>Ga0247795_1000085_pt1 | contig 13518 bp, 10 predicted proteins | sample UWRJS016104C6_FD_179636 | JGI IMG/M metagenome (GOLD analysis project Ga0247795, IMG submission 179636) | Soil microbial communities from Arlington Agricultural Research Station in Wisconsin, United States - UWRJ-S016-104C-6 | ecosystem: Environmental > Terrestrial > Soil > Agricultural land...
GTTCAAGACGAAGTCTTGACGGTCGACGAAGATGCGGATGTCGCGGATGTGGGCGACGATGCCCTGGAGGATGTGGGGGATCGGCTCCGAGGTGCCGTCGGTGGTCACCTCGGCGGTTTCGGAGTCCACCCGCAATGCCTGGCGGATCACCACGTTGCCGAGGTCGAAGGGACCGACCTTGGCGGTGGAGATCGCGACGATCGAGAGCTTTGAGCCCTGGTAGGGCCCGGCCAGGTAGATCTTGCCCGGGGCATAGCTCAAGACCGGGCCGACACCGGCGCCGACCAGGGTGCGGCCGATCTGCGAGGAGGCCGGGCAGCTCGGGTTGTCGAGCTCTTCGGTGCCGCCGTTGGGGCCGGTCCTGGCCCTGGCGGCGGCGATCGAGGCCTCCGGGCAGAAGGAGACGCCGGCGAGCTTGCCGATCACGCCCCTGGGCAGCTTGATCGAGAAGCGGCTGAACTCCTGTTCGGTGTCGTTGCGGGTGAGGCGGGCGACGAAGGGCGAGTAGCTGCCGGCGGCGTTGTTTTCGGTCTCCGCGAAAAACCCGGGCTTGAACGGCGGCGTCCCGCTCGGGCAGGGCGAGCCGCCGGGGCCTGAGTCGACCGTGAACGAGGTGGTCCTGGTGACGATCTCACCGGGCTGCGGGTTGTTCGGGTCAGAGGCGTGCCAGGGGGTGAACCTGGCGACGATGTCGTAAGTGCCGCAGGAGCTCGGCATCACCAGCGGCGCCCTGTCGCCGGCGAAGAAATTCAGCTTGAAGGTTTCGAACGGGACCTGCGGCAGGTCGTCGAAGGTGGAGGTGAGCTGCCCCGTCACCGGGTCGAGCTCTACTTTGCCCGCCTGTTTGATCAGGACCCCCCGCTCGGGGATCTTCGCCACTACATACAGCGCCAGCAGCGAGTCGAAGGGGTTGTCGTAGGGGGCGGCGACGTAGACGGAGCCGTGGGCCTCCTCTTCGATCAGCGGCGTCGTCACCTCGATGCTGCCGACCTTCGAGCTCTCCGGGCACCCCGCACCGGGTGCCGAGTCGAAGGTCTCCCGCGCGTAGTCGGCGGGCGTGCAGGCACCGAGGCCGTTTGCCTGGGAGGGGTTGACCGTCACTCCCTCGGGCAGAGTCACTTCGACCTTCTTCGCCTGCCCTTCGGCAGCTTTGGCTTTCGGATTGAGGAGACCGGCGTTCGGCATGTCGAGGCGGAAGTTGAGGCCGCTGGAGCTGCCGGCAGCCGGGTTCGTCGGCGAGGCAGCGATGCTCGGGTCGAACGGCACCTGGTTACAGCCGCCCATCGGGGGGTCGACCTCTTCGGCTTCCTCGACCACACTGCCGAAGGGGGTGTTCCAGGGTTCGAGTTCGGCGTGGAAGTCAAGCGGGGTCACGCAGGAGACCGGCTGGCGCAGGAAGGCCTGTTCGCCGAGCGCTGGTGGGCGCACGCAGGGAGCGCCTTCTCCGCTGGTGTCGTTGCAGTTCCAGCCGCGGGAGTTGTCGTGGCGGGGGTCGCCAGGAGTGCCCCAGATGGAGACGGTGCTGGAGAGGAACTGGGCTACCTGCGGGGCGTTGCTGGCCTTGGCGATGATCTGGTAATGGTTGTCGGGGTCGACTTCGGTCTCGATCACCACCGGCACCTTGACCGGCGTGATCCCGAACCGGGCCGGTTCCCCCGGGGCCGGCGGCAGATTGAACAACGGCACCGCCATCCGCGCCATCCCGATGTTGACCTTTTCGATGATCGTGATCGAGGCAACTCCGATCGCGCTCTCATCCGGACACAGCTCGCCCTCGTTGCCGTTCAAGAACTTGGTCATCTCGCACTGCGGCATCCCGGCCGCGACTCCGACCAAGCCGGCAGGCAGGGGGAAACGCAGGTTGCGCGGCACCGCGGGCTGTTCGACCGTGGTGTCCCTGCGGGTGGCGCCGGGACTGAGGGGGCCGGAGTTGAACTGGACCGTGGTGGTCAGCTGGAAGGGGTGGCCACCTGCTTGCGTGGCGGGAGCGCCTCCCACTTCTTCGGCCTGCATGGAGAAGTATTCGAAGCCGAGGGGGGTTTTTTCAGGGCTAACTTTGACTGCTTGGACCGCGGAGGCGGTGGGAGCGGTGCCACCGGAGACCGTAACTTTGCCCGGAGCACCGGCAGCGGGCGGTTCGCCAGTCAGGCTGGCGAGGATTTCGACTTCGATCGCTTCGTAGGAGGGGAGCTCCTCTTTGAAGCTGCAGGAGACGAGGTCGGCTGCTTCGACCTCGCAATCCACTGGTCCGGCGCTTCCCTGGGCGCCGGCGAATGCTTCCACGCCGGTTGCTTCCACCCCTTCAGGCATTTCATCGACGACGGTGACAGGGGTTTTGGTCGCATCGACTGGGTCGTCGCCGAGGTTGGTGATCGTCAGGACCAGCCGTCCGCTGCCGCCCTGGGAGAGGATGGTGTTGGTTGCGGTGCCAACGATCGGAGTCAGCTTGATCGCCAGCACCCCTCGATCTATCGCTTCCACCAGGAAGGGTTCGCCACCGAAGGGACCGCCGGTGACTTCGATCGCAGAAGTGCCGTAGACGGATTTGAGCAGGGTCTCTAGTTTTGCGGCGGTTTTGGTCGGGGGAAAGCCGGTCGCTTCTTCGCAGGCCGTTTCTCCGACGGTGTCCAGCGTTCCCAGGCAGCCGACTACCTCACCGCCAACCTCCATTTTGATCGCCCCTGCTTCAAAGAGCCCGACTTTGGTTTCGATTTCCTGTTCAGAGGTGGTCGGTTCCCAGAGGTTGGTGGGGCGGCTGCCGGGCAGCACCTGCCACCACGACGACGCGATGGCTGGAGCGGCTGGCAGCACCAGCGCTGCGAGGGCGAGGGCGCAGAGCAGGGCTAGGGCGAGGCGCTTCAGCATTCTCGTGGGCTCCTTCATCGATCCAGGTGCGGAATGACGTGGACTTCTGGCGCGCCTCATCGGCCCTGCCCCTTGCTCGAGCCTGCTTTCTGCTTTTTCTTTTTGTGTTTTTGTTTCTTAGGAACGCAGCGCACCTTGCCGCCTTGTTTCACCTTGCGCTTGCCCTTCGGGCAGGTTTTGCCTTGTTTTCCTTCTTTGAGGTTGCCTGAGCCGTTGAAGGAGGCGCTGCCTGGGCTTGCCTGCACCGGCGGTGCCGTGCGCGGCTGGCACGATTCGCCGTCGCATTCGGTAGGAGGCAGCTGCACCGGCGCCACCCCGCCGACGCGGGCGTCGTAGATGTCGAGCTCTTCGTCTTCGTCGGTCACCGCCAACTTAGCGCTGGTGAGGAAGAAGACATCGTCGCCGCTCATGCTGGTGTCGAGCAGGGCTGCTTCTTCTTTTGCGGTACCAGAGGACATCAGCGAGACGCAGCCGCCGGCCGTCTTCGCGGTACCCGCATCACCCGAGGAGGCGCTGCAACTGCCCACCCCGGCCGGCTCGTATTGGTAGATGTCCCACTCGCCGTTGGAGTCGCCTGAGACCAGCGCGTCGAAGGCGTTGAAGAAGACGCGGCCGTTGTCGAGCATGAAGCGGGGTTGGTAGAGGGAGATATCGCTGGACAGGCTGATTACCGAAGGCTGCGGCAGGATCGCCGCCAGCATTCGCCCTGACCATCTGGTGCGCGAGTCGATCAGCGTTGGTTCTAATTCATTCAAATCGATGAACCCAACCGGAACGCCACCAGTTGGGTTGCAGGACACGCAATCCAACTGGTCGGTCACCGAGTCGTAGCGGAACACCTCCTGCACCGATTCCCCGCTTGCCGCGTCGCGGTTGTCGTAGCCGGTCAGGCTGCGCTGCGACATGAACGCCAGGTAGCGCCCGTTAGGCGAGCTTGCGGCGCTGAGCGCTTCGACAAGACCCACAACACTATGTATCCCCCAGGTGTGGGAATCTTCAGGCGCAAGCGTCGCGATGAAGCGCACCCCTCCCGACTCCGTCCACGCATAGAGGTTCGGGCTTCCGGCAAGGGCTTCTTCGCCCTCTACGCTAGGAGCACTGTCGAGCACACCTTTGGCGACGAAGTAAGCGGCCGAGCCGTTCTCGCCGAGCCCCGAGAGAATGCCCTGGACCTCTGCGCTTTCCCCCGGGCCCTCGGTCGCGCCGGTGATGTTGGTCAGGGTGCTGCAGCCCGAGGCGGGCGATCCGGCTGGGATCTCGCAGCGGTAGAGGTCGGAGCCTTCTGGGCTTGCGTCTTCGGTCAGCTGCTGGGAGTCGGTGAAGAAGGCGACGGTTCCGTCGGGGCTGGCTCCCTGGAAGGTGGGACGGGGGGTGCCGGTACCGCTTGCCCCGGCCTGGACGACGTCGAGCCGGACCGTTTCTTCAGCGGCAGTGTCCCGCATGTAGAGGGCAGTGAGGTCGTTTTTCCCTTCGTTATAGCCTCCGGTGCTCCAGAAGACCCTTGAGCCGTCGTTTGAGATCGCGTGCCGCACCGACCCGCTGCTAGAGCCGAACAGGCTGGGAACGGTCATTCCCCCGCCTTCTGAGTCCGGCAGGACGTTCACCCGCCGCAGCTGTCCTCCCACCCACTCATACAGGCTCTGAACGGGGTCTTCCGGACCGAGCAGGGGCACCAGGGACTTCATTCCGACGTGTGCCAACGAGGGGTTCGCAGCTTCGATCTCCAGCGCGGGTTCGGTGGCTTGACCGCCGAACTCGGTGCCCGGCGGGACGTTGGCGAAGCCTTCCTTGCCGGTAACAAGAGGAGTGTAGAGGGGAGGGTCGGTGTTCTCGCGTAGATATGGCGTTTGTTCCGAGGCCTGCGGCGACAAGAGGGTGCCGCCCAGCGGTTCGACCAGCGCCTGCCCGAGGTTCGGGGTGAACAGCTTGTATTCGCCCTGCGTGCCCAGCACCACTGGGATCACCCGATCGTTGGGCGCCATGATGTCTTCAGAGCTCCACCCGCTCGCACCGCGCCGCGCCAGGGTCGTCGCATGTTCGGGGGTGCGGCTGCCCTCCGGATCTCCCATGACCGGCCCTTTACTCAGGTAGGCCAGCGTGTTGCCGTCCTCACCGGCCTGGATCGGTCCATTCTGATTGTTGGTCAGCACGCCACCATGCTTGTTAAGCGGCGACACCATCTCCCATGCCCGCGAGTCGCTCAGCTGGAAACCGAGGGCATTGGTCTGGGTGGTGAAGATATGATCTTCCGTCCCCGGGCCTACCTCCGATCCTTCTACGTTTTCGGCACGCACGCGGTAGTGGTAAGTCGTCTCGGGCAGAAGGCCGGAGACGACTTGTGAGACAGCGATGGGCTCATCCCCGCTCCCGATGCTCTCACCCCCCAGCGGGACGCTGGTACAGACGCTGACTGAGCAGTCTGCCGGCCCGTATTCGAACCAATAGGTGGTCTCGAAGCTGCCCGGGTTAATTTGAGCGTGCAAGGCGACGGACTCGGAGGTAACCTCGCTCGCGTAGACGTTCTCTACCAGCGGCGGCCCGACGTATTGCAGGTACACGAAGATCTCGACCTGCGAGAGGCCGCTTTCCTCTTTTGGTTTATTAGAGATAAAGACCCTTCCCTCTTCGCCATCTATCGCGGCCACACCTTCGGAGAGGGAGAGTTCACCTTGTTCACCCGGCTCGCCGAAGCTCGATGTAAGTTCACCGGCTTCGTTGTAGCGGGAAATTCCCGGCGCTCCCTGCGTGTGAGTGATGTAGATATCGTTCGTGGCCAGGTCTACCGCTAAGCTATAGGAGGCTCTAGGTTCAGGCGACAGAGAACTTTTGACATAAGTCGTTGAGCCTACAACCGGAAATTTTGAAGGAGAATACCTACTAACGATATTTTTCCAACGGTTGACGTAGACAGTTCCGTTGGTGTCAACAGCAAGGTTGGCTGGTTCCGTACTGGCAAACTGCGTGATGAGTTCGCCTTCGTGGCTATAGATAGTGACGTCGTCGGCGTAGTCGCTCGCGTAAATAGCTCCGTTGATATCCACTGCTAGCCCAATCAATTCGCCGAACCCACCGATCGAATTGGTCCCTGCGCCCGGGCCAGCCGTGAATTCGGCTTCTTCTCCATCTGCCTGAAACGCCGTAATCGAGTTCCCGCTCGTCACATAGATATTGTGGCTGCCCTGATCGACGGCAACCTGAGTTTCCGCAATTCCCGAAGGGAGAGACAGCCCGGTGATTTTGCTGCCGGAGATATATGGGGCAGAGCCGGCAAAGTTCACGGGGTTCCCTTCAAGGTCGAACTTCAGCAGAGAGCCTTCTTCGTGATCGATCACGTAGATGACGTCGTTGCCTTCGTCCACGGCGATCGTAGCCGCCTTGCCGAACCCGCTTGCTTCGGTGCCGTCGGGACCGAAGCTCTTTTTGTATTCCGGTGACCCAGAGGCAACTACAGAACCTGCCATCGCCGCCCCCCATAAGAGGCACCCGAGAAACGCCAAGACCATGCAGAGCGAACGGCCCAGCCTAATGATCCCCATTAACTTACTCCCCCTCCTAGGACTTGAAGATGCTCAGCCGCCGCAGCCCCTGAGTCGCCAACCCTTGGCGTACCCATATAACTATCGCGATATCTAGCCCTGGGTCAACCCAAATGTGCATATCAATGACATAGCTAGATAGGCACTTATCGGTAGTAGCATTGCTTTTATCCTGCATCTTTCAACAAAGCAACTTTTCGCGCGCGCAAGTCTATGCCCAGCGTCAGCGACTGTCTATCGGCCTTAGCTTCAGAACAACAACGGGGCCACCAACTTTGGCGGCCCCGTTAAAACATCGGTACTAACGCACTAAGCCGCTAGCACCTCAGGTGGTGCAATCCGGAGTTACTGATTCGGGGAAGATAACATCACCTGTGCCGGTCTGCGACGCTGTTACAGCCGCTCCACCATTTTTGATCGAGGTGAGATCATATGTGGGGACAGGAGATGTATTTTCCACCTCTGCTGTCACGTGTGTTTGTGTTCCGGCAGCAGCCTCCTGGAAGTTGATGCCGAACGAGGTTCCAGCTTTGCAGCTCTCGACTGTGCCGATCACGCCGGTGCCATTGACTGTGATGTGGGCTCCGATGCCGAAGAATGTACATCCGAAGTGCGCAAAGACCCCGGTCGTCGGATTAGGTGTAATCAGAACAGCAGCGCCTGTTGTGCCGTTGTGGTCCACGTAGACGTTGTGGAACGCGAGTTCTGTCGTGTCGATTGTTCCATTCGTGGCGCCCGATTTGCAGGACACACCGGTTGCTTTGTCTGCGCACCCGTGGAACGTCAGGTTGAGCGTGCCTGTCGTTGTGGTGGTGTATTTGCCGGTACCGCTGACGTCAGTGCATTCAATGGTGTCGGCATGGGTTTTGAGCGTCGTAGCCGTTGTACCATCAACGTTGAACGTTATTGATTTGCCGGTGGTGTGCCCGGGATATGTCAGGTCCCAGGTTTTCAATTTCGCCGAGGCGACGCTGGGCAGCGCGAACATCATCACGCTGACCGCGAGGGCAAACAAAACTGCCTTCTTCATGGTCTAGCCTTTCACTCGAGCCCGCAGGAGGACGCTGTTGCAAGGCCTCTCCCGCCGGGCCATTGGTCGGGGTCGGCGGACACCTATGTCTGCCGGCCCCAGCTTGCGTCGCTATCTGTAGTCGACGACTCCCAAAAAGGTCAAGAGACTCTGTCTTTTAGGCGGCGAGTCTTTGCTTCACCGACTAATGCACAGAAGTTCTACCTGCAAAACGCGGGAATCCGGAACCGCGCCCTCGCAATCCTGCGCGCTGTTCAGAAAACGCTTAGCGGCGCGGACCGGCGTCGCAGGTGTGGGACTTCCCCCAACCCGGGCCGCCGTTGCAGTAGTCGTGACCGGGGCCGCCGTAGAGCTGGTCGGGCTGGGCGCCGCCGTAGAGGCGGTCGTTGCCGCCTTCGCCGTGGCAGCCGTCCTGGCCCGGCCCCATGATGCAGATATCGTCGCCGGGGCCGCCCCAGCAGCCGTCGCTGCCGCCGCCGTGGCGGCAGTAGTCGTCTCCGGGGCCGCCGACGCAGTCGCTGTTGCGGGGGCCGGTGATGCAGACGTCGTCGTTGGCGCCACCGACGCAGCGGTTGCGGCGGGCGCCGCCGGGGTAGCAGGTGTCCCGCTCGCCGTTGCCGATGAACTTGTCCGAGCCCGCCCCGAGGTAGACCGTCAGCGGCAGCGGCAGGCGTTCGGCAACACGGACGAAGTCGCCGGAGGGGCCCATCTGGATCTCGATCGAGGAGGCGTCTCGAGCGGAGCAGACCGCGACGCGGTGGCCGCGGACGAAGCGGCAGCCGGGCTGGCGCTGCCTGGCCATGTTGCCCTCGACCACGATCTTGCTGCCCTTGGTGCTCAGGGTCAGCGTCGCCCCCGAGGAGGCTCCGTAGATGACGATCTTGCCGGCGGGCGTGGCAGCGGTCGGCAGCACCAGGAGGGCAAGCGTCGTGAGCAGGCCAAGCACCATCTTCCGGCTGAGGCTGGAAAGCATCCGAGGCATACTAAGCATGTGCATCGGCTAACAAATTGGAAACTTGAGGCCAACAGATGTTTGGCCTGCAAATTAGATAAGAAATTTGTTCTATAGCGTTGGACACGGCAGTGCCACAACGCCTTGAGATGGCTATCTACTCAGAGGCTGGGGCAGGCCTTCAAGCCGTAGGCGGTTGCTTCGCGTTCGAACTGAGGGAGGCCTGACTGGGGAATTCCTTGCCTGCCTTCCGCTGCGATGACCCTGCTCCCCTTCGAGAGGTTCGCGATCATCTGGGCTACCTCTTGCTCGTCACCTTCGGGCGCGCCGAGAGCTTCCAGAGCTTCTGCCTCCTGCTTCATCGAGGGGGCGACAATCTGCGCCAGCCCAACGTCGATCTGTTTTTCCGGCACTTCCCCCCCGGGAAATTCCTTTTCCCAGGCGACGATCGCGGCTTTCCGCTCCTTTTTGAACTTCCCGCAGATTGCGTCCGCCTGCTTGACGAATTCGGCCTTGGTGAGCTGGGAGGCATCTGCCTCGTCTTCGCCTCCCCCCCCGCAGCCGAGGGCTAGAAGGGCGGCAATGGCAACTGCTCCTATGGTCGCGATCAGCTTGTACACGGGAAGGGAACCTGACCGACCGGTTAAAGAAAGTCAAGGTAAACTTTTCGGCGCACGCGCAGATCTGTGCGCCTTGGAGCTAGGCCCGAACGCCCGCGAGCTCCGCGGCGACCTGCTTCGCCCAGGCGCGGATCTCGTCCCAGTCGCGGCGGTCGCGGAACTCCTTCGGGACGCCCTCGACCATCGCCCTCTCCATGAACCCCTTCGGTTCCGCCGGCACGCGCCCGCCGAAGACGACGTGCCCCCTGCCTCCCATCTCCTCGACCTTCTCGACCACCTTCGCCGGCTCCGTCCAGGCGGGGTCGTCGCTGGCGGGGTCGCCGACCGGGCCCGAGCTGAAGACCCAGAAGGGCATCTGGCGCAGCGCCTTGCGGTGCTTCTTGAGGAAATGCCGGGCGTCCCCACGCCATCGCTTCATGTAGACAGCGCTTCCAAGCACGACGGCGTCGAACCGCTCCAGGCTCTCCACCTCCCCTGCCGGTTCCAGGCAGACTCCAAGCCCCTCGCGGCGCAGGGTGGCAGCCACGGTTTCGGCGATCTCGGCGGTGGAGCCGCGTTTCGACGCATAGGCAACAAGAATCGTCATCGGCATCGATTCTGCCGAATCTGGACAGCGTGTTCATCGGGAATTGGCCACACAAGGGCTGAGGATTTCCCGCGGTCGCCCCGGGCCCGGAGAATCGCGCTACGTTCACGGCGACATCCGACTCGAGGAGGCGCCGATGCTCTCGTGGCTGGCAGGCAAGCTGATCGCCCACAACATGCGCAGGCTGAGAGAAGGGGACCCGTCCCCGACCGTGCGGATGTACGCCGAGGACGTGCGCTTCAGCTTCCCCGGCGGCAGCTCCTTCGCGCCGGGGGCGAGCGACAAACGCGAGCTGACGCGATGGCTCGAGCGGTTCGTCGAGACCGGGCTGCAGATCTACCCCGACGAGGTCGTCCTCAAGGGCTGGCCGTGGCGGCAGACGATCTGCGTCCGCGGCCACATCCACCTCGACGACCCGAAAGAGGGACGGGTCTACGACAACCGCTACGTGATCTGGGGGCACCTCGCCTGGGGCAAGATGCGCGAGTACGAGGTCTACGAGGACACCGAGGAGACGCGGGCGCTCGACGCCTACCTCAGCCGGGTCGGCAAAGCGCCGGCGGGGGCGAGCTCGTGAAGCAGCGGGTCAGCCTCGTCACCCTCGGGACCGCCGACCTCGGCCGCGCCCGCTGCTTCTACGAAGCGCTCGGCTGGAGCACCGGCGCCGAACCGGGCGACGAGGTCGCCTTCTTCCAGGCCGGCGAGATGGTCCTCGCCCTCTGGGACCGGGCGAAGCTGGCCGAGGACAGTTGCGTCGAGGACAACGATGGCTGGGGCGGGGTGACCCTGGCGCTCAACTTCGCCTCCCCCGCCGAGGTCGACGCGGCGATCGAGGAGGCGCGGGCGGCGGGGGCGACGATCGGCCGCGAGCCGGCCGAGACCTTCTGGGGCGGCTACAGCGCCGTCTTCATCGACCCCGACGGCCATCCCTGGGAGGTCGCCCACAACCCGCACTGGACCGTGACCGAGGACGGCGGCGTCCGCCTCAGCTGAAAGTCGCGCCGCCCGACTGGCCAGTCAACCAGGAGGGCCCCGATCCCGATAGCCTCCCAGCCGACTTTTCATCGATCGAAGGAGAGACGGAGTAATGGGACTTCTGGACGGTAAAGCCGCGATCGTCACCGGTTCGGCGCGCGGAATCGGACGCGCCACCGCGGAGCTGTTCGTGAGCGAGGGCGCGAAGGTGCTGATCAACGACCTCGACGCCGACGTCGCCCAGCAGGCGGCGAGCGAGATCGACGGCGAGACCGCGGTCTTCGCCGGCGACCTGACCAAGGAGGGCGCCGCCGACGAGCTGGTCAAGGCTGCCATCGACGCCTTCGGCACGGTCGACATCGCCGTCAACAACGCCGGCTACACCTGGGACGGCGTCGCCCACAAGATGAGCGACGAGCAGTTCCAGGCGATGCTCGACATCCACACGATCGTCCCCTTCCGGGTCGCCCGGGCGCTCGCCCCGAGCTGGCGCGAGGCGGCGAAGGCCGAGCGCGGCGAGGGCAAGGAGGTCTTCCGCAAGATCGTCAACGTCTCCTCGACCTCGGGGATGATGGGCAACGCCGGCCAGGTCAACTACTCGGCCGCGAAGATGGGCGTCGTCGGCCTGACGAAAACCCTCGCCAAGGAGTGGGGGCAGTTCAAGATCAACGTCAACGCGGTCGCCTTCGGCTTCGTCGAAACCCGCCTCACCGCCGCCAAAGAGGCCGGCGAAGAGATGACCTCGCCGACCGGCGAGAAGATCGAGCTCGGCATTCCCGAGCAGATGCGGCAGATGGCCTCGGCGATCATCCCGCTCGGCCGCCCGGCGACCCCGGAGGAGGCCTCCGGCCCGGTCCTCTTCCTCTGCTCGCCGCTCGCCAACTACATGCACGGCCAGGTGCTGAACGTGACCGGCGGCATGTTCGGGGGGATGTACACCTGAGCTCGCAGGCCCCGCAGCAGTCGCGGCGCACGCCGCGCTACCTCGACGTGGCGGACCGCATCTGGCCCGCCACCCGCAGGTTCATGGGCGTCCACACGTTCCTCTACCAGAGGACGGGTGGACGCCTGGGGCACACCATTCCCGGCGTCCCGGGCAAGATGCTCCTGCTCGACCACGTCGGGGCCAAGAGCGGGACCAGGCGGACCTCGCCGCTGCTCTACGTGCGCGACGGCGAGGACCTGGTCATCGTCGCCTCCAAAGGCGGCTTTCCCAAGCACCCCGCCTGGTACCACAACCTGATGGCCAACCCCGACACCACCGTGCAGGTGAGGGGCGAGACGGTCCCCGTCCACGCCCGGGTCGCGAAGCCCGAGGAGCGCGAGCGGCTCTGGGCGCTGGCCGTCAAGGGGTACCGCGGCTACGACGACTACGCCGCCCGCAGCAAGGGCCGCGAGATCCCGCTCGTCGTCCTCGAGCCGCGCTAGCTCCGCGGCCGGCGTTCCTCGGCGACCGGGTCGCCCGATTCGGTCGCGATCGCCTGCGGCGGCCACGGCCCGGCCCAGTTGTCGCGGGCGCCGTCGATCGTGATCGTCGTCCCGGAGAAGAAGTCGCCGGCGGGCGAGGCGAGGTAGGCGACCAGCCAGGCCATCTCCTCGGAGCGGCCGGCGCGGCCGATCGGGATCGAGCGCTCGAGGTTGTCGACCACCACCTGCGGATACTTGGTCAGCAGCGTCTCGGTCGCGAACTGGCCGGCGGCGAGGGCGCAGGTCTTGATCCCGAACCGCGCCCACTCGATCGCCAGCGTCCGCATCATGTTCTCGACCGCGGCGCGGGCGGCGCCGGAGTGGACCATCCCCGGCATCCCGTTGTGAGGCGAGAGGGTGACGCTGAGAACCTTGCCGCCGCCCTGCGGGATGAATGCCTTCGTCGCCGCCGCGTGAGTCATCAGCCAGGTCCCCTGGACGTTCAGGTCGATCACCGTCTTGAACCCTTTCGGCGTGATCGCCTCGGCCGGGCTGAGGAACTGGCCGCCGGCGTTGTTGACGAGGACGTCGAGGCGGCCGTGGCGCTCGAGCAGGCCGTCGAAGAAGCGGCCGACCGGCTCCTCCTCGCGGATGTCGAGCGTCTCGTGCTCGAACGAACCGGGCAGCGGGGCGGCGAGCTCGGCGGTCTCGGCCAGCGGCTCCTCACGGCGCCCGCAGGCGACGACGGTGGCGCCGAGGCGCGCCAGCTCCAGCGCCGTCTCGCGCCCAAGGCCGCTGCCGGCGCCGGAGACGGCGCAGACCTGCCCCTCGAGCAAACCGTCCCTGAAGATCTGCGAATGCGAGCTTTCAGCCATCGACGGGCAGCCTATAGGCGGGCAAAGCTGCGTAAATTGCCGGCCGATGGGCGTTTCAGTCGAACCCCACCCGCTGCACGAGCCGCTCGCCGGCGGCACCCGCGGCGCCACCGTCGCGGTGGAACCGCTGATCGCCGGCCACGTCGACTTCGCGCGGGAGATGATGGTCGACCCCGGCGGGCGCTTCGTCACCGCGAAGCTGGCGAAGGCTTTGTTCCTGGGAAGCGACTCCAACGTGGTGCCGGTGCCGGCCTTTCTGATCCGCCACCCCAGCGCCGGCGCGATCCTCGTCGACACCGGCCTCCACCCCTCGATCGCCACCGACCCGCGCGAGAACTTCGGCTCGCTGGGAGCACGCATCGGCAAGCCGACCCTCGCCGCCGGCGAAGACGTCCCCGCGCAGCTGCGCAAGCGCGGCCTCGAGCCCGGCGAGATCCCGATCGTGGTGATGACCCACCTCCACCTCGACCACACCTCGGCGATCTCCGAGTTCCCCAACTCGACCTTCGTCGTCAGCGAGGCCGAGTGGAAGGTCGCCGCCCACGGCTCCAGCCCGGTGACGAACGGCTACCGCCGCGCCCACTTCGACTACGCCTTCGACTACCGCACCGTCGACTTCGACCGCGGCAACGTCGACTCCTACGCCAGCTTCGGCCGCACCTTCGACCTCTT
>Ga0247795_1000095_pt1 | contig 12982 bp, 23 predicted proteins | sample UWRJS016104C6_FD_179636 | JGI IMG/M metagenome (GOLD analysis project Ga0247795, IMG submission 179636) | Soil microbial communities from Arlington Agricultural Research Station in Wisconsin, United States - UWRJ-S016-104C-6 | ecosystem: Environmental > Terrestrial > Soil > Agricultural land...
GGGAGCGCCCCCCGATGAAAAGCTAAGCCGTCCACGCCACCCAGCGCGGAATGTCTGTTATGTTAAGTCGGCAGAACCAGCCATCGGGAAGCGCAATTTTTTGGTTTTTTACGCGGCGACTTTACGGGGACGCCCGCGCGGTGCACTGCCGGGACGCGGCGGGAGGCTGGCGTTAGCGCGGGAGGATCGAAGTTTGCGTTTGCTTCTGACCTTGCCGCCTTTGCTGCCGTTAATGCTTCGGACGATGGTCTTGAGCGCGGCAGCTACCTTTAGCGGGAGGTCTTCAAGTTCAGTTTTCATAATGACCTTGGCCATTTAAAAGCTAAGCAAAATGAACGCAAGACAATTCCGATTGACGGCCGTGCGCGGAGCCGTCAGGGTGAGTCACCAATGAAAAACCTCCTCGCACTCTCTCTCTGTCTGCTCACCGTCCCCGCCTTCGGTCAGTCGAAAGTTTTGACTATCGTGGCCAAGGGCTACACCAGCGTAACCAACAATGGACAGGTATCGACTCGTCCCACCGTCGCCACGTTTGCCGTGCCGGCCGGTGAGGCGGTAAAAATCGTGACGGTCTGCCCAACTCCCACGCCGGCCGAAGGTGGGCATTTTTCGGTGATCAAGGAAGGTGTGTTGGTTTATCCAGGCGTGGGCGATGTCGTGGCCGGGCCAGCAACCGTGACGTTATGGTTTAATGACCCGCAGTTTCGCCAGGACACTGACGGCGCGATCCTGACTTTGGAGCGTTGGAAGGTGGCAAAGGTTTTGCCCGTGCGCTGAGTGGCGCCGGCAGTCATCGCCAGAAGTGACGTGCCTCGAGGCACGCCGTTTTTGACGATGGTGGACGTCAGGGCTTGATGGCCGCGCCGACGGCCGCGCGCACCACCGACTCAATCAACGCGGTGGCGTTGGTGCCGCTGGACTCCTGCCCTATGCTCCCGATGGTCATCCCCTGAACCTTGTCCGTGGTCGAGGCCCGCAGCTTGGCGAGGTCTGACTTTGCATCCCAGAAGGTCCGCGCTCTGATCTCCGTTTGGCGGACCGTGCCGTCGGGCGCCGTTTCCGTTTGGAGGCTTCGGAACGTGGAGCAGCCACAAATGAGCCAGCCGGCCGCGCCGACGCTCAGGACGGCAGCCAGGAGCGGCAGCGGTAGCCTGCCGATGCGGGTTTTGAACTTGTCCACGACTTTCACGGCTTCCTTCCCCTCTGAGGCCGTGGCGTCGGCAGCGGTGATCAATCCGCTGCCAGCCAGGATGCCGGATGCCGCCAGAAGTTTTGCCGCCCACTCAGGCGGGAGAAAGAGCGAGATGACCGGACAGACAATGGCCGCGATGCCGGAGACGGTTGTTTTCCAGTTCCGCACTCGGCGCCGGATCATCATCGTTGTGGAGTCGTGGCTCATTTCACTTTTGCCAGGAGTCCTTTGAAGGCGCCCATTTGCCAGGCGATATAGGCCGCGCCGGCCAGCCACACTTGCCAGGGGATGACGCTGAATGCGCTCCCGGTGACGGTGTTGATCGTGGAACCGATCCCGTTGCGGATATTGTCGGCGCCGTCCTGCCAGCCGTCCCAAAAGGCGTCGTCCACTTCGCCCGCCACATCGGGGATCGCCCCTTGATCGACGTGCGCGGAGGCTTGCGCAAACCAGTCCTCGCCATACTTGGCGCGGTCTTTTTCGTTTTCGGCCCGCAGCGCGGCGTCGAGTTTGTCCTGCCGCGCCTGCTCTTCTTCGCTATCGATGCCGGTAAAAAAATCAAGGAATGCCATAGGGTTTTTGGGTTACTGCGATGCGCCGTTGACGTACACGGAGGCGAGGGTGCCGGTTTTTGAAATCGTGCCGGCGCCCGTTCCCCACTTGTAAGAGGCACAGTCGATATTGACCCCGGCAATGAGCCAAGTTGCTTGAGAGTCGAGAATCACCATATGGCCGGCGCCGTGGTAAAAGTAGCCGGTCACGTTGATCGCGCTCATGTGCGTTACGGTGGTTGAAACGGTGTCCAGGCGTAGGCCGGGGGTGTCTCCGTAATCGCGAAGCGGACGGATCGACAGACCGGAAACGCTAATGCTGCCGCTTCCATCAATGCCGGTCCCCTCGTAGCCAGCCCGCAAACCGGGCGCTGCATAGTCATTCGCCTTGATAATGAAACCGTTGCTTGAATGGCCCTGTGCCGTGATGCGCGAGGCGTGAACGCGAAACCCCTTGATCACGACGCCGTGCGTTGCGCCGCAAGTCCAGATGTCCTCCATCACTCCATCAACGACGTTTTCAAAAACAAGCGCGTGACAGAGGGAGTTTGTTTCGTAGCTTAGGACGGTGATCCGCTTTGCGACCGCGTTCAGATTCAGCGTGTTTGTCGTGTAAGTCTCCTGTTGGAAGCTATACCAAAGAAGTCCCTCTTGAGCCACGGCGGAAAAGAGGTTTGTGCAGACAACTTTCCCGCAGTCAATCCCAAGGTCCGTCACTTCGACGTTGGGGCGATTGATCAAAAACGGCCCTTCTAAAATCGTCGTGGTTCCATCGGCGATCAACGTTGAATAGTTGTTATTCGTCGTGGGGAACGGGCGCCCTCTCCCTTGGATTACAAGCCGGTTTGTGCCGGGGTTGTTCGTGTGGTCGGTGATCAACAGGAGCTTTGGAGGGGAGAGGAAACGGCCCGGCCCGATGTTCACTGTGCCGCCGTTTGTCCGTACCGCGATGATTGCATTGCTCACCGTCAAAAATGGCGAGCGTTCCACTCCAACAACCGCGGTGGCGTCGTTGCCATTGGTGCGGACAAAGGCCACTGACAGGACGTTAGTGAAAAGCGGAGCCAGGAGCGACGCGAGGGCATTGCTGACGGCCGCGTTGCGAGTCGTCTCCAGTGTCACGAGGGCATTGCTGACGGCCGCGTTGCGGGTCGTCTCCAGGCTCACGACGCCGTTGCTTGTGACAGTGCCACCACCTCCGAGGGCGGAGAAGGCGGCGTTTGTCGCAAGGTTCAAAGCCATCGCTTCAACCGTCACGGTGTAGTTGGTCGCGTCGTGGATGAGCGGGAAATAATCGTCATTGTCGATGGTGCTCGTTGTGGAGAGGGCCGAAAACTTGACCGTCGCGGCGACGCCAAAAATCAAGCAGGCGGCGCCGATCAAAAAGAGGTTGAAACGGGAGGTGATTTTGTTCATTCGAGGATCGCGGGATTTCCGCCTTCGGTGGTTAGTGGTTCGTCGTCTTCGGTGGCGAGTAAACTTGCGGTGCCAGGGTCAAACTCAGTGGAGAAAGCGGACGGCTCGCCATAGCCGACGGCGCGGACTTTGTAACGGGATTGGACTTCGGCCCCGAACCGTAAAAAGGTCGTGTCGTGTTCCGGCTGGAACTGGTCGTCTCCGCCCTCCGTCCCAAATTCGCTCGTCTCGGTGATCGCGGTGTCATCCTGATACTCGGTCACGCTGTTGCCGAGCGTGGCCAACAGGAAGTAGCCGCCGCCGTCATCACGCCAAATCTCATGGGGGTAGGCGCCGGCCGTGTTATCGGTGAAGCCCACAATTCGCGGGTTGCCGGTGGCGTAAAGGTCGCTGGGCGCCGGCCCGGCCGCAGCGTATGGGTTGAGTGCTCCCGACGCTGGGGAAAAGAACTGCCAAGGGTAGTCGTTGGGATAGTTCAGTGAGCCGACTTCCAACAGATTCAAGCGCCGTGACCAAAAACCGACGCCGCAAATTAATCCGATAAAGGATCCGGTTCCCACTCTGGCGCCGAGCCGGAAATTTGCGTTTACCCGGGCACGTCCGCTTGGGAGGGCCGCTTCAACGGGCGCGATCATGGTGCGCGCATTCCGCGACGCGCTTCGGGTTTCCATGACGCGGATCCCGGCCGTCTTCCCTGGGGCGTCGTAGTAGCACTCAACCAGATACCAAGTGTTCAACTGGGGCTGCACTCCTTCGAGGTCGTTGATTATTGGCGTTGCTCCGGTTCCCTGAACGAACCAAGTGAAGGCCAACGCCGTACTGTCATAGTGCAAAGCCCAGTAGAGATCGGCCCCGCTCGAGTACGAAAGGATATCGCCGTCCCAAAACGAAGTGAGTTTGACCCACACGGCGATGGTGAAGCTGCCGGCTGGATTAAAGTTTCCGGTGCTGAAGTCGTTGCGGCCCGTAAAACTTGTCGGGCCAAAACTTGCGGCGCCGTTGTTGTCTCCGCGGGAGGTGTCGCCGCTAAAAGCGATGCCGCTGAGCACTGAAAGGGTGGCGTTGGCCGGACCTTGATCGAGGCCAGTCACTCCCTGGACAAAACTGCCAGAGATAAAGCCGTAGTAGTCCCCCAGTTGCCACCAACTGACCAGCCCGTTGAGCGGTGCAAACGTGAGCAAATCAGATCCGAACCCGGCGCGTTTTCCCAGGAACATTCGGGAAGTCGGCGCGTTTTGGATCTGAAACATCTCCACGATCACAGGTAAAAAATTTCGGCGATGATGCAGGCGACGTTGCTTCCATCGTTGGCGTTCCGAATGACAACGTTGGCGGACGTAAAGAGGGTGATGCTCTGGGAAGGAAACACCAACACCGCGAAGCCGTCGTCCGGTTCCGCGCCTGCATCGTAAATGCCAGTCTCCTGACTACGCAGTTGAAGATTGAGCGTCGCGTGCGGATTGGTGACGGTGAATTGCCGGCGATGCTGCGGAAAGGAGCCGCCGCGAAACATCAACTCCTGATTGGGCTTGAGCGTGTACCGGCGCCCTTTGAGGACTGTCGGCGGGTCGTAAGTATAAACGGCAGCGGTAGGGTTGCGGGATTCGTTTGGCATAGTCAGCGGCGGAAAATCAGGAACACGATGACGATGGCCGCGAGGGCGTAGAGCGCGATCCGGCTGGTCTTGCTGGTGATGTTGGCGCCGTCGGAAACTTTCGTCTCGGCCAGCTCCCGGGCGAAGCCGACGGCTTCAAGGGAGAGGTTAGCTTGACTCTGGAGCGTGCGGTTCAGGAGTTCGCCTGCTATCCCGATGGCGCCAAAGTCGGAGGTGACGACAGACACTTCGTTCCCCTGCCCTTGCACGGCGATCCCGGATTGAGTGACGGCCGCTTTTGCGTCGCGGGCGATCCGTGGGGTGAAGGCGTAGGCGCCCTCAGCCTGGTTGACCGACGAATTGACGTTGGAGACGCGAGTCTTGGTAGAAGACTCCGAACTGAAGGGAGAGCCAAAGCTGCCCATGATTCATGCCAGGGAGGCAAGCTGGCCTTCCACTTTCCGATGGCGAGTGGGCTGGGGTTGCGGTGGTGCTTTCCGTCGCTTTCCGTCGGATCTCGGTCCGGGTTTGGAACTGGAACGGGCCGGCCCAGTTGACGGGGCGTTGTTGGTCCCACTCGGGGCCGTGGCCGTGGAGGGCGTTCCGCTGCCGGTCAGACTCTTGAAAAGATCGGCGAAGGGATTTGACGAGGGATTCTCAGCCAGGTTGCTCCCGCCCGTGGACGGTGCGCCGCTCCCTGGGGAAGCCGGTGCGCCAATGGCGCCGACTTTCCGAGCCAACAGCCAGGCGCCGGCCGCGACGGCCAGCGCCAGAACGATTTTGATCGGCAGGGTCATTTGCGGGCGACGACTACCAACACGAGGAACGTGAGCAGGGCCACGGCGGACAGTCCGAAAACGACAAGGGGCGATGGTCCGCCGTCGGATCCGCCGTTGCCGCCGAAATTGTTGCCCGACGTGCTCGAACTGCTCGATGACGTGGCCTTGTCGCCACCGCCACCGCCGCCGCTACTGCCGCCGCTGCTCTTTTTTGAGCCGCTGCCGCCGCCTAAAAAGCTGCCGTAGTCGTCCATAATTATCGTTGGTTCGTGGAACCGTTTACTCGGCGGGGGTGAGGGAACCCGATGGTCCACACAAAATGATTCGGGTCCGGCGCGCGGAGACCATCGGGAACGCCCTGCTTAAACCTGAGATGCCGCAGAATCGTTTCCAACCGCCCTTGTGGGCGTCGGCGGCGGGCAAGATAGGCATTCATGGTTCACACTTTCCGCATCACAAACACGATGGCGACGGCCGTAATCGCGCCGACGATGGCCAGCATCAGCCAGGGCGGAGTGGGCTTCTTGCCGCCGACAATCGTATCTCCAAACAGATTCCGAAAATCGAAGGACGCGCCGCTCGTTGCGGAACTGGATCCGCTCAGAGAGGCGCCGATGTCGTACCCGCCGCCCATTGGCTACTCCGAAGGGGGTGCCGGCGCCGGTGTAGGCGTCGGCGCCGGCGCGGACGGCCAGGCGAGGTCCGCGAGAGCAAGGAGGACCTTGTCTTGCGCCGTTTTTCCGGTGGAGTTTCGGAGTTCGCTGAGGGCGTCGATTGGTTCGTTTGGAGCTTTGTCCATAGGATTATTTTCGGAAGAGCACGAGGGCGACAATCAGCACGGCTATGCCGGCCGCCACCCATAGGATTGTTTTTTGATCGAGCCCGGCCGCTGATTTGGCCGAGGGCTTTTGCACGGATTTCGCGTCCTTGGGTTCGGCGTCGCCTTTGACGGCATTGACAACGTCGCCAGCGTTTTCCGCGATGTCGCTGAGGGAGTCCAGCCAGTCAAAGCTGTTTAGCCTCGTGATGCCGGCTGCCGGACTGCCAAAGGCCGGTGCGCCGCGTTGCGCGCCAGGCTGAGCACTTTTGGCGGAGTCTGAAAAACCCCGCGTGGGTTGTCTTCGCATGGCGTTTTGGTGTCCCGGTTGAGACGGCCGTTTATTCCGCCAAACCGATCCGCTGGTAGATCGTCGAGAGATTCCGCGCCGTGCCGGTGCCGCTCACGAGGGAGAGCTTGAGATCCTGAATCCGACGGCCGTCCGGTCCCTGGGTGGGGAGCGCGGAGTTCAAAAAATCGTCGTGATCGAACACGATATCGAGCCGGCCGGACGCGGGGGACATGCCGTAGTGCGTGAGCAAGGCGTCGTTTTCCACCTTGAGCACTTCGCGCACCACGAAATTGTCCACCTTCAAGGAGTAGCTGGTGAACGTTCCGCCCGCGTCCACGATGTGAATCGACTGGTAGTTGTCTCGGATCGGGAAACTGGCCAAGCCGTAATCGGGCGTCGTGCCGGTGAGCGGCAACTGCACGCGATCCCATTTCGTGATCAACCCCATCGGTTGCTGCACGCTCCGGCCGTCCTGTTGAACGATGGAGTTATCGATCTGGGCGATGACGTTGAGGGTGGTCGGTGCGGTCGCTGTGATGTCAATTTCCAGTTGGAAGGAGTCCAAATTTCCGGTTCCCCACGCCAACAGGTCTTGGTCGCGGTTGCTCTTGCGCCAGGGCTCTGCGAGGAAGATCGGCAACTGGAAAGTAGTGGTCCCCTGCACGCCGTAAATCGAGCCGTTCAGGATGTTGATCGCCTGCAACTCGGCGTACGTCATCACGCGCTGCACCTTGCCGTTGACCTTCAAGCGCATCTCGCTGATGTGGGTGGCGGCCGTGGTGCCCGTGCCGCTTATCAGTAGCGTGTGATAACGGGGACCGATCGGGAGGTTGCAAACGGCCGTGCCGCTGGCAACCATGCCGATCAATGTGGGGGCTTTGATCCATCTTTTTACCATAGTGGGGGAGATTTTTGGGTTGCAGGTCGCGGAGCCAGGCGAGGCGGTTAGGCCGTCGGGAGGCTGGGGAATTTCGTCGCGATGAAAGTGTTATAGACGTACACCGCCAACACGGCGATGACGGCTTGCTTGAGGTAGGACTGCCAGTTCATTTGTTTTTTTCGTTCAGTGGTTGAGGTTCACGGTCACGGGAAAAGTCATCGGCGGGTCCGGGGGGGCGGCGTAGCTGTAGGTAGTGCTAGGCTGTCAGGAGTAACAGGGTGCGTCCCGTGGAGCTTGCCGTTCAGCTTCGAGACCGTGACGGTGAGTTCAGCCAGGCAATGCACGCGGAGCTTTCTCCGGAGATTTGCCAGGTGAAAATCTACCGTCCGAACTTCGATGCAGAGCCGAACGGCGATCACTTTGCGCGGCTCGTAATGGAGCAGCCGCGCGGCGATCTCCCGTTCCCGTGGCGTCAGGTGTGGAGTGTTTGCGTCCATTGGTGGTTTGCTCTCCCGTCTCGCGTTGCCGCGTGATGAATTGGCCGCGCTGAAGGCGTGAGACGGCGCCACGGTCAAAACCTTCCTCTTCGAGCCAATCCAGTTGGTTCCCGTCAACCTGTTGGAACGTGCAAATTTCCGTCGTGGTGGAGCGGACAAGCTCGCTCACGGTGGAGACGCGCTGGGCGATCATCACAACGTCAAATTGCGCGGCTCTCCCTTCGTCCAGCATCTCCGCGAAAGCGGGCGCGAGTGGGCTGTTGCGGTGCGCCGTGGTTTTTTCGATCTCCTCGATGATGACGAGCTTGCGGCCGGGCAGAACCTTGCCGACTTCGTACACCCACCGAATCCAAAAGTTGAAGCCCTCGATCCGGCTGCCAGGGAAAAGCGGTGCCGAGTAAAAAGCCGAGATCCGCTTTTCCGTCGTGGCGCGGACAAGGCCCGGCTCGTCGATGCAAAACGGCCAGCCCATGAAGCGGGGAAATTCTTTTTTGTAGGTGTCGAAAGCAAACTTCCAAGGAGCGCGATCCTTTTTGACCATCGCCCGGACAAAGGTGCTTTTGCCTTTGCCGGTCATCCCGGTCACGAGGCGATGGACGGCGACGTGATCGAAGTTCACAGGACGGGCCCGTCTCCCGGGCGCCAGGCTCGGGACCGATGGTGCTCAGCCAGGGCGCGTTTGTGCCGTGCCGCCGCCGCCACGCGCCGGCCGTTGCCTTTGAGGTTGCGGTGAAAAAGCAGCAAGCCGGCCCGCCGTTTTTCGTCACGCTCCTTTTGAGTTCCCATAACGGATCCCCCTCGCGGCACAGATGAGCAGAAAAATTCCAAGCCAGTGCCAAAAGCTCGAAAAGATAAAATCGAGGACTTCGATCATGCGGCCTGTTGTTGGGGTTGGCGCAATTGCTCTCCCTGAACTTTGATCGCCACGGCTTGCTTGCGCAGATTGCTCCCCCAAAGCAGGAGACAGCCGCCCGCGATTATTTCCGGCGCCATCTCCAAAGCGATCCGGTGTTTTTCGGCGAGCTTCACCAGTGATTTTTCCCACCGTTCGCGGAGCTTGTCCGTCATCCTGGCTTTTCCGGCCGCTTCGGCGGCGAGCTGCGTGTCCCCGAGGTGCTTTGTGGCCCACGTCTCCATTCCCAGCGCCGCCATGTCGTTCAGGAACTCCGTGGCGAAGGACGCCATTTCCTCAGCCGTATCTTTATCAAAGGGAGCAGGAGCCGGCGGTAGGTCCATCGGAAAAGGCACCAGCGGCGTTGCTTGGTGATCCGCCAGTAGTGACGGATCGGGCAAAGCATCCAGTGGCGCCAGGGGAACACCGTTCGCGCGGGATGGCCGGCTCCTGGGAGCGCGGTCAGGTCCGCGTTGTCCGCGCTTCCTGGGGGCGGGTTGCTCGGCGAGGTGTTGAGAAACCGCAGCAGTCGAGGCCCGCTCGATTCGCGCAGCGAGGTCAGCGTTCGGGACATTTGTTGCCGCTCCGCTTCGGTCATCGGCCGGGGCGCCTTGGGGGGCGGGCTCGGCCGGGGCAGGAGGCGCCTGCACGTCGGGCAATGGGTTGGCGCCGTCATTTGTTGGGTCCATGAGCTTTGGGAAAAAAGCTCTGGCGAGTGCTCACGAGGGGGCAGACTTTGGCGATCCCCGTGTAACCGGGGGCGACGGCCCGAACCGAACAACTCGCCAAAGTCTGCCCTCCACAACGGCGCCACAGCGCGGAGCATTAGCGGAAAAACCCGGCCGGCACGGGCAATAGATCGAAAAAAGACCGCGCGGGGGTCAAAAACCCTCCGCGCGGCTTCGTAGGATGCCCGCCTACGCGTTTTGATCGGGTGGCCTGATAGACGGGATGGTCCGGCCGCGGACCTTTTGGCGGGGCTTTGGCGGCGCGGCCGGGGACCTTTTGGGGATTTGTTCGGCCGCTGCTTTCAACATCACCAGGGCAAGCTTCGCCTCCTGCCCAGCGGGGGTGTCGAGACCGCACACGTTGATTTCCCGTTCAAGCAGCCGGATGACGTAGCGCACAAACTGGCGGTAGGTAAAAATTCCCGTGAGCGGCCAAACCTTTTTCACGGTGTCCCTCCCTTCCCTGCCACGGGCAACGGTAGCAATGCCACGCTGTTGGGAGAGACGCGGGTTATTCCACCACCGCCCTTTTTTAAAGGGACAAGACTCAACCCCCGGTAATACTTTCGGACAATCATAACGCGGCCCATGCGAAAGGTTTTTCCGCCGTTCGTATAGAGCGTTTGTAGCAGCTTCACGCGGAGGCCGATCCAGTCCCGTTTGAGCAATGGCCATTTGTTCACGGTGTCCCCTCCCCTGCCCTTTGTCGCCACTCTGCAAGCTTTTGCTTACAGCTGGTATCGTCATTTCCGACGATGACGGCCGACAGAGAGTTGACCGCGTCGAGAACCGCAGCGCGCTCCAATGCCGGGAGCTTTTCGAGCTTTTGCCGCCACCGGGCTTTTTTGCGCTTCACTCTTTCCCGCTCCCGGAAGTCGGCGCCCAGGTATCGGTAATCGTGCAGAGCCCAGGGCCGCTCGAAATTGCACCAGAGGCTTTCGGTGACAGGCCCGCCGCGCGTCATCGCGGGATAGTCCACGCGTCGCCAGCGCCGGAGCCGGCGATCGTACAGGTCGCTGCGATAGCCCGTCAAAAGCACGGGGACGCGTTGCACGGTCAACAAAGACAGGACACGCAAAAGATCCTCGTGCTGCTCTGCGGTGAAGTCGTGCTCACCGTAGTAGCGCGGGGTTTTGTCCCGCCGCGTCGATTGCAGATAGGGCGGATCGCAATAGATGACCGTCCGTGTGTTCAGCCGCCCGAGGTTGCTTTCCAGCCAGCGGGCCCCATCGTCACAAATGACGGTAGTGCCGGCGCCCTCGCTGTATTCGGCGATGACCGCGGCAGTGACTGCAGCATCGCTATCTATGAGGATGGTGGCCGCGGCCCGCCGCTTTCGCCGGAACACTTGCGCGGACCCGCAGAACGGCTCCACGTAAAGATCGTGCGGAGGCATCTCAGAGATGATCGTTTGCCAAACACCGTTGCCGCCCTTCGAGCCGGGGAAGTTCAACAGGTTGGCGAGGCCTTCACCGTCAGAAATGGCGAGGGTCACGATTGCCCTCCGGTTTTTTGCTCGCCCGATTGGCGGAGGTTTGTGAAGAGTTCTGCTGTTAACTGAGTGCGCGGCGTCCGAAGTTCGGACGCTGCTTTTTTTTGCGGCGGTTCGTAATGACGGAGCCAGCGTCGGAACCGCAGATAAGGAGAGAGCCGGGACTTCATTCCGCCCTCCCTTGGATGGTGGCGCCGCGCGGGCGTCGAAAGATCAAATCGCAATCCTCGCGGCCGTACGGATCCCCCGGCTCAAGGCGATCTTCAAATTCGTCGCTGAACGCCTGGATCAACCATTCCCTTTCCCACGCGCCAGGGCGATACACCCCTTGCTGAGCGTGATCCGCCAGCTTCTCCAAGACGTTCTCAACGCTGCCGTCATCGTCGAGGCACGCGAGAAGCGCGCAAACCGTGTGGCTAAGGGAGACGGTGATCTCCCGGTAGTGCTCTGCGTTCGGGTCTTTGTTCGGTGCGTCTGGTTTGTTCGGTTTTGGCATAGGTCTTTTCGTTGAAAGCCGGGCGCCGCGCCGCCCGGCCGGGAGTGGTTGCCCCGCGCGCGGCGGGGAAATTACTCAGGCTGGATGCTTCTCCGCCCAACGGCGCTTCCAATAGTCCATTGCGTGACGGGCAGCGGTTTTTTTGATGCGGCCTTCCTGCTTGGCGTTGGCGGTATCGTGAATGACTTCCCACGCGAGGTTCGGATCGGCGTGGAGGTTCGTCCACCAAAGGCCCTTATTGTCGTCCACTTCCCTTTGCCCACACACTTCGGCCACTTTGGCCAAAAACTCTTCAGCGTCGCCCCGCTGCCGTCGGTTGGAGCGTTTGGCAGCCTCGTCCTTCACGCGGTTCCCTAATCGTTTTAAGGATTGTTTCCCAACCGCTCCAATCCCAACCGCTCCCGGAGTATTCTCCAGAGCAGGCTTTGCCCGCGCTGGCGTTGGCCGCGATGGGGGTTCGGACGGGAGACTTTCCTTGTCAGACTGGGAGAGATCGGAGATTGCACTTCCAGACGTATGGCAACGTGACTGGGAGAGATCGGAAGTGCAACTGGGAGACTCTCCCACCGAAACAGGGGAAGGATCGGAAGTTGCACTGGGAAAGATCGGAGATTGCACTTCCGTTTTCTCCCAGTTGCACTTCCGATCTTTCCCGTCGCCATTGCCGTTATCAGGCACTTGCGATGGGAAATGGCCGTTTTCGGGGGTACGGGAGACTTTCCCGTCCCGCGCCGCGGCTTCCTCCGACGCGGCCCGGCCCAAAGACATTTGCGCCGCCGCCGTCTCGTTTCGCGTTTCTGGAGCCGGGCAAAGGTTGGTGATCCGCCACTCGGGAAACGGCCAGTCCCGCCGGTAGTAAACCCATCGACGCGCACAAAGCTCCTCGCGCCAAGCTTCGATGGTTTTGCGGTCGTGCTTGTACCGCTCTGCCAGGTCTTGAACCGTTACCCAAAGCTGCCCGCGCCCGTTGCCGCCGAACTTCCACATGAAGGAATCGTCCAGCAGGGCCATGTAGAAAAATTTTGCGCCCCCCGATAGAGCTTCGTCCTCCCGGATTTTGCGGCGGAGCTTCGGTGCAAACTCGCGGATGTACTCAAGCTCCGCTTCCTCCGGCCCTTTAACCGGAGCAAGCTCGAAAACTTTTTTGTGGCCGTTGTGGCCGTTGGCGCCGTTGCGCTGTTCAGATTCGGAAGGGAGGTAGTCGGAGGTGTTGGTTGCGCTCATTTTTGGGGAGCGCCCCCCGATGAAAAGCTAAGCCGTCCACGCCACCCAGCGCGGAATGTCTGTTATGTTAAGTCGGCAGAACCAGCCATCGGGAAGCGCAATTTTTTGGTTTTTTACGCGGCGACTTTACGG
>Ga0247795_1000115_pt1 | contig 12403 bp, 3 predicted proteins | sample UWRJS016104C6_FD_179636 | JGI IMG/M metagenome (GOLD analysis project Ga0247795, IMG submission 179636) | Soil microbial communities from Arlington Agricultural Research Station in Wisconsin, United States - UWRJ-S016-104C-6 | ecosystem: Environmental > Terrestrial > Soil > Agricultural land...
TGTAACGACCAGGAACAATACAGCAAAAAAAAGAAGCGCAACAGGAACATTCATCGTTGGCATATTTGTAAGAATAAGCACCAGGAATAATGAAATAAAAACAGACCAGAGAAAAATGGGCAGCTTTCCCTTTTTATCTGAGAATCTTCCCAAATAAATAGCGGCTGCAAAAGAAGCTAAACCGCCGCATAATAATATCAACGCGATCTGGAGTATGGTAAATCCATTGTTGAATTGAAGATAAGATGGAATAAACGGGATCACTAAAAAATGGCCAAACATGAAAAGACATGAAAAAATAAGGGCAGACCGCTGTATGGGGATCTTCATGGGGCTTGTGAGACTTCCAAAAAGGGTGGGCGAACCAAAAGTTGTGATATGCCCTTTCATTGGCGGGAGGTATTTAATCATAAGTGGCAATAATAAAAGCCCTACAAAACCATTTGCAAGAAAAGGTAAATGCCAGTTTGAATTAAATATTTTGGTCAATAAAAGAGAAAGCGGCATGCCGACGACGGATGCAATTGCAAAAGCACTCATGACGATGCCCATTGCCCTTCCCCTTCTTTCATAAGTAAAAATATCAGCAACGATCGAATACAGCTGGGCACCTAATAATCCACCAAAAGTGCCGGAAACAATTCTTGCGATCAATAAAGTCACGTAATTAGGAGCAATGCCGCAAGCAAAAGAGCCAATTAAAAATCCGGTAAAAGCAATTAATAGAGATATTTTCCTATCGTGACGGTCAATAAGTAATGCCGCAATAATACCAGAAAAAAAGGCGCTGATGGAATATGAGGCAACAAGGGTACTGAATTGAAATGCTGAAATATGAAGATCGGGGATCAGGTAAATACTCAACGGAACCATATTGACGAAGTCAAGAACCTGCGTAAAATTTATAGCCGCCAGTAAAAGAATTATGGCTCTCTCTTTTTTGTTCATAGACAGTTTAGTGGAACAAATATCGTTAATGCAGCGTTAAGTGCAAATTGTTGTCTTAAATATGAGAAACCATGTTCTCACTGCAAACGTAACTCGAATGATGAAGTCTTTGTTGCCGATATGTGTCTTTGCTGTTTCATTGTTGACAATTTCCTTTTCTACAAAGAATTTGAGCAAGAAGACAACAAAAGACAAAGATGGTTTTGCATTAATTGAATTATTTACTTCCGAAGGCTGTTCCAGTTGCCCGGCCGCTGATGAAGTTTTAGAAGATGTTCAGAAAAAGTACAGCGATAAAAATGTGCTTGTAGTAGGTTATCATGTTGACTATTGGAATAAACTTGGCTGGAAAGATGTTTTCAGTGATGCATCTTTTACTCAACGACAGGAATACTATTCAAACATTTTTCATTTAAATTCAATTTACACGCCGCAGGTTGTTGTAAATGGAAAAAAAGAATTTATTGGTTCAAATAAAAGCAAGCTGATCAGTAGTATTGATGAGCAATTGAATGAAAGATCCGCAGTGTCAATAAAATTAAATGCCGTTCAAAACACGGAAGGAAAGATCGACGTGCATTATTCGGTAGAAGGTGTAGATGCAAAAAAAGAACAAGCGATACTTGTACTGCTACAAAAGATGGCTACCCATGAAATAAAAAAGGGTGAAAACAAAGGAATGACTTTACATCACATCAATATCGTTAGAAATATTTTTTATTTACCTCTAAAAGAAAGAACTACAAGCTTTACAATTCCTGCAGGTTTCAGTAAAGAAGATTTTTTTGTTTCTGGTTTTATCCAGGATAAAAAATCAGGGAAAATAAAAGCGATACAATCTTCTCAAGTTGAGTAATTTTCTCATCTTACATTCTAAAATAAACAAAGTCCTCAAAAGCGATTAGTGAATACTTGTATCAGCCTCCTTTATTGGTACCCAACATTTCTAGCTTATCAACTTAGTTGAAATTTAAAATGTACTAAAGGCTAAAGCGGATTACTTGTAATGGAATGAATATTTATTGAGATAGTGATGAACAAAAAGTAAGTGTTGTTAAGAATTTGCTGCTTTCTTAGCCGGAATAACTTGAAAAATTGGCTCTATAAAACAAAAAAGCCTCTCAGAATAAACTGAAAGGCTTTCTTAATAAATATGGCAGCTACCTACTCTCCCGCATTGTGGTGCAGTACCATCGGCCATGAGGGGCTTAACTTCTCTGTTCGGTATGGGAAGAGGTGAACACCCTCGGCAAAACCACCATAAAATCTTAAGCTATGAGTTGCGAGTTTTGAGCTGTGAGTCAAAGACTCATAGCTCGTAGCTCATGGCTCGAAGCTGTAATAAATTAACATATCGGAGTTGTTAGAAAAGTATCTGATAAAATAAAAAAAATTAAAGCGTACGGGCAATTAGTACTACTCAGCTTTGCTGTTACCAGCTTTATACCTGTAGCCTATCAACGTCATAGTCTTTGACGGCCCTTAAAAGTAGACTCATCTTGAGGTAGGTTTCACGCTTAGATGCTTTCAGCGTTTATCCTGTCCGTACATAGCTACTCGGCACTGCACCTGGCGGCACAACCGATACACCAGCGGTACGTACGACCCGGTCCTCTCGTACTAAGGTCATGTCCTCTCAATCTACTGACGCCCACCACAGATAGGGACCGAACTGTCTTGCGACGTTCTGAACCCAGTTCACGTGCCACTTTAATCGGCGAACAGCCGAACCCTTGGGACCTTCTCCAGCCCCAGGATGTGACGAACCGACATCGAGGTGCCAAACCTCCCCGTCGATATGAGCTCTTGGGGGAGATCAGCCTGTTATCCCCGGAGTACCTTTTATCCTTTGAGCGACGGCCCTTCCATACAGAACCGCCGGATCACTTTAGCCGACTTTCGTCCCTGCTCGGCTTGTGTGCCTCACAGTCAAGCTCCCTTATACTAATGCGCTCTTCGTACGATTACCAACCGTACTGAGGGAACCTTTGCAAGCCTCCGTTACTCTTTAGGAGGCGACCACCCCAGTCAAACTACCCACCATGCACTGTTTCCCGCAAGGGATTAGATTCTAAATCAAAGAAGGTTGGTATTTCACCGACCGCTCCACCCTACCTGGCGGCAAGGCTTCAAAGCGTCCCAACTATTCTACACATCCGTAATTCAAAATCAATGCAAAGTTGTAGTGAAGGTTCACGGGGTCTTTCCGTCCCGTGGCGGGTAACCGGCATCTTCACCGATACTACAATTTCACCGGGCTCGTGGAGGAGACAGAGTTCAACTCATTAGACCATTCGTGCAGGTCGGAACTTACCCGACAAGGAATTTCGCTACCTTAGGACCGTTATAGTTACGGCCGCCGTTTACTGGGGCTTCAGTCAGGAGCTTTGCCTTGCGGCGAACACCCTCCCTTAACCTTCCAGCACCGGGCAGGTATCAGGCTCTATACGTCATCTTTCGATTTTGCAGGGCCCTGTGTTTTTGCTAAACAGTTGGTTGAACCATTTCATTGAATCCGTCCGAAGACGGAACGCTTTATCCCGAAGTTACAGCGTCAATTTGCCTAGTTCCTTCTCCACGGCTCACCCGAGCGCCTTAGAATATTCATCCCGTCTACCTGTGTCGGTTTACGGTACGGGCTGCTATACTCGCTTTTCTTGGAAGAACTTTTACCACTACGTTTTGTCCGAAGACTCGACTCAGCTATTCCGTCAGCTTATGTGGCTAGCATTCTCCGTCACTTTTAGTATATAGCAGGCGCAGGAATATTAACCTGCTTTCCATCAGCTACCCCTTTCGGGTTTGCCTAAGGACCCGGCTAACCCTGATCCGATTAACGTTGATCAGGAAACCTTAGACTTTTGGCGAAGAAGTTTTTCACTTCTTTTATCGTTACTTATGCCTACATTTTCTTTTGAAATCGCTCCAGCAATGGTCACCCATCACCTTTGATGCAGATTTCAATGCTCCCCTACCGAATACACCTCTTGGTGCATCATAGAGCTTCGGTTCACAGTTTGATGCCCGATTATTTTCCGTGCGGGACCTCTCGACCAGTGAGCTGTTACGCACTCTTTAAATGAATTGCTGCTTCCAAGCAAACATCCTGGCTGTTATAGAAGTCCTACCTCGTTTGTTCAACTTAACTGTGTATTAGGGACCTTAGCTGCTATTCTGGGTTATTTCCCTCTCGGCCACGGATCTTAGCACCCGTAGCCTCACTCCCGGTAATATCTGTTAGCATTCGGAGTTTGTCAGGGTTTGGTAGGCGGTGAAGCCCCCTAGCCCAATCAGTAGCTCTACCTCTAACAGAATTATAATCCGAGGCTGTTCCTAAAAACATTTCGGGGAGAACGAGCTATCTCTCAGTTTGATTGGCCTTTCACCCCTATCCACAGGTCATCCCAAAACTTTTCAACGTTAACGGGTTCGGTCCTCCAGAAGGTGTTACCCTTCCTTCAACCTGCCCATGGATAGATCACAAAGTTTCGCGTCTACCCCCACTGACTAATCGCCCTATTTGGACTTGCTTTCGCTACGGCTTCGTCTCTGAAAGACTTAACCTTGCCAGTGAGGAGTAACTCGTAGGCTCATTATGCAAAAGGCACGCCGTCAGCTACTAGTACTCCGAAGAGTAGTTTGGCCTCCGACCGCTTGTAGGCACACGGTTTCAGGTACTATTTCACTCCCTTGTTTAGGGTGCTTTTCACCTTTCCCTTACGGTACTGGTTCACTATCGGTCTCTGAGAAGTATTTAGCCTTACCAGATGGTGCTGGCAGATTCAGGCAGGATTCCTCCGGTCCCGCCTTACTCAGGATACTGCTCGTCCTCATCAATTTCTGTTTACGGGGCTATCACCCTCTATGGCTCAACTTTCCAGAAGATTTTACTTGATGATGATTTCTAAATGCAGTCCTACAACCCTCCAGCGGCACGCCGCCGAAGTTTGGGCTATTCCCTTTTCGCTCGCCACTACTCAGGGAATCACTATTTGTTTTCTTTTCCTCCGCCTACTTAGATGTTTCAGTTCAGCGGGTTGACTTCCTTTCGGATAATACACCTTCAGTGTACTGGGTTTTCCCATTCGGAAATCTGCGGATCTAATGCTTGTGTGCAGCTCCCCGCAGCTTATCGCAGCTTACCACGTCCTTCATCGTCTCTCAGAGCCAAGGCATCCACCATGTGCCCTTAATTGCTTTAAAAAAATTAAAAACTAGAATTTGTTATTCTTGTAGTTTGTTACCCGACCACATTGCTTCCAGACCACCATTAAAAATAGTGTGTCAAAAAAATCATTGTGATCGATATAAAATTATCAGATACTCATCTAACAACTTTTCCCAATATGTCAAAGAACTTACCCCCATCCCCTAAAGGGGAGTAGAGACGTTGCTGATAATTTGGTTATGAACCATAGGCCCTAAGCCATTATCATGTTTTCGAAGAACTTTTCTCAAATCTTAAATCTACAACCGTAAATCTAGAATTGATTGTGGAGGATATCGGATTCGAACCGATGACCCCCTGCGTGCAAGGCAGGTGCTCTAGCCAGCTGAGCTAATCCCCCATTTATTGGGCTCATAGCTATCAGCTAATAGCCATTAGCTTAAGTAGACCCGACCAGATTTGAACTGGTGACCCCTACATTATCAGTGTAGTGCTCTAACCAGGCTGAGCTACGGATCTGGGTAGCCCCTTATAATCGGGTTACTAAATTTAAAAGAGCATAAAAAAATTGAAAGTGAAGGGAAACAACAGCAATAAGTGTTTGCTCTAAAAAGGAGGTATTCCAGCCGCACCTTCCGATACGGCTACCTTGTTACGACTTAGCCCCAGTCACTAGTTTTACCCTAGGCGGCTCCTTACGGTTACCGACTTTAGGTACACCCAGCTTCCATGGCTTGACGGGCGGTGTGTGCAAGGTCCGGGAACGTATTCACCGTAGCGTTGCTGATCTACGATTACTAGCGATTCCAGCTTCATGGAGTCGAGTTGCAGACTCCAATCTGAACTGAGAAGAGGTTTTTGGGATTAGCTTCATATTGCTATGTTGCAGCCCTTTGTCCTCTCCATTGTAGCACGTGTGTAGCCCTGGGCATAAAGGCCATGATGACTTGACATCATCCCCTCCTTCCTCACGTCTTACGACGGCAGTTTCACTAGAGTTCCCAGCGTTACCTGATGGCAACTAGTGATGGGGGTTGCGCTCGTTGCGGGACTTAACCCAACACCTCACGGCACGAGCTGACGACAGCCATGCAGCACCTTATCAGCGGTGTATTGCTACAAAATGAGCTTTCACCCACGGTCCACTGACATTCTAGCCCAGGTAAGGTTCCTCGCGTATCATCGAATTAAACCACATGCTCCACCGCTTGTGCGGACCCCCGCCAATTCCTTTGAGTTTCAATCTTGCGATCGTACTTCCCAGGTGGGATACTTAATGCTTTCGCTCAGACACTTGCAGTTTATCGCAAATGTCGAGTATCCATAGTTTAGGGCGTGGACTACCAGGGTATCTAATCCTGTTTGATCCCCACGCTTTCGTGCCTCAGTGTCAATATTTGTGTAGCCAGCTGCCTTCGCAATTGGTGTTCTATGTCATATCTAAGCATTTCACCGCTACATGACATATTCCGCTGACCTCCACAGTATTCAAGACAAATAGTATCAATGGCAGTTTCCGGGTTAAGCCCGGAGATTTCACCACTGACTTACTTGCCCACCTACGCACCCTTTAAACCCAGTGAATCCGGATAACGCTTGCACCCTCCGTATTACCGCGGCTGCTGGCACGGAGTTAGCCGGTGCTTATTCATCTGGTACCGTCAACCATCTTAGAAAAGATGGGTTTCTTCCCAAATAAAAGAAGTTTACAATCCAGAGGACCTTCATCCTCCACGCGGCATGGCTGGTTCAGACTTGCGTCCATTGACCAATATTCCTTACTGCTGCCTCCCGTAGGAGTCGGGCCCGTGTCTCAGTGCCCGTGTGACTGGTCGTGCTCTCACACCAGTTACTGATCGTCGACTTGGTGGGCCGTTACCCCGCCAACTATCTAATCAGCCGCACACCCATCTTCTAGCGCATTGCTGCTATAATATAAAAGTGATGCCACTTCTATATGTTACGGAGTATTAATCCAAGTTTCCCTGGGCTATTCTCCACTAAAAGGAAGGTTGTGTACGTGTTCCGCACCCGTTTGCCGGTCGCCATCAACTGTATTGCTACAGTCATGCTGCCCCACGACTTGCATGTATTAAGCCTGCCGCTAGCGTTCATCCTGAGCCAGGATCAAACTCTCCATTGTAAATGTTGTTTGATACTGACATTTTAATTCTCAAGAATTAACGTGTCAAATCGAATGTATTTCGCTTGACTTACCTTGATTCCGATATAAATCGGAATGCTGTTGTTTCCCTACTTTCAAAGATCTTTAGCGATTACCGCTTTCCCATTTTTTAATTTGGGAGTGCAAAGGTAAAGGCTCGTATGTTTCCCACCAAAATTTCTGCTATATTTTTTTATAGCTTTTGGTTTGAATTTCAATTTGTTTTCGAAGAACTTATTTCCCTTTTTTAAGGGGGGCGGCAAAGATAATGTTGCTCTACTTATCAGCCAATTTTTATTGCCGTTTTTGTCCACATTCTATTCTGAAATCATCCACATTTAAAGAGCTCGTTTTATCTTAACGGGCGGCAAAGATATGAGTGGAACTTTACCTGCCAAATGTTTTTTAGAATAGGGAAATGTTAAACGTCCAAAAAGCACTACTGGTATGCGTTTCGGGGTGAAAAATTAAATAAAATAATTATCGGGAAAGCATACTTCTGTAAGAAACAAGCCGTGTGCAGGCGCAGAAAAGTTGGCTAGCGTACAATCTTTTGTTTCAATAATTCTTCTGAATGCGGCAAGGTCGACCTTTCTTCTGCCCAAATTCAACATAGTTGCCGTCAACGCTCTTACCATTCCTCTTAAAAATCTATTTGCTTTAACATTGTAGATAAGACATTGGTCTTGAACTACCCATCTGCTTTCTTTTATATCACAAACAAATGACTTAACCTGAGTATTTCGTTTGGAAAAAGAAGTAAAATCAGAATATTCTTTAAGTATAAATGCAGCTTTTTGCATTGCCTCAATATCCAAGGTGTATGGAAAGTAAAATGCCTTATCAGTAAGAAAAGGATCCTTTTTTTGGTAGATATGATATTTATACTCCCTACTGACAGCATCAAACCGGCAATGCGCATTGTCTTTTACTTTTAGTAGATCTTTTATTGCAATATCGGTGGGCAAAATGGCATTCAGATTATATACAAGCTGAGAGGACAACTCTCTTTCGATATCGAAATGAAAATAGTTTTGATAGGCATGTACCCCGGCATCAGTACGGGACGAGCCCGTTAATTCCAATTCCTTTTTGAGAATGATCTTAAAAGCTTTCTGTATTTCAGCTTGTATTGTATTGGCATTTTTTTGCGCTTGAAAACCGCTGTAGTTTGTTCCCTTATATGATACTTCCAGAAAATAACGCATTGGAATTACTAACGAATCATTGCTTTAAATCGATTTACAAAATACTCATCTTTTAATGTTGATTGAAGTGTAGAAAAGTTTTCAAGATCACTTACATATTGATACGCTGAGTCGAAAAATTTATATTTAGATTCATCAGTTAGGAATAACGCACTAAGGTTTCTTACTTGTGTAGTAGAAAAGCATTTTGTCTTAAAAGTCTTTTTTGCTTCTGAAATCATAGCATCATCATTGTTTTGCCCGGCCATTTTTTTTCTTAGCTTGAAAAAATCGTCTTCAACTGCCACTGATTTGCAATTATTACTTTTAATTGTTGCTTTGGAGGTTTCTTTACCAACTGAATCAACCGGTGGAATATCAAGAAATTTCTTTTCCTCCTGGTTAGATTGTACTGGTGTTGTTTTTTTTATATCCGGTGGAATAAGTAACCTTATCGTATCTGTTGCCTGGTCAGACAATATATCAAGAAAAACCAACCCAATTCCTGTTGTAGTTGAACTTTCAGATTTAAGTTTTACAACCGATCTCTTATATTCAACCTCAGTAATTACCAGCGCCTTTGCTTTTTCGATGGAGTCTTGTTTTCGCAATTCTTCTTGCTTGAGTAATTCATCTTCTTTAGTTTTCGCAGCGGTGATCGAATCCTCTTTTATTTTCGCCATATTTTTGGATTCCTGATCATCAATTTTTGAGTCTTCTTTTATAACTACAGGAGCTACTATGATCCCATTTTTAATCTCACTTTGTGATGATGGGATACCATTTTTGATCTCAGCCTGTGATGATGGCACAGCTTCTTTTACTTCTTCTTTTTTTTCTGTATTCGATACAGCAGCATCAGCCTTTTGTTCCACCGGCTTTTCTATAATTGGCTTTTCTTTGATAGTTGAATCATCTGCCACTTTAGCAAGTAAATTTGTAAATTCATTGTCTTCCCGTTTTTCAGTTTTAACTGATTGTACCCCATTAACTGATTTGGCTACTGGCATTATTGTAGCCATAGTAGTAAGATTGAAAAGTCCCCAACCTTTATCTCCAAAATTTTTGATCAGGAAACCCTGGTCTTTTTTATTAACTGTTAATGTATATGGTTGATCCGGCACCTGGCTTCCTTGTATCCCAATGTTAACTGAGTAATTGCTATCACGAAGATTTGATAATATTAAATATCCCGAAGGTGTAGAGTTATAAACCTTCTCCCCCATGCGAACATAAAAGGGTTGCTGATTATCGGTTTGCAGATAAATAAAATAGACCTTTTGAGCTTTAAGCGAAACAGATGCAAGGAACAGGTATACGAATAGTTTAAACAATTTTTTCATCGGAATTATATGGGTAAAGTTGATCAAAGTTAATATAAATAACCCTTAAGACTTCTTTAAAGAATTAACTTGCCATTTATAAAAATAGCATGTCGACCATGTGTGACAACTTTTATTTTTGCAGTCTTAAAAATCAATATATGAAATTCGTAACCACGGTCTTTGCCATTCTTTTGTTTAGCCTTCAGTTATTATCGCAAGAGCCAATACAAAAAGACACTTCCTGGAAAAAACAATACCGCGAAACTGCTACTAAAATAAATGACCTTGTTCATACCAAACTTGATGTAAAGCCCGATTTTTCAAAATCCTATTTATACGGAAAGGCATGGATCACCCTGAAACCTCATTTTTACCCAACTGACTCCCTTAACCTGGATGCTAAAGGAATGGAATTTAAGACTGTGGCTTTAATGAAAGGCACAAAACAAATTCCTTTAAAATACGAATATGATGATCAGAATATCAGGATCAAATTAGATAAAACTTATAAAGCAAATGAAAACTATACTATCTATATAGATTATACTGCCAAGCCTGATGAATACCAGGAAAAATATGGCACTGATGATTTTCTTGGGATAAAAGGAATGTATTTTATAAACCCGAAAGGTGAAGAAAAAGATAAGCCTACGCAAATATGGACACAGGGGGAAACCGAATCAAACTCCGCATGGTTTCCAACAATCGATAAAACAAGTCAGAAATCTACAGAAGAACTCACAGTAACGGTCGATAATAAATATGTGACCCTTTCCAATGGAAAACTAATGAGTCAAAAAAGAAATCCGGATGGCACAAGAACTGATTATTGGAAAATGGATCTGCCTCACTCCCCATATCTTTTCTTCCTGGGAGTAGGGAACTATGCTGTTGTAAAAGATAGCTGGAGAGGCAAAGAAGTTAATTATTATGTAGAACCTGAATATGGTTCTGTAGCAAAAAAGATATTTGGCAACACCCCTGAAATGATCGAGTTCTTTTCAAAGATCACCGGCGTTCCTTTTCCCTGGGTAAAATATTCACAGATCACCGGCCGTGATTATGTAGCTGGCGCCATGGAAAATACTACGGCTACCATCCACCAGGAAAGTGCACAGCAAGACGCACGAGAATTAGTCGATGGCAATAATTGGGAGAGCACCATCGCACATGAATTATTTCATCAGTGGTTTGGGGATTATGTAACTGCAGAAAGCTGGAGCAATCTTACATTAAATGAATCGTTTGCAGATTACAGTCAAACCTTATGGGAAGAATATAAATATGGCAAAGACGCAGGTGACGCCGAAAACTACCAGGGTATGCAAGGCTATTTGCAAAGCGGAAGTGAATCAAAACATCTTGTTCGGTTTTTTTATGGTGATAAAGAAGATATGTTTGACCAGGTGAGCTATCAAAAAGGTGGTCGCATTCTTCACATGCTAAGAAATTTTGTAGGTGACAGCGCCTTCTTTAGATCGCTTAACCTTTATCTGACAACAAACAAATTTAAAGCTGCAGAAGCACATCATTTAAGACTTGCATTTGAAGAAGTAACTGGTCGTGACCTGAATTGGTTCTTTAATCAATGGTATTTTGACAATGGACATCCATCTGTAACCATCGATTATGTATATGATGATGCTGCAGGAAAAGTAAATGTCATTGTTAAACAAATTCAGAAAAGCGGGAAACTATTTACATTACCAATCGCTGTTGACATTTATAATGGAACCAATAAAGTTCGTTATAATGTTTGGGCAAAAAACGAGGTGGATACATTTACATTTAACTACAGCAAGCATCCTGATCTTGTAAATGTTGACGGAGATAAGATTTTGTTATGGAACAAAAAGGACAACAAGACACTTGATAATTTCATTCATCAATATAAATATGCAGGTAAATATCTTGACAGGCTGGAAGCCATTCAATTTGCTGCAACAAAACAAGATGACCCAAAGGCACTTGAATTATTAAAGACTGCTTTGAAAGATAAGTATCATGGACTTCGCAACACAACATTATTTAGCCTTGATCTTGAAAATGAAAAAGTGAAACAAGCGGCTGAACCGATCATTGCTGACCTTGCAAAGAATGATAAAAAAACGACTGTGAGGGCAAATGCAATAAACCAGCTTGGTCAATATAAGAAAGCCGAGTATATTCCTTTATTCAAAGCCGCAACAGCTGACTCTTCATATTCTGTGTCAGGAAATGCATTGAATGCATTGCTCGAAGTGGATAAAGATGCTGCGATAACAATATCAAAAGATTTAAATAAAAAACCTGCAAAAGGATCATTAAAGAACTCACTTCAAGGGGTAAAGGCTGCATCAGGGGATGAAAGTCTTGAAGAAGAAATTATTGGAGGCTTTAATAAAATGCCGGTGTCACAACAAAAGTTCAATGCTCTTGGTACGCTTGGCATTTATCTTGGTGCATTAAAGAATACAGCAAAGGTTAAAGCGAGTGTTGATGAGATCGTGAAATTCCGTGAAGCAATCCCGACACAATACAGGAAGCAAACCGATCCTTATATCAATGAAACATTACAAGGTATAGCGACAAAAAAAGAAGAAGCTTTGAAAGCGGATGCTGGTAATGCTGC
>Ga0247795_1000118_pt1 | contig 12309 bp, 9 predicted proteins | sample UWRJS016104C6_FD_179636 | JGI IMG/M metagenome (GOLD analysis project Ga0247795, IMG submission 179636) | Soil microbial communities from Arlington Agricultural Research Station in Wisconsin, United States - UWRJ-S016-104C-6 | ecosystem: Environmental > Terrestrial > Soil > Agricultural land...
ATGATGAACGAGGCGCGCCTCGGCGTCGGCGTGCAGGGGCTGGCGCTGTCGGAAGTCGCCTACCAGAATGCTGCGATCTACGCGAGGGAGCGCCTGCAGGGCCGCGCGATTTCCGGCACGAAATATCCCGACAAGCCGGCCGACCCGATCATCGTGCATCCGGACGTGCGGCGGACGCTGATGACCATCCGCGCCTTCAACGAGGCCGCACGCGCATTGGTGATGTGGACCGCGCTCAAGAGCGACATTGCCCATCGCTCGGACAATGAAAAGGACCGCAAGAGTGCCGACGACCATATGGGCCTGCTTACACCGGTCATCAAGGGCGTGCTCACCGATGGCGGCTTTGCCAATGCGGTGATGGCGCAGCAGGTGTATGGCGGCCATGGTTACATTGCCGAGCACGGCATGGAACAGTTCGTGCGCGATGCGCGCATCGCGCAGATCTACGAAGGCGCCAACGGCATCCAGGCTCTCGACCTCGTCGGCCGCAAGCTCGGCAAGGACGGCGGCCGCGCCATCATGGCATTCTTCAACGAAGTGCAGACCTATCTGAAGGAGCGCACGAACAACGATGCGATGAACGTCTACCTCAAGCCGCTCGGACAGTCGCTGGCGCACCTGCAGGAAGCTTCGATGTGGTTTATGCAGAACGCCATGGCCAAGCCCGACAATGCCGGCGCGGGCTCATACGACTACATGCATCTCTTCGGGCTGGTCGCGCTCGGCTACATGTGGTGCCTGATCGCCGAGGCAGCGCTCGCCAGGAAAGGAAATGGCGCGGCGCCCGCCATGGACGCCAAGCTCGTCACAGCACGTTTCTTCATGGACCGCCTGCTGCCTGAAACCGCCACGCGGCTTGCACGCATCAAGGCAGGCGCCGACTCCACGATGGAATTGCCGGCCGACGCGTTTTAGACCCTATGCTGCGGCGAGTTGACCGCGCCGGCGCGAGCGCTGCAGCAGCCATGCCATGATGGACACATTCACCAGATTCCATGCGAGGCCGTTGAAGAACGCGGCGCGATAAGAGCCGGTCAGGTCGAAGATCAGGCCAGACAGCCAGCCGCCAAGCGCCATTCCGAGAAGCGTTGCCATCAGGACAATGCCGAGGCGCGTGCCGGCTTCGCGCGGCGAAAAATACTCGCGTATGATGATGGCATAGCTCGGCACGATGCCGCCCTGGAAGAGGCCGAACAGCGCAGAGATAATGTAGAGCGAAACGAGGCCGTCGAACCACAGAAAAAGAAACAAGGCGGTGCCTTGCAGCACGGAGCCGAGCAGTAAAGTTGCGACCCCGCCAATACGATCGGCGATAAAGCCCGACCCAACGCGGCTGATGATGCCGAAGCCGAGCATCATCGACAGCATCTCGGCACCCCGTGCGACGCCATAACCGAGGTCGCCGCAATAGGCGACGATGTGCACCTGCGGCATCGCCATCGCGACGCAGCAGGCAACGCCAGCAGTGCACAGCAGGACTTGCAAGGCCATCGGCGAAACCGGCATGTTGGCCTGCCGTTCCGCCGCGGCCGCTCCTGTCTCATCGGCCTGATTATCCTCGATGCGCCGGCGCATGAAGAGCACCAGCGGCATCATCGTCACCAGACAGAACAAGCCGACCGCGATATGGGTCGCGCGCCAGCCGGACGTGGTGATGAAATGCTGCAATACGGGTGGCCAGATTGTGCCCGCGACGTAATTTCCAACGGCGGCCAGCGATACGGCGATGCCGCGCCGGCGGACAAACCAATGCGAGATATCCGCCATCAGTGGACCAAAGCTGGCCGAGCAGCCGATGCCGATCAGCAGGTGCGCAAGCGCAACCTGCCAAAGGCTGAATGACCACCCGGTCGCGAGATAGCCGGCAGATACCGCGAGCGTTCCGAGGGCGAGCGGTACGGCGATGCCAAAGCGATCGGCCAGCCGTCCCATCAGCACGCCGCCGCCGGCAAAGCCGAACATGACCATGGTGAAGGGCAGGGATGCGTTGGCGCGGCTGACGCCAAAATCGGCCTGGATCGTCGGCAGCGCCACCATGATCGACCACATGCCGACGCCGCCGATGGTGGAGAGCGTCATCGCTACCAGCAGGCGCAGCCATGCAGCCGGCGAGTCGACGCCGCCGTACGCTTCGTCCGTCGGTACATTCATGCTTGGAAACCCGGCCTTTCGCTTCGCTGGTAACATCGCGCGAAGAAGTATTCCAGACGGCCGGGGTCCGCTATGCGAATGCCGGAATGACATCGCGGCCGAACAGCCGGATCGAATGCGCGGCATGCTCGAAACGCATGCCCCCGAACGCCATCTGGCATAGAACCGTGTTCACGCCGGTCTCCGATTGCAGACGCGCGATGTAGTCCCGCACGGTCGCCGGCGAGCCGGCAATGCCGTGACCAATCCGCTCCAACGCGCTGAAATCAGCCGGGTAGATTTCCTTCAACACAAAATCCACGCCCGCGCGCCGCCAAAGGTGCTCGATCGCTTCGCGCCAGCGCGGATAGGCGGCACTTGCAATCGATTGCGCTTGGTCGTCGGTGTCGGCGACGACGATATGCCGGGTGATTCCGATTCCCGGCAGCGCGGCACTGTCGCGTCCGAGCTTTTTCCATTCCTCGCGATAGCGATCGCTGATCGCCCGTGCGCGGGCGCCCGGTCCCAGCGACACAACGTTCACGCCGCGTGGGGCTGCCCAAGCAATCGCGTCCGCGTTCGGTGCGCCGTACCAAAGCGGCGGGTGCGGGCGCTGCACCGGTTTCATCTGAACGACATAATCCTTGTAGTTGTAGAATCGCCCCTCGAAGTCGACCACGTCGGCCTCGAAAGCGCGCATGAGCACGCTGAAAGCCTCGTGATACATCGCCGGCGCCAGCGCGGGATCGACTCCAAGGCGCTGATGCTCGATCAACGCGCCGCCGCGGCCTACGCCCACCGTAAGGCGGCCGCCGCTGAGATGGTCGAGCATGCATATTTCTTCGTAGAGGCGCAGGGGATGGTGAAGCGGAAGGACGTAGACAAGCGGCCCGATCCTGATGGTGCTGGTGCGCTGGATCGCCGCCGCCAGGAACACGCTCGGGCTCCCCGCCATGCCGAGCGGCGTCGAGTGGTGCTCCGCCATGTGATAGCCGTGAAAGCCCGATTGCTCGATCAGCCCGAGCAGACGCAGGCGGTTTTCGAAGAATTGGCCCAACGGCCCACCGTCGCTGTCGAGGTGATCGAAGATCGCGAACTTCAGCATGCCAGGGGGCTCCGTGACGCCGGTCTAAAAGCCCGCTAGCCTGCAGGGCGAGCCATCGCGTTTGAAAACGACCCTTGGGAGACCTTGCATGCGAAAGACTTTGCTTTTTGCTGCGGCGGCGATGCTGGCGATCACTTCAGCGAACGCGCAGCAGACCGTCAAGATCGGACTGATCATGGCCTATTCGGGTCAGTTCGCCGACACCGCGACGCAGATGGACAATGCCATCAAGCTTTACGTCAAGCAGCACGGCGACAGCGTTGCCGGAAAGAAGATTGAGCTCATCCGCAAGGATACGAATGGACCGAACCCGGATGTCGCCAAGCGGCTGGCGCAGGAGCTCGTGGTGCGCGACAAGGTTGATATCCTTGCAGGCTTCACGCTTACGCCGGAAGCGTTGGGGGCGGCTGACATTTCCGCCGAAGCCAAAAAGCTCATGGTGGTGATGAATGCGGCAACCTCCATCATCACCGCCAAGTCTCCGTATATCGCGCGTACATCGCTGACTATTCCGCAGCTCGAGAATGCATTCGGCGCCTGGGTGTACAAAAGCGGCGTGCGAAGAGTGTACACGATGGTCTCGGACTACGGTCCAGGGATCGACGCGGAGACGTGGTTCGTCAAAAGCTTCAAGGATGCGGGAGGGCAGATCGTCGGATCGGTCCGGATGCCGATCGCCAGTCCCGACTTCTCGGCCTTCGTGCAGCGCGCGAAGGACGTCGACCCCGAGGCGATCTTCATTTTCATCCCGGGCGGAGCGCAGCCGCCGGCGATCGCCAAGGCAATGCAGGAGCGGGGCATTCCGCCGAGCAAGATTCTCGGCCAGGGTGAGATCACGATGGATGACAACGCGCTCAAGAGCATGGGCGACTCTGCCGTCGGCATCCGCACGGTTTTTCACTACGGCTGGGAGCATAAATCGCCGATGAACGAAGCTTTCGTGAAGGCCTTCCGGGACGAATACAAACGAAACCCCGACGTGTTCTCGATCGGAGGCTGGGACGGCATGCACCTGATCTACGAGACTTTGAAGAAAACCGGTGGCAAGGCTGACGGGGACTCGTTGATCGCCGCAGCCAAGGGGATGAGCTGGGAAAGCCCGCGTGGCCCCATTTCGATTGACCCGAACACCCGCGATATCGTGCAGAACGTCTACATCCGCCGGGTGGAAAAAGTTGGCGGCGCCAGCCAGAACGTGGAATTCGACAAGATCGAGAACGTCAAGGATCCGGCAAAGTAGCCATAAATTGTGCCGCGGAGTGAGCCGCTGCCGGGCGGCTGACCCCTCGCGCGCGTGCGCGGCCGGCCTTATGGTGCATGAAAGGCGAGTCGCCCGATGAACGCTCTTAACCTGCCGCGACCGGACTGGATGACCGAAGATCTCGTGCTGCTCGAAGAGCAGGCACGACGCTACATCGCCGACGAGTTTGTCCCGCACCTTGATCGCTGGCACGAAGCTGGCATTTACGATCGCGACGTGTGGACCAAAGCCGGCGAAGCCGGACTCCTTTGCGCCTCCATGCCGGAGGAATATGGCGGTGCCGGCGGAACATTCGCCCATGAGGCGGTGATCAACCGCGAGTTCGCACTTGCCGGGTTCGACACATTCGGCGCGCCGCTCCACTCGGGCATCGTCGCGCCTTACATTTTGCACTACGGCACCGAAGAGCAGAAGAAGCGGTGGCTGCCGAAACTCGCGACCGGCGAGTTCGTTGGCGCAATCGCGATGACCGAGCCGGGCACCGGCTCCGATCTGCAGGGCGTGCGCGCGTCGGCCAAGAAATCGGGCAACGGATATGTGCTCAACGGTTCGAAGACGTTCATCACCAATGGCCAGCACGCCAACCTGATCGTCGTGGTTGCGAAAACCGATCCGAAAGCCGGCGCGAAGGGCACTTCGCTTTTTGTGGTCGAGACCGACGACGCGCAGGGCTTCCGCCGCGGGCGCAAGCTGAAAAAGCTCGGGATGGATTCGGCCGACACGTCCGAGCTGTTTTTCGAGGACGTGCAATTGCCGGCATCGAGCCTGCTCGGCACCGAGGAAGGGCAAGGCTTCTATCAGCTGATGAAGGAGCTGCCGCAGGAACGTCTGATTGTCGCCATCCATGCGGTCGCGATGATGGAGCGGGCTGTTGCGCTCACCGTCGACTACGTCAAGCAACGCAAGGCGTTCGGCCAGGCGATCATCGAATTCCAGAACACCCAGTTCGAGCTTGCCGAGTGCAAGACCGATGCGACCATCGCCAAGGTTTTCCTCGATCATTGCATCGAGAGGCACGTCAAGGGCGAACTCGACACCGTGACGGCCTCGATGGCCAAATACCGCCTCACCGACACGCAAGGCAAAGTGATCGACCGGTGCCTGCAATTGTTCGGCGGCTATGGCTATATGGACGAATATCCGATCTCCCGGATGTACCGGGATGCGCGCGTCCTGCGCATCTACGCGGGCACCAACGAGATCATGAAATTGCTGATCGCGCGAAGCCTTTGACGCGCGTCAGATATTGGAGGGCCCCATGGCCGACGCATTCATTTACGACGCCATCCGCACGCCGCGCGGGCGAGGGAAAGCCGACGGCTCGCTGCACGAGGTGACGGCGCTCAATCTCGCCGCGCAGACGCTTGCGGCCGTCAAGGATCGCAACGGGCTCGACCCCGCGCTGGTCGACGACGTCGTGCTTGGTTGCGTCGATCCGGTCGGCGAGGCAGGCGGCGACATCGCGCGGGCGGCTGCGCTTGTCGCCGGGCTCGGCGACGACGTGCCCGGCGTACAGATCAACCGCTTTTGCGCCTCCGGACTCGATGCGGTGAATTTTGCGGCTGCCGAGGTGATGTCTGGCCAACACGAGATGACGATCGGCGGCGGCGCTGAATCGATGAGTCGCGTCGGCATCGGCGCCTCGGGCGGCGCCTGGCCAGTCGATCCATCGATTGCCGTTACAACCTATTTTCTGCCGCAGGGCATTTCCGCCGACCTGATCGCGACAAAATACGGATTTTCACGTGACGACGTTGATGCCTACGCCGTCGAGAGCCAGAAGCGTGCGGCGAAAGCCTGGGATGAGGGCCGCTTCAAGAATTCGGTTATCCCGGTGAAGGACGTCAACGGCCTCACTATCCTCGCCAAGGATGAGCATATGCGTCCAGGCACGACCATGCAGACGCTTGCCAGCCTGCAACCGTCTTTCGTGCAGATGGGCGAGATGGCCGGCTTCGATGCGGTCGCGGTGCAACGTTATCCGGAAGTCGAGGCTGTGAACCACGTTCACACGCCGGGCAATTCGTCCGGCATTGTTGATGGCGCGGCCGCCGTGCTGATCGGCAGCAAAGCGGCAGGCAAGGCGGCCGGGTTGAAACCGCGCGCACGCATCCGCCAGTTCGCAAATATAGGCTCCGAGCCGTCCATCATGCTCACCGGTCCGATTCCGGTCACCGAAAAGGTGCTCAAAAAAGCCGGCATGACCAGGAAGGACATCGATCTGTGGGAGCTCAATGAAGCCTTCGCTTCGGTCGTTCTGCGCTACATGCAGGCGCTCAATATTTCACACGACAAGATCAACGTGAATGGCGGCGCGATCGCGATGGGCCATCCGCTCGGCGCGACCGGCGCCATGATTCTAGGCACCGTGCTCGATGAACTCGAGCGGCGTGACAAGGAAACGGCGCTCGTCACGCTTTGCATCGGCGTCGGCATGGGCACTGCGACCATTATCGAGCGCGTCTGATGCCGAAGATAGACATCGACAAAATCCCGATCGATACCGCGACCGGCTACCCGCCGCCGTTCAACAAGGCGGTGGAAGGGCGCTCGCGCAAGCGGCTCGCACGCGCGGCCGGGCTTACGCATTTCGGCGTCAATATCTGCACGCTGAAGCCCGGCGCGGCCTCCTCGCAACGTCACTGGCACGAGAAGGAGGATGAGTTCGTTTACGTCCTCCAGGGCGAGGTCGTTCTGAGCGAAGATGGCGGCGAGATCGTGCTCAAGCCGGGCGATGCGGCGGCGTGGAAGGCCGGCGTTGAAAACGGCCATTGCCTGATCAACAAATCAAGTCGTGATGCAGTCTTCATCGAAGTCGGCACGCGCGCGGCTGCAGAGCGTGCATTTTATTCTGACATCGACATGATGGTGACGCGCGACGACAAGGGCGCGCGCTACACGAAAAAGAACGGCGAGCCGTACTAGCGCAGCGAAACGAGGGAACCGGCGATGGCCAGCTTCAAACTTGACGTCGACAGCGACGGCATTGCGCTCGTCACCTGGGACATGGGCGATCGCTCGATGAACGTCATCACCATGGACGTCATCGCGGAGCTCGGCACGGTCGTCGATAAGGTGGCGAACGATGCCGCGATCAAGGGCGTGGTGATTACATCCGCCAAGCCGGCGTTCTGCGGCGGCGCCGACCTGACGATGCTCGAAAACATGCGCGGGCTCTACACCGACATGGTCAGCAAGCAGGGCGAGGAAGCGGCGGCCAAGATGGTGTTCGACGAGAGCCGCAAGCTCTCGCAGCTCTATCGGCGCATCGAGACCTGCGGCAAGCCTTGGGTCTGCGCGCTAAACGGCGCGGCGATGGGCGGTGGCTTCGAGCTCGCGCTCGCCTGCCACTACCGGGTCGCATCCGACGACGCCAAGACGCGGCTCGGCCTGCCCGAAATCAAGATCGGCCTCTTTCCCGGCGCCGGCGGCACGCAGCGCGTCGCACGCATGCTGCAGCCCGCCGACGCGCTGCAATTCCTCCTCAAGGGCGATCAGCTGAAAGTCGACCGCGCCAAGGCGATGAAGTTGATCGATGCCGTGGTCCCGGCAGCCGACCTGATCAAAACCGCAAAGGACTGGATCAAGGCCGGCGGCAAGGCCAAGGCGCCCTGGGACACCGAGGGTTTCCGCCTGCCTGGCGGCCCGGTCTATTCCAAGGCCGGGATGATGACGTTCCCGGCGGCGAACGCGATCTACCGGCGCGAGACCTACGACAATTATCCCGCTGCACGGGCGATTCTGCAGGTTGTGTACGAAGGCTTGCAGCTGCCCTTCGACACGGCGCTCCGCGTCGAGTCACGCTGGTTCGCGAAAATCCTGCGCTCGCCGGAAGCGGCGGCGATGATCCGCACGCTGTTCGTGTCGATGCAGGATCTCAACAAAGGCGCGCGCCGGCCGACGAACGAGCCGCCGACAAGCCTGAAGAAGATCGGCGTTGTCGGCGCCGGGTTCATGGGGGCCGGTATCGCCCAGGTGACCGCGGCGGCGGGCCTGCAGGTGGCGCTGGTCGACCGCGACCAAGAGACGGCCGACAAGGGCAAAGCGGGTCTGCACAAGGCGCTCAGCGACCGCGTCATGAAAGGCCGCATGAAAGGCGCCGAGCGGGACGAGCTGCTAGCACGCATTACGCCGACGGCCGACTACGCGGCGCTGAAGGATTGCGATCTCGTCATTGAGGCGGTGTATGAGGATCGCAAGGTCAAGTACGATGTCGTTGCGAAAATCCAGGCGGTCGTGGGCGACAAGGCGATCCTGGGCTCCAATACCTCGACGCTGCCGATCACGACGCTCGCATCCGAATTCAAGGATCCGGCGCGCTTCGTCGGCATCCACTTCTTCTCGCCGGTCGACCGCATGATGCTGGTCGAAATCATTCTCGGCAAGCAGACCGGCGACAAGGCACTCGCGGTTGCGCTCGATTATGTGCGCGCCATCCGCAAGACGCCGATCGTCGTGAACGACTCACGAGGCTTCTACACCTCGCGCGTGGTTGGCACCTACATCCGGGAAGGCCACCTCATGGTCGTCGAAGGCATCCCGCCGGCGATGATCGAAAATGTCGGGCGGATGGCCGGGATGCCGGTCGGGCCGCTGGCTCTCAACGACGAGGTCGCCGTCGATCTCGCGTGGAAAATTTTGAATGCGACCGAGGCCGATCTCGGCGCCAAGGCGATCGACCCGCGGCAGAAGTCGCTCTTGCGCGAGATGGTCGAGAAGCGCGGCCGCTTTGGCCGCAAGAACGGCAAGGGCTTCTATGACTATGCGGCGAACGGGCCGAAGAAACTGTGGCCCGGTCTCGCCGATTTCCAGCCGAAGCCGCTCGATCCCGACAAGATCGACATCGACGAGCTGAAATTGCGCCTGCTTGGCATCCAGGCGCTGGAAACCGCGCGCTGCTTCGAGGAGAAAGTGCTCACCGACGTGCGCGAGGCGGACGTCGGTTCGATCCTGGGCTTCGGCTTTGCGCCTTTCTCGGGCGGCACGCTGTCGTGGATCGACATGATGGGCACGAAGAACTTCGTCGCCGCGTGCCGCAAACTAGAGAAGAAGTACGGCGCACGATTTGCGCCGAACAAGCTGCTGCTTGATCTCGCCGCGAAAGGCGAGGGCTTCTATGACCGCTTCGCGCCCGTGAAGAAGAAAGAGGCGGCCTAGCTCTTCACTTGAGGTCTGTCATTGCCGGGCTTGGCCCGGCAATCCATGATGCGGCGCCCCGGACCAAGCCTTACGTGAGGCTGTCGAAGTCGAGAGTCATCATGGATGCGCGGGTCAAGCCAGCGCATGACGTGTTGCGGAGTGAACATGCCCCAACAGCGACCTTCCCTGTTCCGCTGGCGTGAAATTCCCGGCAGCGTCTGGATACTCGGCCTCGTGTCGATGTTCATGGACGTATCGTCCGAGATGATCCATGCGCTGCTGCCGCTGTATCTCGTGACGGTGCTCGGCGTCTCGACCCTGACCGTCGGCATCATCGAAGGCATTGCCGAGGCGACCGCCTCGATTACCAAGATTTTTTCCGGTGCGCTGAGTGACTATCTGGGCAGGCGCAAGTGGCTCGCCGCATTCGGCTACGGTCTTGCCGCCGTGACGAAGCCGGTGTTCCCGCTCGCCTCCGGCATCGGTTGGCTGACTGCGGCGCGCTTTGTCGACCGCGTCGGCAAGGGCATCCGTGGTGCGCCGCGCGATGCGCTGATTGCCGATCTCACGCCGGCCGGTTTGCGCGGTAGCGCCTATGGCCTGCGTCAGTCACTCGATACTATCGGCGCGGTGCTGGGACCACTGTTGGCGATTGTGTTCATGGCGGCGCTTGCAAGCAATTTCACCGCCGTGTTCTGGATCGCGGTGATCCCGGCTTTCATCTCGGTCGCTTTCATCGTCCTTGGCGTGCATGAGCCCGAACGCAGGCGCGGGCTGCGCGAGGTGCGGGCGCCGCTGTCCCGCCGTGAACTGATGCGTCTCAACCGGATCTACTGGATGATTGTCGGCGTGGCCGCGATCTTTACTTTGGCCCGATTCAGCGAGGCCTTCCTGTTGCTGCGTGCCCAGTCGGTCGGGCTTCCGGTAGCGACCGTGCCGATTGTGCTGGTGGTTATGAACATCGTCTATACGCTGACAGCCTGGCCGGCCGGTGCTCTGTCCGATCGCATTGGACGATATGGTGTCGTCACCGTGGGATTTGCGCTGCTGGTACTGGCCGATCTTGCGCTTGCCATCGGCGGCACCATTACCGTGGTGATGGTCGGTGTGGTTTTGTGGGGCCTGCACATGGGCCTGACGCAGGGATTGCTCTCCGCGCTTGTTGCCGATTCCGCCCCCGACGAATTGCGCGGCACCGCCTTTGGGATGTTCAATCTGGTGAGCGGCATCGCAATGCTGGTAGCAAGTGTGGTCGCCGGCGCACTCTGGGACATTGCCGGCCCGGCCGGTACGTTCCTCGCCGGCGCGGCATTCACTGCGATTGCACTGGCGGCGCTTCCCTTCGTGCGATGGCGCGCCATCAGGATCAGGCGAAGCTCAGCCGTATCTAGACCACCACCGTGAGCTTCTTCGCCGCGCGCGTGATGCCCGTGTAGAGCCAGCGCTCGCGGCTCTCGGGGAACGCAAACGACTCGTCGAACAGCACGACGTCGTCCCATTGCGAGCCTTGCGCCTTGTGCACCGTGAGCACGTAGCCGTAATCGAACTCGTCGTAGGGTTTGCGTCTTTGCCAATCGACATGCTCGATTCCGCCGATGAAGCACTCCGGACGCACCGAGACTTTTACGCCGCGCGTCGCCGTTTCATCGTCCGGCAGCAGCCGCATCGTCATGATGCCGGTTTTGGTGCCGCCCTTGCGGGCGCCTCGCTCCTTCACCGTCCAGAGCCCGCCGTTGAACAGACCTTTCTTGCGGTTGTTGCGCAGACACACCAACTTGTCTCCGGCTGACGGCATTTCGCCTTCGAAGCCGCGCCGCTCGCGCATGCGCTTGTTGTATGAGCGCCGCGTGATGTTACGCCCGACCAGCACTTGGTCGGCCTCGAGCACGCGCTGCGGATCGAGATCGACCTTGCGCAGTACTTCCGTTTCGCCGTAGCGGCCGGGCTCGAGATACTCGCCGGCGCGGATGTCCATCGAAAGCCGCACGATCGGGTCATCCTGCGCCTGCCGATGCACCTCGGTGAGCATCGCGTCCGGCTCGGCCTCCGTGAAGAAGCCGCCGCCCTGGATCGGCGGCAGCTGCGCGGGGTCGCCGAGCACCAGCACTGGGACGCCGAAGGAGAGCAGATCGCGGCCGAGCTCGGCGTCAACCATCGAGCACTCGTCGATGATGATTAGCTCGGCCTTCGATGCCGGCGCCTCATCCCAAAGGTCGAAGCTCGGGATTTCCTCGCCGCTCTCGCGCGCGCGGTAGATGAGGCTGTGGATTGTCGAGGCGTCCCTGCAGCCTTTGCCGCGCATCACGCTCGCCGCTTTGCCGGTGAAGGCAGCGAATTTCACCTCGCCGTCGGCCTCGTCGGCGATGTGACGGGCAAGCGTGGTCTTGCCGGTGCCGGCATAGCCGAACAGACGGAAGACCTGCGGCGTGCCGTTCGAGCCGGGCTTGGACTTCAGCCATTCGGCGACAACGGTCAGCGCTTGCTGCTGGTGAGGTGTGAACTGGGGCATAAGTCAAAATCAATAGAACAATCATGCCGGAAGACAAAGAACAAAATATGAACATTTTCTAGACCAAGGACTTAGGTATATATTCCTTAGTGCGCTATAGCCCTTATTGAGATCTGCCTGATCAGCGTCTTGCGCACATTCGCATTGCCGATCCTCACATTG
>Ga0247795_1000119_pt1 | contig 12309 bp, 5 predicted proteins | sample UWRJS016104C6_FD_179636 | JGI IMG/M metagenome (GOLD analysis project Ga0247795, IMG submission 179636) | Soil microbial communities from Arlington Agricultural Research Station in Wisconsin, United States - UWRJ-S016-104C-6 | ecosystem: Environmental > Terrestrial > Soil > Agricultural land...
GGCCACAAGCAAGACGATTCTACGTAGACGACATCTCATTGGTTGGCACGTCTCAACATGAACACCCCAATGATCAAAAATAGGATATTCCCGGCCTGCGCGGCAAAAAAAGGCGGCAGCACGCCGTTGTGTCCGAGGGTCTGCCCGACGCGCAGCACGGCGTAATACATGAAACTCACCACCAGTGTGAGGCCGAAACCGGTGGCAATGGACGGCTTGCGCTTGCCGGATGCAAGCGCCACCCCGATCAGCACGAAGATCGCGCCCGCGAAGGGGAAACTGAACTTGAAGTACATGTCGACCATGTACTTCTCCACGTTGCCGCCGCTGCGCTGCACCTTGCCGATGAAGCGGCGCAGCTCGATCAGGTTCATGTTCTCCTCGGAGATTTCGTCGGCGGCGAAATCCTCCGGCTTCTCCTTCATCTCGGGCACGGTCAGCGTGTCGAAGGCCGCCACGTTCTCGGCGCCGCCTTTGAACGTGCGCACGTAGCCGCCCGCGAAGCGCCAGTGACCGTTGACCCACTGCGCCGTCTTGGCGTCGATGCGGCGCACCACGGCGTCGTTCTCGAACTGCTGCACCACCACGTCGAAGAGTGTCAGCGAACGCGCGTCAAAGGTCGAAGCGAGATACACGAAGCCGTGCTCACCCAGATAGCGGAAGTCGGTCTTCATGTCCGGCTGTGCGCGCACGCGACCCTCGATGTCGTAGTGCATGACGTCGTCCTTGCGGATATTGGCGCGCGAGACGACGTGGTCGTTGAAATAGATCGAGAAGAGCGCGATGACAAGCGCGGTGGCGAAGATGGGCCGCGCCACCCGCGTCAGACTCACACCGGAGGCGAGGAGCGCGGTGAGCTCGTTGCGCCGCGCCAGCACACCCATCGAGAACACCGTGCCGAGCAACAGCGACACCGGAATGACGTATGTGAGCACGAAGGGAAGGGAGTAGACATAGTAGCGCGCAATGCTGACCAGCTTGGCGTCGTGGTCGATGAAGTTGTCGATTTCCTCGAAGATGTTGACGGTGATGTAGATCACCACGAACGCCACGACGGCGAACATGAAGACGCGCAGAAAACTCTTCAGGAGATACTTATCGTGAATTCGCGGCAGCATGTCGGCGGAATTTCCGTGCGCGCAGGAACGAGAATGATGGCCGCTCGAACAGGGCCTGCTCGCTGGCCGCTTTCTTCAGCAGCAACAGCGCCAGTACACTGAACCCGATATTGGGCGACCACATGGCCAGAAACGGCGTTGTGAAACCGCGGTCGGCCAGCTTCTCACCGCCGATCAGACACACATAGTAAACCAGGAAGAACAGGATGCTCAATCCAATCGCCATGTTCATGCCGGAGCGGCTCATGCGGATGGCGAGGGGGGAGCCGACGAGCACGAACACGACGCACGCAAACGGGATGGAGTACTTCTTGTGGATTTCGACCTTGTAGCGCTGGATCTGCTTTACGAATGAATCCTGCTTGTTGGCCTCGGTTTCGATGCGCTGGCGCGTCAGGTATTCGTCGCGTGCCGCCATGGGAACTCCCGGAGAGGCGTTCTGGCCCGGCCGCGGCACGAAGCGCGTTTCGCTCCTCGCGCCCGCCGCCTCCGTGCCCGCCTGATTGGCCGCCTTGCGCGCGTCGATCTGCTGCTCGCTCTTGCGGCGCTCGGTGCGATCCAGAAGTCCGAACGTTGCCTCCATGCGCTCCGACGCTTCGCGCGCCATCTCCTGGCGCGACATCACCATCTCGCTTTTGATCTCCTTGATCTTGTCCTGCATCATGCGCACGCTCATCTCGCGGTCGCCGCGATAGTCGCGCTCGGTGTGCTGCAGCGAACGGTCGACGTCGCGAATGTTGAGCGAGTAGATCTTGAAGGTCGTGCGCCGGTACGTCGCGCGCTGTTTCTCCTCCGGAATCTCGTGGATCTGGCCGTCGTTCAGGTCGACGCGCAGGATGTTCTCGCTCTCGATGAACTTGAGCTTGCCGGTCTTGGCCACGATGGTGGTGGGCAGGCCCTGCTCGTTGTGGCGGAAGATCTGCACGTCGGAGATGTCGCCGGTGCGGTCGTTCTTGGACGCGAAGTAGATGGTGTAGCCCTGCACGTCGTCGATGAAGTGGTTCTCGCGCAGCTCCACCGTCGGCTGCTTGCGGTTGATGTCTATCAACAGGTTCAACAGCTTGTGGTTCGACTCCGGCAGGACGTGGTTGTTGTAGTAGACCAGGCCCGCCGCCAGGACCAGCGACGCCAGAAAACCGGGGATGATCATGCGGTAGATGCTGAAGCCGCACGCGCGCATCGCGGTGAGCTCATTTTCGCCCGCCAGAGTGCCGTAAGTCATGAGCGTCGCGGGCAAAACCGCCATTGGAATGATTAATGCAAACATGTGCCCTAAACTGAGCGTAAATGCTTGCAGCACAATGTGAAACTTCACTCCCTTCCCCAAGAACAGATCGATGTAGCGGAGGATGAAATCCATTATGAACACGAAGGTTATTACCGCCATCGAGAACAGGAAGGGCCCGATATAGTTTCGCAGGATATAGCGCTCGAAGATCATCGCGGGCTTCGGGTTCCGGGAGGGTGCCGGGTCAGACCAGGGTCATCATACTGATAATTGGTTTGCCTACAAGACGTTTTAATCATTCGCGCCCCTGACTCCGCGCGTTCTGGCAAGTGCGTGTGGACCCATCGGATCGGGCAGCCGGGGGCGCTTGTCCCTGTCGCGAAGTGTCGCTGAACAGCGACAGTTTCCCGTTTTTCTGTCCCGGAATCAGGACGCATTGCACCGCGTGCCTTCGAGGCGATTGCCCCACGAGAAGGTGATTGGAAACTTTCTTTGACCGATTGGTAACGACGTGTCGTTTCATTGTTTTACTCGCGTCCAGACGAATAGTTGTTGGTTTTCCCGCGGCTGGATGCGCGCGTCGCTTCCGCTCCTCCTGACTTGCCTGGGCCTCGTGTTCGCGTCGCGTCCCGCGCGCGCCGCCGGCCAGCCGTACTTCGGTTTTCGCATCGATCTGCGCCAGGTCTCCCGTCTCTACGACACCGCCTATCGTGATCGCATCACGGATGTGATCGACGTCGACACCACGGCGACCATGGACTGGGAGCACATCAAGTTTGGCAATCAGCGCTACCAGATCAAAACCTTTCTCCCCACCGACTGGTCCACCACGCGCGAGGTGGTCGACTACACGGTTATACCCGGATACCGGACGACGTTCACCGTTCCGCGCGCCGCTTTCTTCGAGAACACGCCGATGGACATCGGGGATCTGACGATCTCGCAGCCGCGCGACTACACCATTCCCGGGCTCGGTGTGGAGATCATGTCGATCGACCAGGTGGTGAATGAGATTCAGCGCGAGACCCTGAACGCCGCCTGGCGCGACGTGGTGCGCCAGCGCGTGATGACAGCTCCCACCGGTGAGACGGCGACGGGCGGTATCAAGTTCAACGTGCCGCTCCCGATGCCGAAGAGTCTGGAATCCATCTTCGGCCCCGGCGAGAAGACGAGCATCACCATCCGCGGCCGTGAAGAAATCACCATCGCCGGCGAGACCACGGTGACCAAGCCGTTCCTCGGCGTCGAAGGCCGGCAGAGCCAGTCGTTGTTTCCGTCGCTCGACATGCAGCAGAAACTCGACGTGAGTCTGACCGGCACCATCGGCGACAAGGTCTCGATCCAGGTGGACCACTCGAGTGAAGCCATCAGCGACAACGCCAACCGCGTTCGTCTGGCCTACAACGGCTACGAAGACGAAATCATCCAGCTCATCGAGCTCGGCAACACCAGCCTCTCCCTCCCCGGCTCCCAGCTCGTCAGTGTCTCGACCAGCGCGCAGGGACTGTTCGGTGTGAAGATGCTCGCCAAGGTCGGTTCGACCGACTTCACGCTGATTGCGTCGAAGCAGGAGGGCGAGACGTCGTCGGCGACGTTCATACCCGGAACAGGCGGAGCGCTCGGACAAGCGGAGACATCGGTAATCAGCGACCTCGAATACATCAAGAACAAGTATTTCTATTTCGCCGACCCGCGCGCTTTCATCGGGCCGCGCCCGGAGAAGCCGCAGATCGAAGTGTACCGGACGTTGCTCCCGCAAGAGAAAAGCCAGGGAGCCAAAACGTTTCAGCCAGGATGGGTAATGCCTGACTCGGTCGGTGACGGTCAGTCCATCCGCGACGCTGCCACCCGGATCAAGAACGGCAGCCGTCCGCTGAGTACATCTTCTCTCCTGCAGGACTTCGAACTGCTCACCTTCGGCACCGACTACGACTTCATCATCGACGCGGAGTCCAACCAGACCATCGGCATCGAGCTGTTCGATCCGATTGCTGACAACGCAACCAAAGCGCTCGCCGTGAGCTACATCAACCAGGCCGGGCAGGCGGTCGGCGGCAGTTACCACTCGCTTGGTATTGCCGCCGCGGGTGACACCCTGATGCTGAAGATGCTGAAGGCTCCCGATCCTCGCGACACCGGTCCTTTCGGCACGACGTGGCGTTTGATGATTCGAAATATTTACAACCTCGGCCTCACCAACATTGATCTAAGCTCGCTCAAAGTGGAGATCGTGGACGAAATCGACAAGACCCGTCTCAACACCGACACACCGACGGGTTCGAACGTGAAGTATCTGAAGATTTTCGGACTCGACCAGACGGATCGGGCGGGTACAGGTTCTCCCGACGGTCTCATTGATCTGACATACGGGTTTGTCGACGCCGCCAATGGATTGCTGCAGTTTCCATCCATCGAGGCATTTGCGCCGGATACCACCGATGTGGCCGAGTGGACCAAGAATTCCGCGGACTCCACCGAGTTCCAGTTTCACGGGCGATATGCAACGCAATACCAGAAGTCGAAGGATATCTACGAAAGGAAGCTCAACGCGCAGGATCTGGCCGATCGCCACCAGTACAATATCAATGTCACCGCCGTCAGTACGTCGAAGACGTTCCAGATCAATGCGCTCAACATCGTAGAGGGAAGCGAGACCATCAAGATCGGGTCGGACCTCCTGTCACGCGGCACCGACTACGACATCGATTACACGACGGGCGAAGTCACACTCAAAGAACCGGCTCTGGCCAAGCTCACCCCCAACTCGCAGGTCTCGATCGACTATCAATTCAAACCGCTGGGAGGATTGGGCTCGAGCACGCTGGCCGGCATCAGCTCGGTGTCGAAGATCGGCGACAATGCGCGCCTGGGCACCACGGTTCTGTACGAGTCCAAATCGACCAGCGACACGAGGCCGCGGCTCGGCGAAGAGCCGTCGCGCGCCATCGTGGCCGGAATCACGGGCTCGTATGAACACCAATCACACCTGTTGACGGATCTCGCCAACCTGCTGCCGTACGTCGACACCGACGCGCCCAGCACCATCCAGCTCGACGGTGAGCTGGCGGCGAGCATTCCCAATCCGAACACGAAGAACGAGGCGTACATCGAAGACTTCGAGGGGACCGAAGACAGCGATCGCCTGGCGCTCTCGCGCCGCAGCTGGTACCCGGCCAGTCTTCCCTTCGGCGACAACGGTCTGCCCAAAAGCCCCACCGACCAGCTCGGTTTCATCTGGTACAACATCGAGCCCAAGTACGGGATTCACCGCCGCGATCTGAATCCCAACCTGGACACCAAAGAAAATACGCTGGTGCAGACGCTGGATCTGGATCTCGACGTCACGCCGTCGGCAGACAGCACACTCACCGCGGCATACGCCGGCATCATGCTTGGATTTCCCAACGGCGGTATCGACATCTCGCAGGGCCAGTTCATCGAAATCTGGGTGAACGATTTCAAACCTGATCCGCTGCAGCGCGGCGGCAAGCTGCACATCGATCTCGGGATCATCGACGAGAATTTTCACAATCCGGGAGCGCTGACGTTCGACGACGAGGACAAAAATCACGACGGTTTTGCCGCGACGTTCGACGATACCGGCCTCGACGGTCTTTTCGACACCGATGGAACGCCCAATGAGGGCGCCACGTCGTCCAACCCCGACCCCAACGGGGACGATATCAATCTCAACCGCGACCTAATCACGACACGCTTCGAAAAGGTGAACGGCACCGAGAAGAATCTGTCATACGACACGGAAGATCTGGATCGTAACGGACAGATGACGACGGAAAACACTTACTTCAGTTACGAGATCAATCTTGCCGATTCCGCCGACATCGACATCCGCCGGCAGTATCCCGGGTATGACGGCTTCGACAACACGGCCGAAAGTGCCATCCCCGGGATGGAACACCCGCACGAGAACGATGCATGGCGCCTGTACCGCATCCGTCTGACCGACAACAAGGCCATCGGGCGTCCGCGCTTCGATGAAATTCGCCACGCGCGTATCTGGTTCGACGATGCCAGCGCCGTGGTGCGCACCGACGGCGTGGGAAAGAACCGACTGCAAATCGCAGACATCTCGGTTCAAGGCAATCGCTGGGAAGCGGATGGCGTGCGCTACACGAATGCGGACACGCTCGATTCGGTGACGAAAACGGTTTTTGCAATCGGTTCCATCAGTACCAAGACGGATCCGGGCGTGTATAACCCGCCGGTCACACCCAACGAGAAAAACGAAGTATCCGACAAGGAATCGTCGCTGGCATTGCGTTACGGCAACCCGGCCGAACCGGATTCAACCGGATTGCGCAGGTACCGCGAAATCCGGATTCTCAAGCGCTTTCTCGGACAGGGCCAGGACATGACCCTCTATCGTGATCTCAATTTCTGGGTGCACACCGACGAGCTGCGAGACGGGGTGGAATACTTCTTCCGCCTGGCCGCGAACGAGTTCAACTATTACGAAATTGCGGTGCCATTCACCGCGCAGTACTACAACGAAACCGGGTGGGCGCGCGTGGTTGTGCACACTGCGGACATCACGGGACTCAAGTTCGCAGAGGGAACGAACGGCGTCGTCTCCGGCACGGCCGTGGACGCAGCGGATCCGAACAAGGTGTATCCGATCAGTATGGTCGGATTGCCAAGCCTGCAGTCGGTCCGCTTTCTATACGCTGGTGTGCGCAACGTCTCCAACCCCGAGCGTCAGGTCGGCGAAATCTGGATGGATGACATTTTCAGCGGCGATGTGCAGCGCAACTTCGATCACGCAGAGCGGTTGAGCGCCAACGTGAGCCTGGCCGGCGGTGCGCTCAGCGTGGGCGGCAACTGGGCGCGCACAGGAGCGGACTATCGCGGCCTGCGCCAGAAGCGGGGCAGCGGCGCGGACAACACCGTGCTGAGCCTGAACGCGCGCACCGACCTGCAGTACTTCCTCCCGCTGGGAGGCTTCTCGATCCCGCTGGCGGTGGGCTACGGAAAAAACACGTCGCTTCCCAAGTTTCCGCCCAACAGTGATACCGAGATCCTGGACGCGGCGCTGCAGGACAGCCTGCGCACCCAGGCGGTGACGCGCAGCTTCAACACGTCGCTCTCGCGGCGCACCACATCGAAGCGCTTCCTGATGCGCTACACGTTCGATGCGCTGCGTCCGAGCTTCAGCTATGCGGACAACGTGGTCAGAACCCCTGCGACACGCGATACCTCGACGACGATCTCGGGCGCACTCCAATACCAGCTCAACTGGGCGAGCGACAAGTCGCTGCCCATTTTTCGCAAGAACCGCATTCGCTGGTGGCCGAATTCCTTCGACTTCTCCACCACCGCCACGCGCACAACGGGACACAGTGCGAGCTATCGCGAGACCACATGGATTGCGGACCCGTCGCGCTACTCCGCCACCGCCGTGGGCCAGGGCAACGTGCGCTACAACCCGTTCCGGTCGCTGGAGACGAATTTCGGGCTGTCGATCAATCGCGACGCATCGATTCCGCACGGGCCGACGCTGGCCAAGAATTGGTTGGGTATCGATATCGGCACGGAAACGTCGCGCACGAACAATGCGCGCATCTCCTTCGTGCCGCCACGAAACTGGTATGGCATCAGCATCTTCGAGCCCAGCATCGAACTGCAGTCGCGATACGCCGAGGACTCGAGTCCCAACGTGCGCCGTCCTCCGTCACCCCCATTTTCCGGCGATCCGGAAGGCACACGCAACGCCAGCGCATCGCGCGATGACACCGGGCGCATTCGTTTCGATCTGGCGCGTCACGCGGGCCGCGTGTTGAAGTGGATGGGAGTCAATGTCGACGAGCTGCAGTCGGGAGGTGCCGGGCAGCAACCGCCGCCCAACAACCCGCCCGGTACGCCGCCCGATTCCGCGCACGCCGCGCCCGACACGACGCAGCATGCGGCGAAGCAGCGACCGGGTGCGGGTTCATTGCTCAAGGGAATCGCGCGCATTTTCGTCACGGTGCGCCCGATTTCGGCAAACATTACGCACCGCATGAGCTCGAACTACGTGCGCATCGCGGCCCGCCCGGACATCACGTACCGGCTGGGCATGGATGCGGACGCGGGCATCGACAGCATCAGCAAGCCGGACCAGAAGAAGGAGTCTCTGGGTTTCAACCTGGACAGCGGCGTGCAGCTCACCAGAAGTCTCGACGTACAGGGCCGCTACCGGCGCGAAATGAGCGACCAGGATTTTCGTTCCTCGGGACAGACACGCAGCCTGGACATCACGTGGCCGGACCTGCAGGCGAAGTGGGACGGCCTCGCCAACTTCCGGCCGCTGCGCCCGATTCTGACCAACGGCACCGTCAACATGAACTACAAGGAAACCCATCACGAGGACGGGCAGAAAGACCAGCCGCCGGTCAACCAGAACGAAACGCTTACGCTCTCACCGGCGCTCGACATGACCTGGAAGAATGAGCTGCAAACGACGCTGAGTGTGGCATACTCCAGCAACGTCAACGAGACGCGCGGCTCCAAGGCGGAGACCAACAGCCGCGGCTTGACGCTGGACATGAAGCGCAACTTCCGCGGCGGCGGCGGCATCAATTTCTTCGGAAAGAAAATGAGCTGGGACAACGATCTCGAAGCCACGTTCTCGATCGCGTATTCGAAGACGGGCGGCGAGCGCACGGGAGCCGACGGATTCAGCCAGCCGATTCCCGCCTCGACGTCGTTTCACGTCTCGCCCACCGCGCGCTACGTCTTTTCGAAGAACATCAACGGCAGCGCGTTCATCGATTACAATCGCACCTATGCGGAATCCACGGGACAGACCACCACACAGGTGCGCCTCGGTGTGACCGCTGTGGTCACCTTCTAACCGAATGTTCAACCCACCACCGCTCAGGTTGATGGTTGCAGCCGGTCTGGTTGCCGCCGCGTGCGTTGCGGGTGGAGTCGCCTGTAATCGCGGAGAAACCCCGGTGTTCGCGGTGGACAGCGCCGTCGTGCACATCGACAGGCAGCTGGCGCTGGGCCCGCGCGTGGCGGGAAGCGCGGCGCGCGATTCGTGCGCGCGCTACATCGCGCGCACGCTCGAGCGTTACGGCGCCGCGGTGCGCGTGCAACCGTTCGACGTGAAGGACCCCTACGGCGAGCGCACCATCCGGATGATGAATGTGATCGGAAGCTTCGGCGCCGGCGAAAAGCGGCGGCTCATGCTGTGTTCGCATTACGACTCGCGGCCGTGGGCGGATCAGGAAAAGGATTCGACACTGTGGACGACGCCGATTCTGGGCGCGGTCGACGGCGCGACGAGCACGGCGATCCTCCTCGAGGTAGCGCGGCTGGCGGGTTCGCGCGCGCCGCAGAACATCGGGCTCGACCTCGTTTTCTTTGACGGCGAAGACTACGGCAAGGAGGGCGACATCGATTACTACCTCCTGGGATCGAGGCACTTCGCGGCCAACCTCGAGGACTATCGTCCCGTGGCGGCGGTACTGCTCGACATGGTCGGTGGTGTGGGGACGACGGCGCGCCGCGAGGGAACTTCCGACGAGCGCTCGCGCGCGCTCATGGACTATGTGTTCGCCCGCGCTCAGGCGCTGGATCTGCGCTACTTCCAATCCGCGCCGGGAGCGCCGATGATCGACGATCACGTGCCGCTCCTGCAGGCGGGGATCGAAGCCATCGACCTGTTCGGCTATGACTTTGCGGCCTGGCACACGCTCAAAGACGACGGCAGCGCGGTGGATCGGGCCAAGGTCGAAGAGGTGGGGATTCTGCTCCGCGATCTGATCTACAGCTTCAAGTATCCCAAGTAAGGGACCGTCCGGGCGGGGTGGCTTGCGCCCGGCGTCCGTTTATGGTATCTATCTCGGAGCGTTGTGTGTGTTGAGGAAGTGGGTGGCAGGGCCGCCCATTTTTGTTTTCCGGCCGGGAACCCCAGCGACGCCTCACTAGATGGTTCAAGAACGTGATTTGTACGGGATCATCAATCCCGAGCTGGAGCTCCTGGGCTTCGAGTGCGTAAAGCTCGAAGTGGTTGGAAGCAGCCGTAGTCCGGTGGTTCGTCTCTATATCGACAAGCCGGGCGGAGTGACGGTCGGTGAATGCGCGAAAGTGAGCCGGGCCCTCGGCCTGGTGCTCGAGCGCGAAGATCCGTTCCCGGGCCGCTATCTGCTCGAGGTTTCATCGCCCGGCAGCAACCGGCCGCTGGTTACGGAAGAACATTATCAACGCTTTTCGGGCCAGCCGGCCCGCGTGGCCGTGGAGAACGGCGAGGTGGGGAAAATCACATATACAGGCACAATTCGCTCCTGTATAAATGGAGACCTCACCCTCCAGACGGACGACGGCGATGTGGTGGTGGCTTTGCGCGATGTAGTCCGCGCCAATCTGATCAACCAGGAATACAAGATCGACAAGAAGCGAGACAAGGATCGGCGCCCACCCGCTTGGCGCAGAGGTGAAGAACAATAATGAGCATCCATTTCGCGGAAGCATTCAACCAGCTCATTCGTGAGCGGCGTCTGGATCGCGAGATCCTCATGGATACGCTGACCCAGGGCTTCGCATCGGCCGTTCGCCGCAAGCACGGGCCCAACGCCGAAGTGAAGATCGAAGACGACGGCCACGGCTCCATCGAGCTGTTCCTCGTCAAGCACGTGGTCGACGCGGTCGAGGACGACAGCGTCCAGATCTCCGTCGCCGAGGCGCAGGACTACGCGGAAGGCGCCGAAGCCGGCGACGTCATTGAGATCAACGTCCCGTTCGAAGAGTTCGGCCGCAACGCCATCCAGATCACCAAGCAGATCCTCATGCAGAAGATCCGCGAGTTCGAACGCGACCGCGTCTTCGAGGAATACAAGGACCGCACCGGCGAAATCGTTTCCGGTTCGGTGCAGCAGATCGATCGCACCGGCATTCTTGTGAACCTCGGCAACGCCGAAGCGTTCATGCCCAAGAAGGACCAGATCCGCCGCGAACGCTACCAGCAGGGGTCGTCGATTCGCGCCGTGGTCATGAAGGTCGACAAGGAAGCCAAGGGCCCGATGATCACGCTCTCGCGCACGAGCCCGGAATTCCTGAAGGCCCTGTTCATCCAGGAAGTGCCCGAGATCTATGAAGGCATGATTGAAATCAAGAGCATCGCGCGCGAAGCGGGCGGTCGCTCCAAGATCGCTGTGTATTCGCGCGACGACCGTGTCGACGCCGTCGGCGCCTGCGTGGGCATGAAAGGCTCGCGCGTGCAGGCCGTCGTCAACGAGCTCTCGGGCGAGCGCATCGACATCGTGCCGTGGAGCGACGACGTCTCCACCTTCATCTCGCGGGCACTCTCGCCCGCGAAGATCTCGCAGGTGCGTTCCGACATTGAAATGCACTCGGTGCTTGTCGTGGTCGATGAGGATCAGCTCTCGCTCGCCATCGGCAAGGAAGGCCAGAACGTGCGCCTCGCCTCGCGCCTCGCGGGCTGGCAGATCGAGCTGGTGTCCAACCGCGAGCTCGAGCAGCGCCAGCGCTTGCAGGAGCACCTGCTCATGCCCATCGAAGAGATGGTCGGTGTTTCCGACAAGATGGCGGAGAAGCTGCGCGAAGCCGGCATCAACACGGTGCAGAAGCTCATGCGCACGCCGGTCGAGAAACTGGCCGAGATCCCGGGTTTCGGTGAGCGCACCGTCGAGAAGCTGATGGAGACGGCGCAGGGCACCGTCAAGGAGCTCGAATCCGCGCTCGAAGAGCTCATCAAGAAGGAAAACGAGGAGCGCGAGCAGGCCAAGAAGTCGGCCAAGCCGCTCTTCGACGAGAGCATGCTCGAGGCGGAGAACGAAGATCCGAAGAAGGAAGAGAAGGTCAAGATCACCGAAGCGATGCTCTTCCGTGATCCGGCCGAAGTGGAAGCCGAGGCCGAGGCCGAAGACACCGCGGCGACAGCGGTGGAAACCGACGCGGCAACGGCGGAGACGCCGGCGACGGAACCCGTTGCTGCCGAAG
>Ga0247795_1000121_pt1 | contig 12090 bp, 9 predicted proteins | sample UWRJS016104C6_FD_179636 | JGI IMG/M metagenome (GOLD analysis project Ga0247795, IMG submission 179636) | Soil microbial communities from Arlington Agricultural Research Station in Wisconsin, United States - UWRJ-S016-104C-6 | ecosystem: Environmental > Terrestrial > Soil > Agricultural land...
TCGTGAACCAGAAGAGGCGGTCGCCGGGGTGGGCGTCGACGTGGAGGTGGAGCTTCTTCAGGTGCTCGAGGAGGATCCCCCCCTGGCCCTGGACGATCGCCTTCGGCAGGCCGGTGGTGCCGGAGGAGTAGAGGACCCAGAGCGGGTGGTCGAAGGGGACGCGCTCGAAGCCGAGCTCGGCGCTGCCACCGTCCGTCTGCAACTCCCCCCAGGTAGTCGCGTCGCGCAGCGGCGAGAGGTCCGGCTCCGGATCGAGGTACGGGAGCACGACCGTCCGCTCCAGGCTCGGCATCGCCGCCTGCAGCTGCACCACCGTCTCGCGCCGGTCGAAGTCCTTGCCGCCGTAGCGGTAGCCGTCGACCGCGAAGAGGACCTTCGGCTCGATCTGGGCGAAGCGGTCGATCACGCTGGCGGGGCCGAAGTCGGGCGAGCAGCTCGACCAGACGGCGCCGATCGAGGCGCTGGCGAGGAAGGCGACGATCGCCTCGGGGATGTTCGGCATATACGCGACGACGCGGTCGCCGCGCCCCACCCCGAGCCGGCGCAGCCCGGCCGCGGTCGCGGCGACCTGCCGGCGCAGCTCGCCCCAGCTCATCTCCTCCAGCTCGCGCAGCTCGGAGGCGTGGAGGATCGCCACCTCGTTTTCGTCCTTGCCGGCGAAGACGTGCTCGGCGTAGTTCAGCCGCGTGCCGGGGAACCACTCGGCCCCGGGCATCTCACGGCTGCCGAGGACCGCGCCGCGCTCGCCGTCGGCCTGGACGCCGAAGAAGTCCCAGATCGCGTCCCAAAAGCCCTCGAGGTCGTCCACCGACCACTGCCAGAGCTCGGCGTAGCCGTTGAAGGCGAGACCGCGCTCGCGCTCCAGCCAGCGCATGAATTCGACCAGACGGGAGCGCTCGACCAGCTCGGCCGACGGCTCCCAGAGCAGCTCCCCCGCGGACACGTTCACGGCGCCAGCCTACTCGGCCGCTCTATCTTTCCGGGCAGGCCGGAGTGGCGGAACTGGCATACGCGATCGACTCAAAATCGATTGCCCTTGCGGGCTTGTGGGTTCGAATCCCACCTCCGGCATAGAAGGGGGACTCAGGCAGGCTGGGGCGAAGCGCCGGCGCCGTAGTCCTCACCGGAGCCGATCGGTCGCTCCTCCTCGACGTGCCACTCCTGGTTGAAGGCGTAGAGCGCGGCGGCGATGAGGACGATCTGCAGTAGGCCGAGGATGATCACCAGCAGCCCGATCGCCGCCGAGGGGAGGAGCGCCTCGTCGAAGCCGGCGCGGTCGCGGTTGAACCAGCTTTCGGCTCCGACCGCGCAGAAGATGGCCAGGATCATCGAGAGCGCCGCCGCCACCGGCAGGATGCCGCGGTTCCAGCGCCCCACCAGGAAGGCGAAGAAGGCGTAGAGGATCGCGTAGATCGCGCAGACGATTCCCATCCCGCTGCCGCCCTTCAGCAGCGACCAGCCGCCGATCGTGATCAGCCCCGCGACCACCGCCGTCGCCGCCAGCAGCAGCACGACCACGAACTTGGTCGTGATCGAGCTGGCCTGTTCCCGATTGGGCCGCCAGAGTTCGTACCCGGGCCTCACCTCTCCTACCGCCACGGCACGATCATAGAATCTGCAAGCGACGCGGCGGCATTGCCCCCGCGTTAAGGCATTAGGCCTTGGGTCCGACGAATTCGTCGAGGATGGCGACCGAGGCCTTCCGGTAGATAGCTATCTGGGTGTCGCTTGGCCTGGTCCACCTGATGTCGAGGGCGTCGCAGCTTTCGCAAAAAAGCCGCTTGATGTCCTCGGATCGGTTGCTGAACGTGTATCGCGGCGCCCGCCTTCGCGACCTTTCTGTGGCAACGATCCGACTACCGTCGCTGTGAATCAGGCCACGAATGAATGACCGCCGCTGCCGGTTCACAAGACGGGACTGCCAGTCAGCGAGTTGGATCGATCGCTGATGCTTTGGCCCCGGCCCATGCTGCGGAATCAGGCAGGGCCAGTGTTTCGACCAGATCGAGACGTCGACGCATCTTGATTCGCGGCGACATCCGACGTGAGCTTTCTTCTCTGGGAAGAGGGCATTTAGTGCGCGCTGGCATTCCGAGATGATCAGCGGATACTGCGAGTCGAGCGTAATTCGGAGGCGGTAGACACCCCGCTTGGCTTGCGAGATGCATCCGTCTCCGAGGTAGAGGCCGAGCGTATATGCGTACTCCTCTTCCGGCAGGGAGGAGAAATCGTGGACTTGCGTGCATCCGTGCTCGTCTCCTAGGCCGCGATCACGCACCAAACTTCGGCCCCGGCGCCAATCGCACACCGTCCGACGCGGAGTCCCGGTGAGGGCAGCGATCTCCCTGTCGCATATTCCCCGAGAGATAAGGCGTTGGACTTGTTGAGGCTGCCGCTGGGAGTGCATGGGAACGTATGTTCGAATTTACTTTCAGCTCCGGACATCGAGCTCGGAACTACACTCCAGGGGGAGCGGGCGTGGCGGAATTCTGGGTAGACGCGCCAGGTTTAGGTCCTGGTGGGCTTCGGCCCGTGGGGGTTCGAGTCCCTCCGCCCGCACTCCCCGGACGGCTTCGCACGTTACGATCAGCACCCTGGGGCACTGGCCAAACTGGCTAAGGCACCGGTCTCCAAAACCGGCGATTCTAGGTTCGAGTCCTAGGTGCCCCGCTCTCTGGATTTGGCGAGGGAGGCGGATTCTTCGCTCTGCAAGCGGCATCGCGGGCTGTAGGCGCTCCCGATATAGCCGGGTCAACCGAAGTCAGCGAATGTCAAGTTTTCGGACCTTTCGTTCCCCCGCCGTTCCCCCGGGGGAGGCTGGCGTAAGCTTGAGAGGAGCGGTTATGGCAGACAACACCCAAGAAATCGAGCTGGTCTTCGAGCCCCAGGACGAGGGTGGCTACCACGTCTACGCACCCGACCTTCCCGGTCTTCACACCCAGGGCGAGGACATGGACGACGCGATGGCGAACGCCAGCGAGGCGGTCGCCCTCTACGTCGAGGGCCTGCGCGAAGACGGCGAACCGCTCGACAGCGGCGTGATCCGCCGCTCGATTCCTCTGCCGGCGTGAGCCCACGCCAGCCGGTCGTTTCCGGCGAGCGCCTGATCAAGGCGCTGCGCAAGGAGGGCTGGGAAGTCGTCCGTCAACGCGGCAGCCATGTCCGCTTGAAGAAGACCGGGCGCCGGCACGCGCTCGTTGTCCCGCTGCACCGGGAACTCCGTCGCGGCACCCTCGCTGGCATCCTGCGCGATGCTGACCTCAGCGCCGACGACCTGCGGCGCCTGCTCGACTGAGCGACCTCGTCGATCTCTGCCAAGCTTGGTGAAAGCCGCGTCAGGGACGAAGGGTTGAGTCGACCATGTTGCAGATCGTGACCAAGATGTACTTCCGGGACGGGGTGCCTCTCTACTCCACCGACCATCGGGAGGTGCTGTGGACGAACCGCAACTTTCTGCGCGGCGATTTGGTGGATCTCCCGGTAGGTGAACTTGCTCCATCGTCCAACATCCGCCCGGTCTCCTCGGTCACGGTAACCATCACCGAGCATCTTGAGGCTGAGCATCCGGATGGAGAGAAATCGATGCATGTCGCTACGGGAGGCGTCGAGCTTATCGACGACCTTGCCGACGTTCTTTCCTTCGGCCTCAATGCTGTGTTCAATCGCGACCGCGATCTAGTAATGAGGTTGGTCCCCAGCTCGCCTGATGAACCCCGTCGCGCGTCGGCCTCACAGCTATTCCGAAATACCTTTGAGCCAGCTCGCTATGTCCCGGATGAGGAACGCGACGAGCTTCGTAGGTTCATGACGGAACTACTTGCTTTGAAGCGCAGTAATTTCGAAGCTGCCATCCGTGCAATCAGACGCATTGCCCGCGCCACGCAACGGGCGACCACCGATCCAACTCTCGCCTACGTGGATTTCGTCGCGGCCCTCGAGTCCCTGAGTGACGGTGTGGAAGCCCCAATGCCTACCTGGGATCGCATGGATGGTCGCAAGCGCAAGGTGTTCGACAAGGCATTAGATGGTGTCAATTTTGATTTGGCCGAGCGAATACGCCTAGCGGCAATGGAGGCCGAGCGGCTTGGATTCAGAAGCAGATTTGTGGCCTTCGTAATGGCCAACATCTCACCAGCGTTTTTCCGCAGCGAGGCCGTGGGTGCTGTGGCGCCTCTCCGTAGCGCGGACCTTGAACGTGTCTTGAAGCTTGCCTACGACATCCGGTCGCTCAGCGTGCACGCCTTGTCGGACCTTCCTCCGGAGGCTTGGATATTTGGAAACCATGCAGAGACCGTATCTCCGGTAGATCTGGGAACTATGCTTTCCCTCGAGGGGCTTGCCCGGCTAGCAAGGCACGTTGTCAGGAGCTACATCGCCAGTGCTCCAGCGGAGGTAGATGAGACCTTCAACTGGAGAGCGAGGCTTCCCGGCGTTCTTCAAATGCGAGCCGCCCCGCAGTACTGGATTTGGAACGCTGACGGCTTCCATCACCAGTCAGTTGATCGCTACTTCTCTGGCTTCGTAGATCAGCTCACGGAGGTGATCGCGGGGCGTGACGAGGGCGTGACCAATATGAAGGCCGTGCTGCAGCGCATTGAGGAACTGGTGCCCAGCACGGCCGACGGGGTCGCCAAGGACATGATGGTGGCGATCTACGTACTCTGGCACCGCGTCCTCGGCCCAGATGACCATCGGCCAGAGGCGGCCGATTTCTTGGCTATGTATGGGCATCTCCTGAACCAGCCTGGAATGCCGGCGTTTGTGGTCGGGCTTCTGACGAGCGAGATGCCCAAATGGACCGATAAGCAATGGCGTGAGTTAGCAGTCGAGCGACGGGTGCAGCGGTCAAATGCACAGCATCTGGAGCTGCCACCGAGCGTCGACTCTGCCTTGCAGGTAATCGTGGCCATCCGGATGCGAAACGGCGGACACAGTGAGGAGGCCCAGACACTCGCGGCATTCGCCGTTGAGGAAATGCCCGGCAATGAGTCGCTCATCGAGTGGGAGGACCGCTTCTCGGCGGGAGAAACCCCGGAGCTCGACTTACGCGCCTTGGTCCTACGTCTCGACCCCGGCGTGGAGTCGCAGAAGGCCGCGACGACAGCCTCCGACTGAGGTTTCTGTCGCCCCTGGGCGCGACGATGCCCTCCGTGGCGGATCAGCTCAGCGCGGAGCTCGATGTCCGATTCAGCGCCGGACCGGTAACGGAGGCGCCGATCGTCAGGGTGCGCGACCTGATCGTCTGCATCGGGGACCCATCCATCCGCGTGCCGATCGAGGAGGTCTATGCCCACCCCCCGATCGGGTGGCATCGCCGTCCCGACATGGACGAGGAGCGAGCCCCTGGCGAGTTCGTCGACACAATCGACCTCGGCGGCATCATCATCGAACAACTCGACCGGGACACGGCCGAGCTCGTGATGAACGCCTGCACGCCGCGCGGCCACTACTTCCTGCCGGTGCGCCAGTTCGGCCAGCGGTACTCCTTCGTCAAGGAGGTCCCGCTCGACGAGCTGGACGAGCGTCACTACGCTTGGGACACCGACGGCACCTTGGACGACGCGCTCACCCTCAGCCGCCTTATCCGCGACAACGGATACTCGACCGAGTACGCGGCGCGGCTGATCGACTACGAGGACGGGCAGCGTTGCATCGTCTACGTCCACCGCGAGGACAAGTCGATCTACCGGCTGCGCCGCGACCGCGAGTGGCTCGACGGCCCCGAGGGGCGTGAACTCGCCGCTCTCCTGGCAGCGTATTGGCAGTGCCGCGAGCAGTTGCCGCCCCGTGTCCGGCGGGCGATGTGGAGGATGGCCTACGCGCCCCGTCTCCGCTGGGCCGACATGGTGGTGCCAATCCTGATCGGTGGGCTTGAGGCCCTGTTGAAGATCGGCCGCAATGGTCTGACCCGGCAGTTCAAGAAGCGAGCCCCCGCTTTAGCGGCTGACGTTGAGGTCGACGGCTTTGACGAAAGCCTCGCCGAGCGGCTCTACGACGGTCGCTCCGATTGGGTCCACGGCTCCCACGTCCAGCTCTTCGCGGGTTCGAGCTCTTCCGTCAAGATCCCAGGCGAGGAGGAGCCAGAGGAGAAGGAGCCAGAGGGACCGCAGAGCAGGGACGAGTGGAGCGCCCTTGCCGAGGTTGCCCTGCTTCAAGATGTTCTTCGCGGCGCGGTGCGCCGAGCCATCGAGGACGCCGAGTTTCGTCAGATCTTCGTCGCCGACGAGACCATCGCGGAGCGCTGGCCAGCCTGACCAAGGTCGGCTTCTCAGCCCGGTTAGAGGGCTGTGGTTGGACCGCTGGGGTTCGTTCCCGACCGCTGTCAAGATCTGGCGGTGAAGATCTACGGCCGAGACGAGCTAATTGACCGTCTTGCGCGCTCCCGCGCGCCGGTAACCGTACTATCAGGCGACTCCGCAGTCGGCAAGAGCACCGTCCTTGCCGCCGCCCAAGAGGCCTCTGTGGGCACCGTATCGCCGTCTCCGCGCACCGTTGCCCGCGCCGGAGGCATCCTCCAGCGAGCCCTTTTGGAAGCGCTCGCCGACGCCCTTGTGGAATTGACGGCGGAGTCCGAGCTGCGGGCGATCGGCCGGACGCTCACCGACGCAGCGAAGCGCCTTGCTGAGGATCGGGCCCAGCAGCTGATCAAAGTGCTGGGCGCCGAACTCCTGAACTTCGCGCGCGCCAAACTGGGTCCCGAGGTCGGTAACGCCCTGGCTGACTATGTCGCCGAGCTGAAAACCGCTGCCGACGAAAGCCTTGCCGCCCGCATCTCGGCCGCAATCGACCCCGACGTCGCTGCCCTAGTCGTCGACCTCGCAGCTGAGGTTGCCAAACAGGCCGGAGGGCGGCCGGTCCTCCTCGCGCTCGATGCCGGCGAGCGTCTTCACGAAGCCGACCTCAACCTCCTCGCCGACATCGCCGAGACTCTCCCCGAGTCCGTCCGCGTGCGACTCGCGATTTCGACCTACACCGCCGAGCTCGGGTCCCGGGTTGAGCGGCTCGAGGCGAGCGGGTCGGCGGTGTACCGCCTGGACGTACCCCCAATTTCCCCTGAGGCCGTGATCGAATGGCTCCTCGATGAGGATCTCGATCCTGGGCTTGCAGAGATGCTGGAGCGTGAAACTGGCGGTTATGCCCTCCACCTCGACGACGCGATCGACCACCTGAAGGACGGTGGCGCGCTAGGGGACATGCCCCGCAGCCAAGCCTTCGAGGCTCGAACCCGCGAAGCCTGGGAGGGGCTCGCGCAAGAGAACAAGCTGCGAGTCAGGAACCTGTGCGTCTTCGGCGATCCCCCCGGCACGAATCGACTCCACGAGCTCCTTGACCTCGATTCGGCCGCTGTCGGGCAACTTGAGGAAGACCTGATTCATGCGCGGATCTTCTCCGTCGAGGTCAACGGTCGACCGTGGTTCCACGAGCAGCGCCGCCTCTTCGTCGTCGAGCGCATCTTGAAAGAGGACGAGCGTGCTGAAGCCTCTGCCCGCGCCATCGGCCTTCTCATGGACTGGGATCGGGCCGACGACTCCTTCGATCGGATGCCGGAAATCGCCCGTCTCCTGCCCGACGCCAGCGGGCTCCTCGCCGAGGACGAGCAACTCGCCGATGCGATCGCCATTGACCGCGACGAGCTGGCTCTCGCAGCCGGATTGATCGAGCTGATCGAGAGGGATTCCCCTGCTGTTCTTGCTGATGCACTTCTTCGCTACGTTCGCGCAACCTTCGGCGGCGATCAGCTGATCGCCGCAATCGAGCGCCTTGCCGAGAGAAGCTTTGTTGCCGTGGTCAAACAGGACGACGCCGCGGCTGTCGTCCCCTACTGGCGCGAGCCTTTGGTCAAGGTGGCGATCATCGGCCGCGCCTTCAATGAGCTCGGCCGAATGCCCGTCCCGGCAGTTGCCTCTTCGGTGTTCGGTCAGGAGGTGATTCCGCGGATCGGTCGCTTTGAAAAAGGTCACTATGGCGTCGGCTCGGCCTCCCTTGCCCGTCTTGGCGAGCTGATCCCGGAGTTGCGCCAGCCTTCTGGGGGAATGATTGTGATTGGTGCCGGTCCGGGTGAGAATCTCCTTCTGCGTGGTAGCTTCGCCGGGCGGCCGCTCTATGGGTCCTTCACGTTCGATGATGCGGTGCGTCGTGACGAGGCCCGCGATGCATTAACCGGTCTCGCGACTGAGATCTTCGGGGAGCGCCTCGCGCTCACGGATGTTCTGCCCCATCCGGGTCCCCTGATCCCGTCGAACCGGTTTCTCGGTGCCGCCGAGCGCATCCTCGGGCGCAGATTCTGTGTCGGGAGACCTAGTCTCGAGCTACCCGAACCGCTCGCACCACCGGAGGCACTGCGCCGTCGGGCCGAGGCACTTCGCATCATCCGCTCCCGCTGCACCTCGGCGGAGCAGGGCGCCCTTGAGCTGGAGGAGCCGGTCGCCTTCCTCTGGCGCCAAGACGATGATCTTGATGGCCACCATGTCTTTCACGAGGTGGAGGTCCGTGGGGGACGCGAGGGTGCCTTCGAGATCCCTGGTCAGCTCGACTTCGACTGGCAAAGCCCCTATGGCAACTTCTCTCTCGAAACGCAGCTCGAACTTCCGGACGGTGAGCGGGCCGCGTCCCAGCGCGTTCATATGGGCGCCCGGCCCGACGGCGCCGACCCGGTGATCGACCTGATTGCGATGCTCCGCGATCGCGCCATGCGCTACAACCGCGCCCAGCTGACCCGCGAGGTCCTCATGCTGGATGACGAGGAGTCACTATCCGCTCGCTTCACCACGGCCGCCCGTCGTACCCTGGCTGATGCTCAGGCTCTCTCGGCGATCCCACTTGGCTCGGACCCTAGTCGTATCGAGCCGCGGGTCACTTACCTGGCTGTCTTTCTGCGGGCGCAGCATCAAGACATGGTTTTCGACGGCAGCGCGCTGCATGCTTCCCTGCCGAGCCCGGACGGTGAGGAGAGCGTGCGAGTCAAGGTCATTTCACCGCCGGCTGGCGGGCGCTTGGCGCTACCGCCCGATACCGTGTCTCCCGGGGCTAGATTGATGGAGATCTTCGATCTCACCGTAGAGCCCCAGCAATTCGGTCGGGGGGAGATGTCGCTCGTCCTGTCGAGGCTGCTCGGCTTCAGCCACGAGGAACTCCAGATTGAGCATCCCTGAACTTAGGCCCTCTCGGTTGCTGGAGCAGGTCCGGGAGCATCTGAAAAGGTTCACCAGATGAGCGGGTCGGAGCAGAATTCTGCTCCGACCCTGAGCTCGTATGACTGGTCCTTTCTTGCCGAACGGGTCGAAGGGGCGCCATGGTCGATTGCGGCACGCGAGGCCGGGCTCTGGGGCCTAGACAGGCTGCGTGCTGAGTTTGGACCGCGTTGGCCTCCGGGGTGGAGGGAGCCCGGCGGAATGCCAGCGGAGATCGCGAGTTGCTTTTGGGCTCTCGCCGGCCTCTGCGGGACGATTAGCTTGGCGCTAGCCTTCGAGCGCCTGCGGGGAACGGAGGGTCTTTCCACTCTCCGGAAATCGATTAAGCGGGGGTCGGATCAAGGGCGGTTCGCTTCGCTACGTCTTCAGGTGCGGCATGCGGCGCTCGCTCGCTCTGCTGGTTTCGACATCACTCTCGAGCCGCTGATTCCTGGCGGTGAGACGAGAGCCGATCTGCTCATCGGCGGCGAAGATATCGAGTTGGCAGTCGAGGCTTTCGCCGTGTTGCGCGACAGCCGCACGATGAGTGCATCAGCATGGCTCGAACGTTCGCGGGAAGGGTTACGCAGGCTCGGAGAGGAGCTTTGCGTGGACTTCGAGGGCAGCGTGGAAGCGCCCCTTGGTGATGAGGAAACGACGGATTGGCTAGATGAGGTGAGTCGTTACGCGCGGGTCTGCGCGCAGGGCGTGTCGTTGCCGCCGCTCACGGTCAACGGCGTCACGGTCACCGTGACAGCTGCGCAGCCCGGCGGGGGAAGCAGTTTCAGGATGCCGTTGGTCTCGCACGGAGAGCGTCTTGGCTCGCGCCTAGCGGACAAGGTTGAGCAAACCGCGCGTTCGGGCGCTCGCTGGCTGTTGATCGACTCGCTCGACCATCTTTGGCATATGACCCGGTGGTCGCAGCAGTCGCTCGCCAAAAAGGGGGAGCAGCTTGCTGCGCTGTTTCGACATGAGCTCCGAGATGCCCGGCATCTGCTCGGGGTAGTCATCACTGATGGAGCGGCGCTGATGCGCCCGGCTGCTCACGAGGAGACCATCGAGGAAAGCGAGTTCACGGCGCTAGTCCGACGCTCTGATGCCTGGCATGTTCGCGAGACGGTGATCGTGCCGCTGGGCTCCGACGCAGAGTGCACCCTCCCCCTGTGGCGCTCGATATTGGATGCTGAGTCTGGCTGGGTGAGCAGAGAGCTACGAGCCAATGGACTTGCCCTGCCGCCAGAGCTGGCTTTCGTTCCGACCGCAGGCCCAGCGCTCCCTGATCAAAGAGCTGTCCGAGGATGATTAGCCGGAGACCCCGTCCTTGGCAGCAGGAGTTTCACCGACTGGAGCCCATGCCCCAGATCATCTCGGACCTGCGCGAAGCCCCACGAGGTAAATGCCACAAAACCGACCTCAGTAGTTGTTGCCCGCGCTGCGCCGACTCCGGCTTGTTCCCAGAGCTCCAGTAGAGATTCGATCAATCTGGTGCCAGCGCCTTTGCGCCGACATTTCTTCGGTAGGTACAGGTCAATCACCCAGGCGACCCGGCCCAGACGGCCACCGTCAAATGTCTCCGTGCCGAGCTGTAAGCCGAACTCTCGCTGTGGGGCGTGCCGGTCGAAGCGCCCGAGCACCATGATCCGCTCCGTGGAAGAAGGCTCTAGGAGTGGCTGTGCATAGAAGCCGAACCCGATGCTCCGCCCGAAATTCTCGAGAAGAAAGAGATGTGCATTCCGGATTAATTCCGGATCGGAGTCAGGAGTGATGGGGGACGAGGATGTGATTACCTGCGCTCGCTCGTCCGATCGCCTGGGCAGGCGATATTTCCATGGCGGGGACGGGGAGCCGATCACTACTCTGCCGCGTCACGCGGTTTGTCGCCTGCGCTGTTCAAGCTCAAGCCGACCAGGGCTGGTGAGATGGACCCGCGGGTCCCTTGAGTTGGCTTGGCCCATTTGCATCCATCGGGCGTTGGGACATCGTTCGACCGCTTCGCTGAGGGGCCTCGGCTGGCTAGGGTGTCGGTTCTCGCTTGGGGCCAACTCCGTCGCGAATTGAGGTTGGCACTCGAGCGCCTCAAGAACGATCGTCTCGCATTCGTGGAACGCGCGAGCGAGATCTGCGCCTTCCAAAGTTGGGTTCGAAGTTGCCACCACTAGGTAATTTACGAAGGGCCCCGGAGCGGTCCTCGGATTTTCATCTGAGTTTCGTTCCCCCCGGCGTTCCCCCGAGGCATGCGATGCCTTGTATTCCCCAGCCCAGAGCCAAATCCTCCGCTAAGGCACCGGTCTCCAAAACCGGCGATTCTAGGTTCGAGTCCTAGGTGCCCCGTCGTCTAGCCGAGGCGTAAGGAACGTCGGAAGTCCTCCGCTCCACGATGTCGTATAGGTTTCAACCTATATGTACATCTTGACTAATCGACTGGTGAAACTGCGGAAAGGATCCCTTCCCCTTCCCTGGTATCACCGCGCACCGCTCGGTCTGCTGTCGGGGACGAACATCCACGTCGTCCTGCAGGCGAAGCACTCGCGCCCCTTCGGCGATCTCATCGTCTCCGTCGTCGACCCCGAAAACTGGCTGCACGTGCGTGAGGTCAATGCCTCCAAAGACGACGAACTCGGAGTGCTGGCGGACGTCTACGAGAAAGCGCCGCCCCTGAACATCGTCTTCGCCGAGGCGGTGACGGTCGATTCGGGGTTCCGCCACGATGCCCGCCTTCTCCTCGAGCCCTACTACCGGGAACCCAACGAAAAGATGAAGGACCTGAAACGGCGGGTCAACGGCGACATCAGGGAGATCAAGAAGTCCCTGCTGGAGGAGCAGAAGTTCGAGAAGGTGGTTTCCAAGAACATCCACCTCGACGACCACGAGCTCGTCTGGGAGGACGAAGGGAGGATCGAGGAAGGCTGGGTGAGGGTGG
>Ga0247795_1000135_pt1 | contig 11557 bp, 14 predicted proteins | sample UWRJS016104C6_FD_179636 | JGI IMG/M metagenome (GOLD analysis project Ga0247795, IMG submission 179636) | Soil microbial communities from Arlington Agricultural Research Station in Wisconsin, United States - UWRJ-S016-104C-6 | ecosystem: Environmental > Terrestrial > Soil > Agricultural land...
GCGGAGATCTCAGGCGCCGCGCGCCGCACCCACTTCTGCGGCGCCTACTGGGGCTGGGGCTTCCACGAGGACGGCGTCCTCAGCGCCCTCCGCGTCTGCAAGCAGCTCAACGGTCAAGACCAAACCGTCGTTTCCAGAATTCTCCCTCCTATAACAAGGAAAACTCTGGAAACGACGGAAGGGGAGCTGGCGGCGTGAGGGCTTCGGCTGCCTACGAGGGGTGGGTGCGGCACCGGCGCTTCGAGCCGGTCGCGCATGAGTTCCGCTACCCGCTCTTCCTCATGTACCTGGATCTGGAGGAGCTGCCGGAGGTGCTCGATCCCTACCCCCTCTTCTCGGCCCGGCGGGCCGCCCTCGCGCGCTTTAGCCGCGAGGACTTCATTGGCGACCCGGCGCGGCCGCTCGACGCGTGCGCCCGCGACGCGGTCGAGGCGGCAACCGGCGAACGTCCCGCCGGTCCGATCCGCCTCCTCACCGGCCTGCGTTACTTCGGCCACAGCTTCAACCCGGTCTCCTTCTACTACTGCTTCGACGCCGCCGCCGAGCGGGTCGAGGCGGTCGTGGCCGAGGTCCAGAACATCCCCTGGGGCGAGCGCCACCCCTACGTCTTGGCACGCGGCGATCGCCGCGGTACGGTCCTCAGCGAGGAGCTCGAGAAGACCTTCCACGTCTCCCCCCTGATGGGCATGGACCAGACCTACGCCTTCCGCGCCGCCGAACCGGGCGACCGCATCGTCGCCCACATCGAGTCGCGCCCACGCGGCAGCGAGGGCAAGAGCTTCGACGCGACCCTCAGCCTGCGGCGCCGTGAGCTCAGCCGGCGCACCCTCGCCGGGCTGCTTGCCCGCTACCCGGCGATGTCGCTGCAGGTGGTGGCGAAGATCTACGCGCAGTCGCTGCGGCTGAAGCTGAAGGGCGCGAAGTACCACCCCCACCCGGAGGGGAGCCACCCGCGGGGGTTCGTCTCGCCATGAGGGACGCGGTCGCCCGCGCCGGCGTCGCCGCCGTCCTCGGTCGCGTCCGCAGCGGCCGGATCGACGTAATCGAAGGCGGGCGCGAACGCAGCTTCGGCCCGCCCGACGCGGAACTGACGGCGACCGTGCAGATCAACGACCCCTCCGCCTGGCGCGACCCGCTGCGCGGCAGCGTCGGCCTCGGCGAGGGCTACGTCGACGGCCGCTGGGAGACCGACGACCTCGTCTCCCTGATCCAGATCGCCGCCCGCGAGCTGCGCCAGATGGACGGGCTCCGCGGCGCGATCGTGCGGCCGCGCGGGCTCTGGCACCGGGTCCGCCACCTCGTCCCCGAGAACACGCGCACCGGCGCCCGCCGCAACATCTCCGCCCACTACGACCTCGGCAACGATCTCTTCGCCGCCTTCCTCGACGAGCGGATGATGTACTCGTGCGCCTACTTCCCCGACCAGGCGGCGAGCCTGGAGGAAGCGCAGCTGGCGAAGCTCGACCGCATCTGCGACCGCCTGCGGCTGGGGCCGGAGAACCATCTGCTGGAGATCGGCACCGGCTGGGGCGGGATGGCGATCCACGCGGCGCGGCGCAGCGGCTGCCGGGTCACCACCACCACGATCTCGCGCGAGCAGTACGAGCTGGCGCGGCGGCGAGTGCGCGACGCCGGCCTGGAGGGCCAGATCACGGTCCTGCTGCAGGACTACCGCGACCTCGAGGGCCGCTACGACCGTCTGGTCAGCGTCGAGATGATCGAGGCGGTCGGCTGGCAGTACTTCGACGACTACTTCCGCCGCTGCGACGAGCTCCTCACCGACGACGGGCTGATGCTGCTGCAGGCGATCACGATCGACGATCGCATCTACGAGATCGAGAAGGCGGCGAAGAGCTTCGCCAACACCCACGTCTTCCCCGGCGGCTGCCTGCCCTCGGAGGGGCTGATCGTCGGCTGCCTGGAGCGCGTCACCAGCATGCGCCAGGTCTGGCTCGACGACATCACCGCGCACTACCCGCCGACCCTGGCCGAGTGGCGGCAGCGCTTCTTCGCCGCCTGGGAGCGGCTGCGCTCGCGCGGCTACGACGAGCGCTTCCGGCGGCTCTGGGACTTCTACCTCAGCTCCTCGGAGGCGGGCTTCCGCGAGCGGCGGATCGGCGACGTGCAAGCGCTCTTCGCAAAGCCAGGCGCGGAGGACGTGTCTGAGCTTGACCCTCATATATGACGGGTAAGGTCAGACACCCCTGATGCCGGAGCCGCTGCTGCTGATCCACGGCCTCGGCGGCTCGCGGACGATCTGGGAGCCGGTGATCCCGCTGCTCGAGGGCGAGCGGGAGGTGCACGCGATCGACATGCCTGGGTTCGGCACCACGCCGCCGCTGCCGCCGGAGGTCGAGCCGACCGCGGCGAACCTCGCCCGCGCCGTCCACGAGGAGTGCGTCCGCAACGGGGTCGAGCGCCCGCACGTCGCCGGCAACTCGCTCGGCGGCTGGGTGGCGCTGGAAATGGGCCGCTTCGGCTGGGCGGCCTCGGTCACGACCCTCTCCCCCGCCGGGCTCTGGTCACGGCCGCTGGGCGAAGCGCCGCGCGGCGGCGCCCGGATGCTGCTGCGCGGCTCGCCCTGGGTGAAGCCGGCACGCCCGCTCATCTCGATCGCCGTCCGCTTCCCCGCCACCCGCCACGCCGCCTTCCAGTCGATCGCCGCCCACCCGGAGCGGATCCCGCCGGCGGCGGCGCGAGCGCTCGTCCTCGGCTGGCTCGAGGGCGAGGGCTACGACGCCGCCAACCGCGCCATGCGCAACCACGTCTTCGACCCCGCCGGCTACCCCGAGGAGGTGCCGGTGACGATCGCCTGGTGCGAGCGCGACCGCCTGCTCGGGCCGCCGAAGCCGCACCGCCGCCCGCCGGGCGCCCGCTTCCTCGTCCTCCCCGGCGTCGGCCACACCCCCACCTGGGACGACCCCGAGCTCGTCGCCCGCACCCTGCTCGAGGGCAGCGCCGTAACCTCCCACCCGGCCGTGCCCGCCAACACCGAGGAGGAGCTGTGATCGTCGAGAGGACCGAGAACCCGATGTGGCTGTCGAACGCCTACCTGGTCGCCGACCCCGAGCGAGGGACCGGCGTCCTGATCGACGGCAACGACGAGCTCGGGCCGCTGCTGGAACGGGCGGAGCGAGACGGGATCGAGATCACCCACGTCCTCGTCACCCACCCCCACCCCGACCACGTCGCCGGCCTCGCCGAGGCGCGGGCGCAGCTCGGCAACCCGCCGCTGGTCGCCCACGAGGGGACCGCGGCCGAGCTCGACGAGGAGGTCGAGATCGTCCTCGGCGACGGCGAGACGCTCGAGGCCGGCGGTCTCGAGATCGAAGCGATCTTCACCCCCGGCCACGCCGCCGGCCACCTCGCCTTCCTCGTCAACGGCTCCGACGTCTTCACCGCCGACGTCCTCTTCAAAGGCACGGTCGGCGGGACGATGGCGCCCGGTGCGAGCGGCTTCGCCGACCTCCAGGCCTCGGTGATGCGGCTGATGGAGCTGCCGCCGAACACCACCGTCCACCCCGGCCACCGCGAACCGACGACGATCGCGGCCGAGTGGGAGGGGAACCCCTTCGTGCGGATCTGGCGCGGGCTCGACTCCACCGGCGAGGAGGAGGTGACGGTCTGGGGCCGCCCGGCGACCCTGAAGCTGTGGGCCCCCGACTACGACGGCGGCAACAAGGCCTGGATCGTCTTCAACGACTCGGGCGAAGAGGCCATCGTCGGCGGCTCCCAGGTGGAGCGGAATTAACGCGAGACCGCAAAAAAGCACCTTGAGGGTGCCTTTTTGCGGTCTCGGTGAGCTGAGGGGCTAGCGGATCACGGCTTCCATCAGGATCCAGCAGCCGTCGGTCTCGGTCGCGGGGCGGAAGGAGCTGCCCAGCGGCGGGGTGTAGATGAGGGTGTTGGGACCGCCCGAGGAGCAGCGGACCATCGAGGTGACGTTGCCCTTCAGCGCCAGCTGCTGGCCCCTCTTCACCGGCACGTCGACGTTGAAGGTCTCGACCCGGTAGCTGCTGTCTTCGAAGTTGGCTTCGGTCTGGCCCTGGTAGTCGATCCGGGGGCCGTTGTAGACGACCTTCGCCTCGTTCGTGCCGAACAGGGTCGAGCGCTTCACCTTGGCGATCTGCAGCTTGAAGCTGCCGGGACCGCCGGCGATCAGCCTGATCTTCTTGATCGTGCCGGTCTTCGGGGCGAGCTCGCCGCCGTCGGGGCGACCGTAGGCTTCCTGCTGGACCATCGTGCAGGGGCCCGGGGCTTCCTGGCTGCACTTGAGGCCGGGGAGCGAGTTGGACGGCTGCACCGTCGGGTTCAGCTTCGAGCCGAACTTGACCGGGGCGGCGGCGCCGAGCGCCGGAGCGATCATCATCGCCACCGCCGCGATCGCGGCGAGGACGCCGGTGCGACGGACGAGGTTGCCGATGCTGGTGTGAGTGCGGGTCATTTTTGATTCCTCCTGGGTCTTGGTTGGTCGACTTGATGTCGTGGACCCAGATTCGCCCGGATCGCGACCCGCTCCCAGGGACCCCAGGGGTGAACCTCTTCACCCCTCCCCAGCTAAAGCTCGCGTCGGTTGACGATCCCGCTCTGCAGGGCACGTTCGGCCAGGGCGACGCGCTTCTGGTTCTGCGGGAGGTCGCCGACCTCGAGCTTCTCGAACAGCGCCCGCATGTGGGTCTTCACCGCGTCGACGCCGAGGTGGAGCTCTTCGCCGATCTGCTGGTTCGTCGCCGGCGTCGCGAACGAGTCGCCGTCCTTATATGGACGGCAGAGGGCGAGCAGGACCTTGCGCTGCGCCGGGGAGATCGTCGCCGCGGCAGGCACCTCGCCGGCGACCGCCGTTGCCTCCGGCGCGTCCTCGCCGGGGCGGCGGTAGACGACCAGCGTCCGCCCGAACCGCAGCGAGTCGCCGTCGCGCAGGTGCCGCCGCCCGTGCACCCGCTCCTCGTTGACGAAGGAGCCGTTGCGGGAGAGGCCGTCGTCGACCAGCGTGCACTCGTCCCGCACCACCTCGACCTGCGCGTGCAGGGCCGAGACCTCCTCGTCCCAACCCAGCCGCACGTCGGCCGAGGGGCCGCGCCCGACCCAGAGCTCGGCGTTCGCCCCGAGCGGCAGGATCGTCTGCTCGCCGTCCCCCGCACGGAAGACGAGGAACGGCCGCCCCTCGCGTTCGGCCTCGATCTGGGCCTTCAGCTCGGGTGCGCTAAGCGAGGTTTTGCTGTCCATTCCGCCCAATCTTTAGCCCTTTCCCACAAATTTGGACGAATGTGCGATGGGGATTTCGCACATTTGTCTCCACACTGCACAGATGGCCACCCAGATACAGGAATTCTTCTTCAACTGGTATCCCGTCTTCGGCGTCATCTTCATGGCGCTGCTGCTCTTCGTCTTCCTGAAAATGATGCGGGGGATGATGGGCACGACCAAGCCGGAGACGGTGAAGGCCAGCCGCACCGAGCCGGTCCTCTGGGAGCAGGTGCAGGGGGTCGACGCCGCCAAGGAAGAGCTCATGGACGTCGCCGCCTGGCTGCGCGAACCCGACCGCTTCTCCGCCCTCGGCGCCCAGGCGCCCCGCGGCGTCCTCCTCCACGGCCCCCCCGGCACCGGCAAGACGATGCTCGCCCGCGCGGTCGCCGCCCAGGCCGGGGTCGACTTCTACGCCGCCTCGGGCTCGAGCTTCGTCGAGATGTTCGTCGGCCGCGGCGCCGCTCGCATCCGCCGCCTCTTCAAGGAGGCGCGCAAGTCGGGTCGCGCGGTGATCTTCATCGACGAGCTCGACGCGATCGGCGGCTCCCGCAGCTCCGGCGGCGGCGACGGCGGCACCAGCGAGCGCGAGCAGGCGCTGAACCAGCTGCTGGTCGAGCTCGACGGCTTCGAGAAAGACCCGGGAATGGTGATCGTGATCGCCGCCTCCAACTACGTCGAGAAGCTCGACAAGGCGCTGCTGCGGCCGGGTCGCTTCGACCGCCGCGTGCTGGTCGCCCCGCCCGACCGCAACGGCCGCGAGGCGATCCTCCGCAGCCACGCCAAGAAGAAGCCGCTCGCCGCCGACCTCGACCTCGCCGACGTCGCCCGCAAGACGACCGGGATGACCGGCGCCCAGCTCGCCAACGCGCTCAACGAGGCGGCGATCATCGCCGGCCGCGCCGGCCGCTTCTCGATGACCCGCGAGGACCTCGACGAGGCGCTGCTGCGGCAGGCGGTCGGCTCGCAGCAGGCCCGCCGCCTCAGCGGCAAGGAGCGGCGGATCGTCGCCTACCACGAGGCCGGCCACGCGCTCTGCCGCCGCCTGCTCGGGCTCGACCCGCCGGAGATCCTCAGCATCGTCCCGCGCGGTCCGGCGCTCGGCTTCGTCGCCCACTCGCCGCAGGAGGACAGCTACCTGAAGTCCCGCGAGGAACTGCTCGACGAGGTGGTGACGCTGCTGGGCGGCCGTGCCGCCGAGGAGGTGGTGCTGGGCGAGACCTACTCCGGCGCCGCCGACGACCTCAACCGGGTCCACCTGGTCTGCAAACAGATGGTCGCCGAATTCGGGATGGGGGTCGCCCGCGACCACGACGGGCCGCCGCCGATCGCCCTCCCCACCGGGGACTACGCCGTCTCCGACCAGACCCGCCGCGAGGTCGACGAGGCGGCGATGACGCTGGCCCGCGAGGCCTACCGCCGGGCGCGGGCGCTGCTCTCCGCCAACCTCGAGGTGCTCGACCACCTGGCGGTGCTGGCGCTGGAGCGGGAGACGCTGACCCGCGAGGAGCTCGACGAGATCTTCGCCGCCCACGAGCTGCGCGGGCTGGCCGCCGCGCCGGGCTCCGGCGCGGCGCTGGTGGCGATGAGCAGGGGGAGCGCGGTCGAGTAGACCGCCCCCCTGGCTGGGCAGCCAGTTTTCGCAGTACTCTTCGCTGTGCCGATGAGCGAAGAGCACTATTTCCCCCCAGGCCGATCGATGGCTCGGCGAGTGCACGGCGAGCGCTCGGTCGGGCTTCTCTACGGGCAGCGGGCGCTGCTGATCGGCGCGCTGGAACCGCTCACCTACACCGGCACGATGCTCAGCACCCACTCCGGCGATCACCCCTTCACCCGCCTCGCTCGCACGGCGAAGATCCAGGAGACCGTCTTCCTCGGCAGCAAGGCCGAAGCCGACAAGGCGCTGGCCGCCGTCCACCGCCTGCACGAGCGAATCAAGGGCGAGCTGCCCGAGGCGGCGGGCGCCCACCCCGCCGGCAGCGCCTACTCGGCCTTCGACCCGGAGCTGATGCTGTGGACGCTGGCGGTGATCGCCGACTCCGGCCGGGCGATGTACGAGACGATGGTGCGGCCGCTGAGCGCCGCCGAGCGCGAAGCCCTCTGGCAGGACTACGTCCGCTTCGGCGAGCTCTTCGGCCTGCCGCGCGCCTCGGTACCCGCCACCTATGCCGAGTTCAGCGCCTGGTGGGAGGGCAAACTCGCCTCCCCCGACCTCCACGCCACCGAGCACGCGCTGGAGATGGCGCCGCTGGTCGCCTTCCGCCAGCCGGTGCCGCGCTCGGCCCGCGCCAACATCGCCGTCCAGAACCTGGTGATCAAGGGGACGCTGCCGCCGCGGGTGCGCCGCATCTTCGGCATCCCCTGGAGCTCTGCGCACGAGACCACCTTCCAGGCGATCGCCGCCACTCACCGCCGCGCCCGCCCCGCCTTCCCCCGCCGCATGCGCCGCGGCCGCAACGACGTCTTCTTCGACCTCGTCACCCAAACCGAGAAGCAGCGCGGCGGCACCCCCACCCCGCGCGTCCACGCGGCGTGACCTGAAACGGATAGTTCCTCAAAACTCCTTTCACATTTCCTCGAATAGGCTGCGGGCGCTCGATTGCTCGTCCACGCAGGAGGGGAAATGAAGAAGACGGCCGTTGTCCAGGTCTTGATCGCGCTGGTCGCCGCCCTTGCGATGGCCGCGCCCGCCGCCGCCCAATCGGTTGAAGAAGCGCAGGGGAAGCTTTCCGAAGCAGAAGCCAAGGTCGACGCGATCCAAGCGGAACTCGACCCGATCGAAGCCCGCCTGCACGCAGCTGAACAGGAAGCCGAACGCGAAACCGACGAGCTGAAGAAGCTCGCCGACGTCGGCGGCCCCTACCACGAGGAAGTCGAAGAGCTGACGGCCGAGATCAAGCAGTCGCGCCAGGACGCGGCGGCGGAGATCGAGAGCGCCGAACAGGCCTACGCCGACGACCAGGACAGCCACGACCGCAACGTCCTGATCGGCCTGATCGTGCTCGGGATCGGCTTGATCGGCGGCATCGCCTTCTTCGCCGCGACGCGGTTCTCGAGCTGGCAGCCGCAGCGCTGGCTGACGATCGCCGCCAGCGCCGCCGCGGCGATCCTGGCCCTCGTCGGCCTCGTCCTCATCGTCACCGCCCCCAGCGCCGAGGAACCGACCTTCTCCGAGGAGCTGGTCGCGGAAGCCGAAATGGCGGACGAGAGCCCGCAGGACGACCCGACGCCCGAGCTCGCCGCCGCGCTGGAGAAGGAGCGGCCCTACAAGCAGAAAGCGGCCCGTCTCGGCGCGATCATCGAGGAAAAGATCGCCGCCGCCGAAGACATCGCCGACGAAGCCGGCGCGATCGAAAGCCGGCGCGGCGACGCGCAGGAAGACGTCAAGTTCCTCACCGGCCGGCTCGAAGCGGCCGAAGCGGAGGTCGCCAAGGAGGAAAGCTTCAAAGCCGAAGCGGTGACGATCGACTACAAGCAGCTGATCAAGAACCCGAGTCGCTACATCGGCGAACCGGTCGTCTACACCGGCCAGATATTCCAGATCCAGGAAGGCTACGGCGAAAACTTCATGCTGCTCTCGGTCACCGACGAAGGCTATGGATTCTGGACCGACGAGGTCTGGGTCGACGGCGCCCACACCAACGCGGCAGAAGAAGACATCATCACCGTCTACGGAACCGTGACCGGCGCCGAAAGCTACGAAACCCAGATCGGCGGCTCCAACTTCGTGCCCCGGATCAAGGCCAAGTACATCGAGGAATAGCCCGAGGGGGCAAGCGGTGATACTTGCGGCGTGCTCGAGCTGCTCGCAGTCGCGGCGGCCGGGGCCGCGGCGGGGGCGGCAAACTCCGTCGCCGGCGGCGGCGCGCTGATCACCTTCCCGACCATGGTGGCCCTGGGCCTGCCGCCGTTGTCGGCCAATGTGACCAACACGGTCGGGATCGTCCCGGCCTCGATCGGCGGCGCCCTCGGCTATGTCGACCTGCTGCGCGAGCAGCGTCAGCGCTTCGTCCGCCTCCTCCCCCCGCTGCTGCTCGGGGCGGTCGCCGGCTCGGTGGCGCTCCTGCTCACCTCCAACGCCGCCTTCGAAGCGATCGTCCCGGTCCTGATCGCCGCCTCCTGCCTGCTGCTGCTCTTCCAGCCGCGGCTGGTCCCCCACATCGCCCACGCCGGCAACGAGCGCTCGCCCTTTCTGATCGCCGGCATCGTCTTCTGCGGCGCCTACCAGGCTTACTTCGGCTCGGCGGTCAGCATCCTCGTGTTCGCCCTGCTGGCCCTCTTCGTCGCCGACACCCTCCAGCACCTCAACGCGATCAAGATCCTCCTCGCCGGCTGCTCGAACCTCCTCGCCGCCCTCATCTTCGCCTTCCTCGCGCCGGTGAGCTGGCGCTACGCGGTGACGATCATGGCCTCCTCCTTCCTCGGCGGCCGGGTCGGAGCCCACTACGCCCGCCGCATCCCCAGCGACCCGCTGCGGATCTCGATCGCGGCGATCGGGCTCGTCGTCGCTGCAGTGCTGGCGGTGCGGGCGCTCGGCTGAACGAGGGACAAAGTTGGCCCGATCCGGGTCGGGTCCAGCGCTCTACTCCAGCCCCGCCGCGTGCAGGGCTTCCTCCCAGGTGTCGTGGGCGCGACCGCGGCGCAGGAGGTCCCCCTCCATCTCGTAGCTCCAGGCCACCTTCACCGCGAATTTCTGGTTTCCCCGGGTGTCGAAGACGATGCCGAGGACGGCGCCGCGGTTCCCACTGGCCTTGGCGTTCTGGACCCGAATGTCGAGGTGTTCGAGGCTCTCCCCGAACTGCGAGAGCCAGAGGTGCACCCCTTCGTGGCCGCGGTACATCGCCTCTCCGCTCCAGGCGGTGGGCGTCCATTCGACCTTGGAGTGCAGGAGCGCCAGCACCTTCTCGGGATCGCCCTGCTGCAGCGCCGAAAAGAGGCGCTCGATGACGGTTGGCCGGGTTTGGATGGGACGATTCACATGGGCGGTACTGGGCTCGAACCAGTGACCTTTCGGGTGTAAACCGAATGCTCTCCCAACTGAGCTAACCGCCCGCGGGATCTTCATTATTGCTCGGGCTGAACCCAGGGACCCCCCGCGGCCGTATGTCGGGCATGACAACTTCACCGCAGCAGCAGAGACGATGGGTACTGACGCTGGTCCTCGGGGCGGCGATCTTGGCTTCTTTGGCCTTGCAGAGCGGGGCCGCCGCCGGAGCGGGCGCGACGGCGAGTGCGACCAAGAGCGTCCAGATCAAGAACTTCGCCTTCAAGCCCGGGACGCTCAGGGTCAGCCGCGGCACCAGCGTCGCCTTCGCCAACGCGAGCAACGTCACCCACACCGCGACCAGCGGCAGCTTCGACACCAAGCGGATCGCGCCCGGGAAGGCGAAGGTCGTGAAGTTCGGGCAGCGAGGGACCTTCGCCTACCACTGCAAGATCCACCCGTTCATGAAGGGCAAGGTCGTCGTCGAATAGCCTCGGTGGGGATGGACGTCCCCACTCTCTGGCGGGCGGCCCTGCTGCAGCTGGTCGCGGTCGCCCTCCTCTCGATTGCCCTGGGGCTGGCGCTGCCGCACGACTTCTTCGAGGATTGGGGCTGGATCGCCGGCCCGGCCGCCTGGATGCTCTGCGCCGCCTTCACCGCGCAGGTCCTGCGACTGCCGCTCGGCGCGGCGCTGCTCGGCGCCGCCCTCGCCGGGCTGCCCAGCCTGCTCGCCGTCGTGCTCGGGGTGCACTGGGCCGGCGCGGCGCTGGCCGTCTGCTTGTTCGCACTCTGGTGCGGGCGGTTGGAGGTCAGTCGATGACCGCCAGCTCGGCGATCGCCTCGCCGCGGCTGCCGAAGACGATGCCGGCGTCGGTGAGGCCGGCGACGGTGAAGATCCGCAGCACCTGGTCCGAGCAGCCGTAGAGGACGAGCCGCCCCCCTTCGCTCTCCAGCTGGCGCCGCACCTGGAGGAAGAGGGCGATCCCGGTCGAGTCGACGAACTCGCAGCCCTCGAGGCCGACGAGAACCGCGTCGTTGCCGCGCGCCACCCGCTGCAGGGCCGCCTGCAGCCGCTCCACGCTCCAGAGGTCGAGCTCGCCCTCGAGCTGCAGCTCGCACCGGCCCGGGCCGAGATCGCTCTCGGCGATCTGCAGGATCCGCCCCCCCGCCATGCCCGACATTGTCCCAGGGCCGCTGGCCTCGGCCGGGTGCCTAACGGCGCACGACCACCTGTTCGTCGCTCAGCTCGACCACCGCCTCCCAGGGGACCACCTGCTTCTCCGGACCCCCCGGCCCGCGCAACCGCCGCCGCAGGCCACCGCTGCTGAG
>Ga0247795_1000137_pt1 | contig 11547 bp, 12 predicted proteins | sample UWRJS016104C6_FD_179636 | JGI IMG/M metagenome (GOLD analysis project Ga0247795, IMG submission 179636) | Soil microbial communities from Arlington Agricultural Research Station in Wisconsin, United States - UWRJ-S016-104C-6 | ecosystem: Environmental > Terrestrial > Soil > Agricultural land...
TTTTCACTAACTTCAATAAAATATTATACTTCGAAGCATTACACGATAAGATTAGTGATAACTTCTATGCAACTAAAGTATGCTTTGATAATGGGAAAGATATATTTGTTCATGAAACTCCAAAAGATATCATTTCTAAAATAAATGAAGTAGAAGATTAAAGGAAATAGAATGCGATTGATTAAAGAAATTGTAGCAGATATAGCTATTATAAAGAAAGAAAGACTATTAATTAGAGCGAAAAAAGGTGTACTCTCTAATGAATTCGACAGCATAACTATTAGATTAAATGAACTTAGTAGAGAACTAGAATATACTAGAGAAAAGAAAGATACTTCTAAGTGGGCTAATAATGAAGCTAAAGCAAAGAGATTAGAAAAATGAGATTAGTAAAAACTATACTAGCAGATATTACTAAACTTAAACAAGATAAATTAGATATTGGAATACAGCATGGAATATACTCATCTCAATATAGTACGATTATGGTCGAAATTAAGAAATTAGAAATAGAACTAGAACATACTAGAATGGAAAAAAATACTAAAACAAGACTATCTAATGCAATGAAAGCTAAGAAATTAGCTAAGGAAAACTAATATGACACGAAAAGAAAATAGAATCTATGTAACAAAGATATCTGGTGATACGTCTGACGGCTATCATACCTTCAACGAACTTTATTCTCACCGTCACTATCTCTTTAGCCTATTACTCAGACAAAACAAAGATATTGCATGGAAATCTTTAAAACATGGTGATGGATCTAGCTATCCTAATTTCTTTGTAGCTGGAATAGAGTTTCCACAAGGAGTTATCTGCTATCACTTACCACTAAAATTATTTGATAGATTAGATTATATTAAGACACTTGAACAAGCACCTAAATGGGATGGGAGTTCAGCCGATGATATATTAGATAGACTAAAGTTAATGGTTATAGCCAAGGAAAAAGATTAGCCTATGCCAATAAAACTAAGTAAGAATGAACGTAGACAACAAGGTATTACAGAAATGAGTCAAGCATCTACTACAATGAATCATTCAACATTACTACGCTCAGAAAGTCTAATAATTCCAGATAATCTATTAAATCCGTGTACTTTAGTTATTGGTATTTTTAGCGAGAATAAAACATTAGATGATATAAGACATTTGTGTAATATAGCTAACTTTTTAAGCAACGAAAATACACATATGTATCTTAAATTGAATGTCTATCAGATAATTCATATAGTACCACATTTAATCAATTGGAAAATATCAAATAATCTATTATCTATAATTCATTCAACTAGTCGGATTAGTGAGTATCCAGGATTTGAACCAGAAAGAGTAAGTTATTCTCTATTATATGCCAGAAAGAGTAACAATAAGAGATTAAATAATAATAGCATGACTAATCTAATTTCATTAAACAGTAATAAGGATTTTAGTAGATTATTTTCTAATTTAATCCTTCGTTCGGGGGAAACTAATAACTACTTATTAAACTTAGATGAAGGAATGAAGGAATGTATACTATCAGCTAATCAAGCTCGAATGAATTCAATATCTGTAATTAATGATAGTAAAGAAACTGAAGAACATCGCAAAATATTAAATCTACTAAACTTAACCAATAATGGATAATAATGAATCAAGATGAATTAGATTATTTGATACAGGAAAAAGAAATACTAGAGAATACATTGAAAACTTATGAAAAAGAATTAGATAATATTAGAATGAGATTAAGAAATATTAAGGCATTAATTAAAGACTATACTAACTAATAAGGAAAAGAAAATGGAACATGAGAGATTAATTGCAGCTAGATGGGACGAACTCCATGAGAAAAAAGAAGGTCTAGAAAATTGTATTCGCTCATTGCATAGAAGATTAGATAGTAAAAGAGGAGACTTCAACGAAGCTAAGGATCTATTAGATATTGCATTACAGGAAATGAAAGAAATTAATGAAGAGATTGAACTATTATCTAAGTATGATTAATAGATATGAAAACAATCAACTCTTGTGGTACAATTCCATCAAAAATTATGCTAGTTGGAGAAGCGCCTAATAATGAAGAAATAGCCGCTAATAATCCCTTTAGTGGTTATACAATGAATGAGCTTAGTAAATGTTTATTCGAAGCTGGCATACCTCTACAATCTTGTTATAGAACTCATGTATTAAAGTTTTTCCCTCCTAATGGTGATGCTTCTACACTAATAGCTATTAAGAAGAAGGAAATCACAGCTAATCATATCCCTTTATATAATAGACAAGTTCTTCCGCAGTTATTAAATTCAATAGATGTACTAAAGCATGAAATAGAAGCATGTCAGCCCAATGTTATAATAGCTTTCGGTAATGTTGCACTATTCGCATTAACTGGAAACTGGGGCATTATGAGCTGGAGGTCTTCTTTACTAGAATGTTCAATTAATACTTCTCTAAGCTATAAACCTAAGGTAATTCCTACTTATTCAATATCTTTAGTTCATAGAATGTGGAGTTGGAGATGGATATTAGTACATGACTTGAAAAGAGCGCAGAAAGAATCTACTTCTAAGGAACTAATTAAACAAGATAGAAAATTTATTATCCGGCCTACTTATGAAACAGCTATTACTTATCTACACAATATACTAAAATTATTAGAAAATAAATTAAAGATTTCAGTAGATATTGAAACCAAATACTATCACATTGAATGTATTGCATTCGCGCTAGATAGATATAATGCAATCTGTATTCCTTTTCTAGATGAAGATGGACTAGACTATTGGGAAGAAAATGAAGAAACTAATCTAGTCTATACAATATATAAGATACTAACTCATGAGAATGCTAATGTAATAGGACAGAACTTTAGCTATGACGATCAATATATCTGGAAGAAATGGTTAACTATTGGTAATCTAACTAATGACACCATGTTGCAACAACATTGTATATTTGCTAGTGCTAAAAAAGACCTTTCTTTCCTTAGTAGTCTATACGTACCAGATCATAGCCACTGGAAAGATGAAGGTAAAGACTCTACTGGTGAGACTAGATGGATATATAATTGCAAAGATGCTTGTATTACCTATGAAGTAGATGAATCCCAACAAGCTATATTAAAAGCACTTAATCTAACTAATATTGCAGAGTTTCAGAATAGGTTATTCAAGCATGTTCAGAGAATGATTAGGAAAGGAATTAAATTTGATAAAGCTAAAGCGGAGGTATTTGATAGAACATTAATCGATCTAGTACAAGAAAGAGAAGATTGGCTAACTAATGTTCTAGGTTTCTTGCCTAATGTTTTATCACCTTTGCAGATGTCGGATTTATTCTATAGATTACTTAATCAAAAGCCTTGCTATAATAGAAGTAGTGGATCAAAAAGCGTAGATGACAAAGCATTACATGTAATAGCCGATAGAGAGCCTATGCTTACTCAACTTTGTGAAGCTATTAGTGAAATTAGAACTATTAATAAGTTGTTAGATATAACTAGAGTTCAATTAAGTCATGATGGTAGATTTAGAAGTAACTTAAATATTGGTGGAACTATAACTTATAGATTCGCTAGTAGTAATGATGCGTTCGGTGAAGGAACTAATGTACAGAATATTACCGATGGAAAAAGAAGTACTATTAAATTACCTAATCTAAGAGAATTATTCATCCCCGATTTAAATTACATATACTTTGATGCAGACTTGGATAGTGCAGACTTGAGAATAGTTGCTGCCGAAGCTGGATTAGATGAAATGTTTGCTATGCTAGATGAAGGGAAGAAAGTCTATGTTGAGGTGATGAAGGAATATTTTAGAAATCCTAACTTAACTAAAGATAGTCAATTCTATACGACATTTAAATCACTAGCGCATGGGACACATTATCTAGGAACTCCCAGTGGACTCGCTAGACAAACTGGACTATTAGTTGAAGAAGTTGAAAGAATTCAGAAATGGTACTATGGAAAATTTCCTGGCTTAAGAAAGTGGCAGAATGATATAAAAGATCAAGTCTTTAAGAGGAAAATGGTTCAAAACATATTTGGCTATAGAAATTATATATTCGATAGAATTGAAGGTAATGTGTTTAATGAAGCAATAGCTTGGATTCCGCAAAGCTCAATTGCATGTTTAGTGAATAGGGCACTTGTAACACTATCAGAGAACTTCCCTAATAAATTAGATATACTTCAACAGACTCATGACTCCTTAGCTGGCCAATGTCCTATTGCTGATAAAGATTATTTTGAGCCATATATTAAATCAGCATTAGAAATTGAACTCCCTTATGATAAACCAATTAGAATACCGGCTGATGTTCATTGGAGTCTAGAATCATGGGGCAAATGTAAATAAATTTAAAAGGAAAATAAGATGTCAGACTTTAAAGTATTTTTAGAGGAAGAAATGGAAGTATTAGGCAATAAACCAAGATATGAAGATATTTGTTTCCTAATAGTAGCTAATGGAGGAATGAGAGTAGAGAACTGGGGAGTAGTAACTCATGGAGACGGGCACCAAAGAGGATTAGATATGGAAGATGCACTAAGATTAATTTATTATAATGGAGTATTCGATGGAATTGCTATTTCAGGAAGTTTAGACTTTATACTATTCGAGAAATACTTCGATAAGTATGTGGAAGAAAATAATCTAGAGAATGAGTATGCAAGAACTAATAAATCTAAAAGGGAAATGTTAAACTAATATGAAAAATTCAATGTCATTTATTAGAATATCTACTATTCACGATAATGTAGTATTTATTAATGTTCAGACCATAGTAGCTATTATTGAACAAGCTAATGATTCAACTATTACGATTATTAGAGTATTAGGTAGCTAAGAAAATATTCAAACTCACGAGACTGTTAGCTCAATCTTAGTTAAAGTAGGTGAAGCAATCAATGTCTATTATAACAACTAACAAGACTAGGAATCACGAAGATTGGCTTAAAGCTTATATGGATTATGCTAAATACTCCGAAGCACCAATATATATGCATTTCTGGACTGGAGTATCTGTAGTAGCAGCTGCACTTAGGCGTAAAGTATGGATGGATCAAGTATTCTTTAGATGGTATCCCAACTTTTATATTATTTTTGTAGCACCTCCGGCTGTAGTAGCTAAAAGTACCACTGCTAATATAGGATATAAGTTACTAGATAATATTCCAGGTATTAACCTCGGGCCAGACATTGTAACGTGGCAATCTTTAGTCACTACATTCGCTAATTGCCAAGAAGAATTCCGAGTAGATGATGTAATACATAGAATGTCAGCCATTAGTTTAGTATCTAGTGAATTAGGTAATCTATTAAATCCCTCAGATAAGAAAATGGTGGATTTATTAATTAAACTATGGGATGCAGAATCTGTTAGAAAAGAAACTAAGAGAGCTGGTGTAGAAGTAATAGAAAATTCATGGATTAATATCTTAGCCTGTACTACTCCGGCATGGATAGCTAGTAATATGTCAGAAACTATGATTAAAGGCGGATTAACTAGTAGATGCTTGTTCGTCTATGCAAGTAAGAAAGCACAGTTAATAGCCTATCCGAATAAAGGAGATAAAATAAGGACAGATTACTTAAAGAAGGAGCTAATAAGTGATTTAAAAGTAATAGCTAAACTTAAAGGGGAGTATAGGCTAACTAAAGAAGCATATGAATGGGGGAAAGAATGGTATATTAAACACTCTAATGCTAATTCAATATTAAATGATGCTAGATTTGGCGGCTACTTAAATCGAAAACAATCTCACATACATAAATTAGCAATTGTTATAGCCGCTAGTCAATCTAATGAACTTATCATAAATCAAGAACAATTAGAACTAGCTAGTATAATGGTATCCGACCTTGAAGCTGATCTAATGAAGGTATTTTCAGGAGTAGGAAAAGATCCGGAGAAGCTACATATTGATAAATTTCTAACCTATTGCCAACAAAGGGGCTCAGTTCAATATGCTAATGCTTTTATGTATATGACAACTCATTTACCTAAGTTATCCGATCCTGAGAGTGTATTAGTTAGCTTAATTAAGGATGGATATATTAAACTAAATAAGATAAATGGAGTATTAATGATAGATTTTATTAAGAAACCAAATTAGACTTAATAAATAAGTAGTGATTCCTTTAATAGATTTCACTACTTATTTCTGCTTAAACTATGAGAATGAGTATTATTCACCAGTCAAATTTCCTGTTTTTCGACGTAATAAAAGTCTAATTTAACTAGATACTATAATGCTCACTTTGTCAATAGTAATAACCTCCCGATTTCCTCCTATATATATCTATTTGATTTAATTGAATAATAATGAACAATGTGACAAAAAGCTGCATTATGTTAAATTATAGTGAGAAAAAAGCAGGAGGTTATCAGGAGGTTTTGCCTATTGACACCATTTTTCACTATGTTATAGTTATAATGCTTCAGATTTACTGCCTCCAGGCAGAACCTACAAATGAGAAAGAATGTGTCTACTCATTCGCCGAGACTGGCTAGAATCAAAAGAAATTCCGCTCATTGGCGCGCGCCTAGGCCTACGGCCAGTAGTTCACATAAAATTAAATCTAAATAAAAATAAATAATAGTTTAGTTGAAAGTTTAGATTATTTAATCCCATACCACTTGCCAATAGCACCGGCACCTATAGTTCCCGCAGTACTAAAACAAGCAAACTTGAACCCTTGCAATGCTGATAAAGAAGTATTAGATATCTTTCCATCAGTAGACTCTAAACCTGTACCAGATGAAACGTCCATACTATGAGTAATATTTGCATAACAATATTTTTTAAATGCAGTAGACCACGGAGTATAGAATCTAATGGTGCCAGCAAAACAAGAGTTTGCCGTAGTTGGCATATTCTTTGATAGAAAACCATAAGAGTAAACACCAGTTGTAGCATATGTCCAATAATTAGCAGTTATATATGCACCGCCAGCTTTCCATTGCATCCCTAAATATGGATTTCCAGTACCTGTTAAACTATGGAATACAAACTCATAAATATCATAAGTATTGTCTATAATAGTCGGCAGTACTTCCCATTCCGATCCACCAGGCGAAGTAAATGTTTGCAATAGTTTAATCGGCGAATCACCTAATGTTACATCTGCGTCAGGCATTGTAATTATTCTAGTTTGACCTGCTCCAATAGATGCACACTCAAACATCACTCTTTTAGTAGTATCTACATTGTCATATATCTGAAATGCAGAATCCCTTATAGTCATGGTCTTATTGGTTATTGTCTGAAAAGTATCAGTACCAACTAGAGTTGTAGAAGCATCCGGTAGTATCAATGATCTAATCTGGCCGGGCGTTATAGCAGAACAATCTAATCTGGCTTTCTTAGTAGAATCTATATTATCTTGAAGTGTAAAGTCATTATCTACTTGATTTATAGTAATTCCACTAATTGTTTTAGTCCAATAACCAGTAATACCATTAGTAGATAATAGAGCACCAGTATTACCAGCTTGACCGGGGAGAGTAGCGCTAAAGGCCTTATTAGTTACATATTCAGTAGTAGCTAGTTTAGTTGATGAGTCGGCTAATGGTTGCGTTATGGCTGTGGTATTGGTATTTAGAGTAGCTAATGTATTACCAGTTAAAACAATATTAGGTGAATTAATAGTAGTTAAAGCAGATAATAGATTAATATCATTCAATGCATCTAATGTTATGCTTGGAGATTCTATATTTAAAATAGCATCACTATCTAATAATAAATTATCACTTGCATGGATACCTATGTTAGCTGAATCTATTTCAACAGTATCTGAATTTATTTCTAATAATGTTGAATTAATAGTTGTTTTAGTTCCAGCTAATATTACTCCATCATCTAAGGAGCCAACAAAGGTAGGATTATGAAATACTTGATCAAAATTTACAGCATCCTTATCATTAGATCCTGCGGCTAAATTAACTATCTTATTATCGCCCCAATCAATATTAGCTAATACAATAGCCTGCCCATCTTTATAAATTGATAAGGATAATGCTTCACTAATATCTGTAATGATGGTATTAAATTCACTAGCGAGGATAGTTGTTTCAGGGATTGCTGGGAATTCCGGCTCGATGGGAGCAAAGGTTCCTGTTCCGTTTAGTGGCATATTAGTTCTCCATTAGATAAATTAGTTAGAAATAATAGTGGCATTTGAGTCTCCTAAATATTAGAAGTTAAATTAAATAAGGTATAAAATAGTTGTGTCGGGGCAGCCCCGGGCCGGGAAGTCTAACTAATTATAATAAATAATATAAGAAATAATAGATAATAGAATAGATAATAAAGAATAATAGTATAATAAATAATCTAAATAATATAACAAGTAGAGCTAGTGTTGCCTTTCCCAGCGCTTCGCACTGGTGGCGGCTAATAAATAGAATATAATAATATAAAGTTTTAATTTCAATTATCTAATATTTAAACTAACTAATAATTAAAAATAGTTAAAGAAATATTATCTAAGTTGTTCTTTTCGCTACGCTCCGGCGGGCTATCTAATAGATAATAGAAGTATAATAAAGTATAATAAAAATAATCTAAGAAATAATATTCATGATGCTAATTAAAATAAATAGTGTTCATGATGCTAGAGGAGCCTTACCTGACCTTCGGTCAGTGGCGGCTAGATAAAATTATATTAAATAGTATTATCATTATATAAACTAATATATTATTAAACTAGACTAACTAATAAATAATAAAAATAATTAAAATAGTTTAACTAGTAGAAGGGCTACGCCTGGCCGCGGGTATAGTATTTAATAGATAATAATAGTTAATAGTAATGATATAATAGATAATAAAAAATTAGATAATAATTAAACAAGTAATGTTCAAAGGGATTCTTACCCGTCTGCGACGGCGGTGCCTACTCTAATTAATATACTATTTCATTATGTAAACTACTATAGTATTACCTTATTGTCACCAATTATCTGGCCTTACTGAGTTAGTACCAGTTTCCTCAGATTCCTCAAGAAAGTTGTCTGTCACTACATTATACTTTTTGCCCGCGTAATTGCCTGAATATTCATCGCTAGTAGCTTTATAAGGTTGAGCTGAACTGCCAGCATTTGGATCGCGATCACCTGCACTCGGTTGGCTACCTGTATTGTGGATGAACACTATGTGAGTGCATTTAGCTTTATTAACAGCGAAGTCAAATACTTGTTGTCTAGTCTTAGCATTACCAGGGTACGTAGGATAGACGTGAGGTTGATTCTGTATAGTTCCTGATGTCTGCCCTCTACCTACTACTTCACCACTATAAGCAGGTTTACTAAAGTGTCCCATTATGATAGCTTTTCCTGCTGTAAGTTGGCACCACTCTAGATTGCCCCTTGGATCATCCCTGTTAGGTACATCGCTACGATAATTGAATCCCTTCTCCTCAAAACATAGATCTGTCATACCTACGCCTATACCTGCATCTATTAGAGGTGGAACGAAATACTCCATGTCCTTCCTTGGCGCGTTAATCCACTGACATATCTGTGTGTTAGACCATGCTTCTTTAGTGAATACTAATCCTCTAGACATTTGATTATACCAGTCTTGCTGATCAGGCCAACTATCTGGACTACCCTTTGGTTTATTAATAGATGCTTCTGAAAATACAAGGCATTCAAAGTTAGGATGGCTATTAAATCTATCGGCATATGCAGTCATTAGAGCTTCGAATCTTTCCCTTACAGCCGCCACGTGTATATTAGGTACATAACCACCAGTGCCGCCATTGTCTGAAGCATAAGCATACTGTCCATTTTGACAACCTTGGTAATCTCTACCATCAGCATACTTGTTAGAATTACGCATATATAGAGGTACTGCATTATTTCCAAATGTTTTGAGTTGTATAAATAGTATTAGTTGCTTACCTAATTCAGTACATTGGTCTAAGTAATCTTGAATTAGATTGAATCCTGGATTATAGCTACCTAGTGTATCCTTTTCTAGTTCTGGCCAATCGAATCTAAACAAAATACCATCATCTTTATTAGTTAATCTAGCTTTGACTTGGTTCCATTCATTAGCGCGTGAAGAGCCCATTGCTGAGACTTCATGATATACGCCAGGAGTCCACTTATTAGGTGAAGGAGGTACACAAGTTGGACTTATTCCAATACCTAATTGTTCTCTTCTATATGTTCTATCGCCACGTATCATATTATTTCCTTTTAATTAGAGTTACTCTTGCTCATTAGGTAAGCTGGTTCCTTTATTAGCCTGAATATTAGCATTAGTAGATAAAAATGTAGCTATTGCAGCTTGGCTAGCTTGGTTTAATCTTGGCTGTCTACCTAATTGAACTAACATACTAATACCTTCGGGGCTATTTAATAGACGATCAATTGTTTCTAATGAATTATTTTTCAATAGAGTTGCATAAGCTAAAGCAGGCTGTCTCAATGGTTGAATTATACTAACTTGTCCCATTCTCTGAAATATATTCCCCGCAGCTTTCTTCATTATCTCAGCATGTCCTGTACCTGTTACTGTTTCAGGTCTATTAGCTGCTCGTGATACAATATTCATGAATCTTCTAAATCCACTAGCATAGGCATCATCATTTTGTATACCGTGTGAGCGAGCTAATCCAACAAGCATGTCATTAGTTCCTCTGGATATATTAGATAGTTGTCTAAAGTTACCTAAGCTTTCGGATAAATTTTCAGCAGATTTAGGATTAGCTCTATTAGTAGAGGATTTAAATGCATCATCAATTGTATTAGCTAAGTGAGATTTAATAGCATTCTGATAATCACCTTGTCTTCCAGCATTTCTAAAGTTTCTCTCCATTTCTAATATTTGAGAATTACTACCTTCAGTTGTACCCTTTTTAAGTGCAGTAGATAATGGATTTAATGCTGCTTCTTGCTCGGCTACTTCACCTTTTCTACCGGCTAATCTTCCAATAATAGATTTCTTAATTGGAGAAATATGATCTCTAGTGAATTGTGCATATGCTTTATCTGCTTCTCTATGTGGTCGGAGTGCATCGCCTAATCTATCTAATGTATCCTGAGCGAGACCTTTGGCATATTTAGCAGAATTTCCAGTCAAGTTTTGAGTAGCTAATGTCTGAATACTTCCCAATTTTCCTTTATAATCTTTTAGAGTATTATATAATAAGTCAGGATCCTGCACCATCTTAGGTACTAGTTGACCATTAGCATTCATTATAGGAGGTGATTCCGATTGAACTAATCTATCCCTTAAGTCTCCAATTAATCTATATTCACTAGTTTCTGGTCTATGTCGTTTCATTTCATTAGTTAGTGAAGAATAGGCATTTCTAACTATATGATCGTCAACTTGATTAGGTGCATTCCTTCTTTCATTGGCTAAAGTTTGTTGAAATACTTGACTTCTCTGTTTCCTTAAATCATTCAATACTTTAGTTGCTGCACCTTGAGTTCTATTAGCTATAGTATAAGGATCACTAGCTACACCTGGGAGATTATTAATATTTCTTCTTGCTTCTTCCTGTACTCTAGCTGGCTGTTCTCTTAGAAGTTTAGTTG
>Ga0247795_1000150_pt1 | contig 11114 bp, 6 predicted proteins | sample UWRJS016104C6_FD_179636 | JGI IMG/M metagenome (GOLD analysis project Ga0247795, IMG submission 179636) | Soil microbial communities from Arlington Agricultural Research Station in Wisconsin, United States - UWRJ-S016-104C-6 | ecosystem: Environmental > Terrestrial > Soil > Agricultural land...
CGTGCCGGATGATTGAGAGCGCCCTGGAGCTTCGGCTCCAGGGACGCGGCCAGCTCATCGTCCAGCCGTCCGTCGACACACACCCCCGCTTCGCTCAACGCCCTCTCCTCCGCTGGTTAAAGGAATCACCACGATCAATAAAGGATCGTTGTCGGACCTTAAGCGAGAGCTCAAGGAGTTACGAAGGCAGCTTTGGTCAGTAATTAGGTAGCATTTGCTACTTAGTGTCTTTCCCAAGGTAGACGGCCTTGGTGTGGCGCTCCTCATCCAGCTCGGGGTGAAGGTCTCCATCCTGCTCGCCGAAGACTCCGAGGTACTGGAGCCCCGCGGCTTCGATCGCACCAACCACCTCCGCTTCCGGGAAATGTCGCTGGCGGTGGACGTGTCCGGACCCCGGCTCTCCAGTCACTTCGAACCGCGCCTCGTTGATCGAGCCCGGAACCACCTCCTCGGCGGCCATCTGCCCGCTCCAAACGAACCGCCTCCCCTCCTCCTCCCGCACGACCTCGTTGCCGAAGAAGTTCCGGTAGGTGGCGAGGGTGTTGACGTCGAAGAGCACGATCCCCCCAGGCGCCAGGTTGCGACGCATACCCACCAGAGCCGCCTCGAGCTCCTCGGTGCTGAGCAGGTAGTTGATCGCGTCGTTGACGGCCCAGACCAGGTCGAATTCGCCAAGCTCCGGCAGCTCGCGCATGTCGGCGACGAGGAGCTCGGCACGACCCTCCAGCTTGGCCTTGGCGATCTCGAGCATCTGCGGCGAGATGTCGCAGGCGGTCACCCGCCAACCGCGGTCGAGCATCGGCAGGGAGCTGAGGCCAGTGCCGCAGCCGACGTCCAGCAACCGCTCGCCCCCCACGCCCGCCTCTTCGGCCTTCGCGAGCAGGCGGCCGGTCCAGCGCTCGTACATGTAGCCGCGGTTGAAGTCGTCGTAGGCGCTGGCATAGACGTCGTAGGTCTCGCGGACTGGATTTTCTCCGCTGACTTGAATGGTCATCGTTCCTCGCGTTTTTAGTCGGGGACCCCTTGCCAAAGCAAAGAGCCCCCGCTTTCAATCAGGCCCCCTTAGTGGTGCCCTCGGGCAGAGTTGCCGCCGTAGATTCGAACTTCATCCCGCTCACCCCTTTCACAAGATTTACCGTTTATAAAGAGGATGCTTTATCGGTTCCCTAATTGGTCACTAATTCCTGCTAACAAGGGCAAGCGTGTTCCGCGTCGAACGGATTAGTGTTTGTCGCCGCACTCAGCGTCTATTGAGAGGACGGCGTGGCGCCGGTAGCCAAAGGAAAAGAGCCAACCGCATTTGGAATCAGCGCCAACATGGCGCGAGCACTGGCAGACCCGTGGAGGATCCGCATCCTCGTAGAGGTCACCGTGCGCCCATTAAGCCCCTCTCGCTTTGTGGACGAGGTGGGCGGAGAGCTCACGCATATCTCCCGCAGCTTTCGTCAGCTGGCCGAGTGGGGATACATCGAGATAGTCGAAGAACGGCCTGGCCGTCGCCGTGGAGCGGCAATCGAACACATCTACCGAGCTATTCGGCGAGCTCACTTTGATACGTGCACCTGGGAGAGCGTTCCTCGCTCAGAGAGAGACGCGGTCTCTCGATCAATTCTCAGTTCCTACCAGCAGCGACTAAAAGAGGCTCTCGAGGCGGGAACGCTCGATCAAGAGGTCGACCGGCATCTCTCGTGGGATGCCGTCGCCCTCGATCAAATCGCCTGGGAGTCTCTCGGGAATCGCTTAGACGAAATCTTGAACTCGCTGTCAGAACTCGAGTTCGAGGCCGCCAAGCGTCTTGCGAATGACGGAGGCGAGCAGATACCGACGACCGTCGGCCTCGCCGCCTTCCGCTCACCAGGATCGCCGGCAGAGATGCTGCAGGGAGCCCGGCGCCATGAGGGTCCGGCAGATACCTCAGTACCAGCTTCCCCTTATGGCCTTGGACCGAAACTCGCCAAGGCGCTATCCAATCGCTGGCGCTGCAAAATCTTGATGGAGGTCAGCATCCGCCCCTTGAGTCCATCCCAATTTGTTGAGGAATTTGGCGGGTCAATGACCCATATTTCTCGATGCTTCCGAGAACTTGCGAAGTGGGGATATCTGGAGATTTTTGAAGAACGGCGAGGAGGTCGTCGCGGTGGAATTGAGCGAATCTACAGAAGCACGAGACGACCATTTTTCGATACCCCAACTTGGGAATCCTTGCCTCAAATTGTCCGCGAAGAGATGTCTCCTTATTTTCTAGGCACTTATTTTGAACGCGTCACCGAAGCTATTGAAGCCGGAACTTTTGATGCTGACCTTGATCGACATCTTTCTTGGAAGCCGGTCGTAATTGATCGCCCAGCCTGGACTCACCTCGGCAAAGCTCTCGATGAGATCCTGGCTTGGCTGCCCGACTTAGAGACTCAATCCCTTGCACGCACTCAGAATGTCGAAAGCTTGATTCCAACGACGGTGGGACTTGCTTCCTTTCGGTCTCCACCCAAGCGCTCAGGGTAGTACGCCACACAAAACAGCCGTAGAAATTAAGGAAGGTGTTCCGATAGATGGCAAATTGCGGGAAAAGGGGGTAGAGCTATGAAGCTGGCAACGGCCGCACCGGCAATGCCTGTTGTCCAGATCCACATGCACGGCTAATAGGATTGTCTATATCAGCATTCTGACGCAAGGAAGTGGGATAGATGAAGCTTGCAGCAAACGCACAAGTAATGCCTATCGCTCGAATTCACAAGCAGGGCTAGAAGAATGAAGCTGGCACAGACCACGCAGACCATGCCCGTCACCCAGATTCATAAGAATGGCTAAAACGGTAGCTGCTAGGGAACTGACCGGGCGGCATTTACTTGCACCGTGCACCTAGCTTCCCCGAGGGTGATCCCGCCCGCGTTGCATATCAAGCGATCGCGCCAATCTACGACGAGTTCTGCGGCGCCAACGACTATGAGATGTGGATCGGCACCCTCTTGCCCGAGCTCGAGAAGCACGGGCTGAGGCAAGGCCGACTTCTAGACATCGGCTGTCGCAGGGGACGGACCTTCGAGCCGATGCTGAAGCGAGGCTGGGAGATCGTCGGCTGCGACCTCTCGCCGGCAATGCTCGTCGAGGCGAGGGCCAAATTCGGCGACGCCGTTCCCCTCCATGAGGCCAGCCTCCGCGAGCTGCCCGTCTTCGGGGAATTCGAGCTGGTCTGGGCCCTCAACGACGTCGTCAACTACCTATTGGAGGACGAAGACCTCGAGCGTGCTTTCGCTGGGATACGAGCCAATCTCGCACCAGGCGGGCTGATCCTCTTCGACTCAAACACCGTGACTGTCTACAGGTCGAGCTTCGGAGAGGCGGACGGCGTGCAAAAGGTAGGCGAGTGGCGCTGGGCGAGCCTGACGCAGGAAGTAGTTCCCGGCAGCATCGTCGAAAGCCAGATCTCAGGGCCTGGCGTCGAGACCCACATCCATCGCGAGCGCCGCTACAGCGAGGCGCAGATTCGCGCGGCGCTTCAAACCGCTGGACTTGAGCTTGTAGTCAGCCTCGGACAGCAGGAAGTAGACGGCGGCCTAGCAATGAGCGAGTTGCCGGATGAAGGCCGGGACCACAAGATCATTCATATCTGTCGGTCCTAATTAGCAGCACCTAGACTTTCGCTGGCAGACCCGCCGACCACCCATCCATAAAAAAAGTCATTTTATTTGACCTCAAGCTGCATGTAGTTGTTGCGACCGAAGGTAATTCCGTACAGGCCGGTTAGCACACTGCGTGGCCGACAAAAGAGTCGGCAATCCGCACCTACATCTAGATCCACATGAACGATGCGGCTTCTGCACCAATCAATTCTCAGATAAATCTCTACTGGTCCTGAATCGACCTCAATTTTTTTTGTTTCTCCACGATTTAGATCGACAAGTTCCTTGCCATTAACGATGACTTCATAAGATCGGGCCCGGTCGACCCATCCCTTGGACGAGCGCTCTATCAGTAAGTAGGCAGTCAATCGAGCGCGTTGTAGACGACTCTAAGGCTTATTTCCTCGGCGACGCCGCCATATCGTGATCATGTAGAAATACAGATATACGATTAGGCTGGCAGATAGGATGAAAATACCAACGGATAGTGGTCCCGGGTCACCGCTAACAAACAGAATTGCGGCGGCCACTGCGCCGAGGAGCGGGATCGCGATCAACCACTGGGGAACTGGCATTTCATATCCTTGAGGGTTTCGGTCGGACAAAAAAAACTCACTCCTTAGTAGCCACTATTTCTTAGCTATTTGGTGGGTCAACATTCCACCACCATGAGCCTCGCGGGCGGCCTCAGTGTCGCGCTCGAGTTGCTTCTAGGCAGTGACTCACCCGGCCATTTATGCCAGCCACACGAAGAGGTCTCTATTTGACCTCAAGTCTATCCTGAGTGAAAGGAGTCACTGCCTGGCAGCGACTCCGCATCCAGCGCGTTAACTTGGCGCGTCAGGCTTGCCACATGAAACAGGCCATAGATAGTGCCCAGTGCCACTAGCGCGATCATCCATCCAGGAGCCCCAACGACAAGCACGATCACAAGTATCAGTACGCAGGACGTGGTGAGCGCAGCCACCCAGTTACGCCACCAGCGGAGAAACTGGACTTTGGCTGATCCTTTTTTTGGAGGGAGCATCGACACGATTTCTAGTTCTTCGTACTTTCAATAGTTGCATATACACCGCCAACCGTGGCAGTCACAGACCCGGTCGACAACGGTGAGAGCCCAACTCCCCCAGTAACACGTGTCCCATTGCTCGAAGAGCATTACGGTCGATTAGAAGACTTGGAGAACCAATCTCTGATGGCTTTTGCGCCTCCGATAACCAAAAGGAGATACAGAGCCCCAACGCCAATTGCGATCGGAAGGACAAGCCAAGACACATCGTTCCGCAGTACCGCAAGAACCGCAGCAATCAAAATAATCGGCAGCACTGCCCACCGCTGAAGCCGGTCAAACATTTCGGTGCCAGGATTTTTATTCGAAGAATTCATCCGTCGGTAATTCATTGCGTCATCAAAAGACATCACTGGCAGGGAGTTTCGACCGTGATAACTCCGGCTGCCAAGGTCCGGGCTGCATGGCAGACGCCCATCTGGACCAGATTGGCTGCATTTATGAGCTTTTGCCCTGAATCCACCTCTTTACTGCAGGTAATAGGAGTGACGCTCCAATGAATAGGACGCCTACGAGTGGAATCCAAAAAGTAATGAGTGCAACCCACCCTCCAAATTCGCCATCAAGGTCTTGGAGCGCGCCCCGATAGGAGGCCCTAGCTAGCAGACCTAGGCAGATGACTAATCCATAGAGGCGAGGATTCCACATTGCTGAGTCACTTTAAACATTAATACGCAGACATAGCGAGGGCTAGCCAATTGCCATCTCGTCTATGGTTGGATTAGGTGATCGCGCCGCAGCCTTCGGGCATAAATAAACAGAAGGATGATCACCGCCACCACGAATGCGAGAACCGCAGCGGCAATCGTTTTCCCATCACCAAGCAGCCCCTGCAAAAACAGTGCCGCCAAGCCAACGCAGATAGCAATTGCCTCAATCTTCTGTTCTTTCTTCTTTGAGATAGACAATTGCCTGACTGCTGCCACCAGCAGAATTATCGAGATACACCAGAACAAAGCGAAAAAGAAATATGCAACAGGCGAGGTACTAGATCCGAACAGCAGACGAACTATGCCGGCTCCAATCCATGCAATGAGAATAAAGGGCAGAAAGTTCCTAGCCATAAGCATCTGGACCTACCAATCCGATTATTGGCACCGGTACAGGGCCTTTTCCGGGAAACCGGTGGCGAGAGTGGTGACCCCGTTACCCCGCTGTCTCATTGCAACAATCCTTGTGGCGACCATCTAAGCCGGTCTTGCCCTAAAGGTCCTCAACGCCAAAAGCCTTTAGAGCGCATCAATGACTACGGCAGTTCCAAAGCATAGTATTCCAAAATACCCAAGCCAATCAGCTAGAGACAGGCACCAGTATCCGATATTACTGGCTACCCTGCGGCCGGTTGAGATTCCCGGTAACCCCTGGGTAACTGAACTATTTGAAATCCATAAGGATCCGAACACCAAAGCACTAAGGGCTGCAAAGCCGAAGCGCTGCCAAATCGTGAAATCCATAAGCGCAAGCGCCGCGAAGACGGTCCCGTAGACTGCGGTCATCCCTACACTGTGTCGGCTCCATATTTCTGCCATGGAAGGAACTTTGGGCTCAGGGCCGAGTGCAACACCGTGTCGCACTCCCCATGCCATGCGCCGTGTTCCTGCCCATACAAAGCCATAGATGGCAACAAGGTAAACCACAGCACTCGCAACAAGTCCAAGAGCTGAGCTCAACATCTTAGTGTTCTACCTCGTTACGGAATGAATGGAGTGACAGGCGCCCGCGAAGGTGCTGGGACCAGCACGGGGAGAAGCGACCCCGGCGGGGGGAGTTTTCACACCAGGCGTCTCCCGCAACGTCCCAACAAGGATGGTCACTTCTCAGTTGTCCCGGCGCTTTTGGACTTCCTCGCTGACATGAACGGCAGCTTTACCAATCCCCCTACCAATGAGGCCGGAGAACACAAGAGCCATTGCCGCTATGACGACTCCCATGACTATGATGCTTTGTCCCGTCAAGACCCAATAAGCGATCCCGATCAGAAGCCCGATTCCAAACAGTTTTGGTCCATCAATTTTTTGCAGCCAACTGTTTGGTTCATCCACCAGGGTAAGATCGGCTCCCTGGCGAAGGTCGATGTAACGCCTGCAACCAAAGGTAATCCAGTAGATCGCGCGGAGGCCAACCATCATGTTGACATCATTCTGCTTGATCCTGGGGGCACATATGAGCTGCGTTTGCTCGTTCTCACTTAGATCAACCCGTAGCTTTTCGCTAGAGGTCCAGTCTTGCTTCAGCTGCAACTCATGTTGACCGGACGGAACGGTGAAAACATGGGTTTCGCCACTTTTGATGCTTCCGACCTTTTTGCGGTCGATGACTATCCGGTACTCCCGTCCACTATCAACTCGGTATCCGGTCGGCCTTGCCAGTGTGATTTCTGCCATGCAGGTTGTCCCTTTCTCGGCGCTCTATTGCACCAAGCCGCTGATAACCCCAAATGCACAACCGCCGATCGTGCCAATGCTTCCACCGGCTGCGGCACCGGCTGCTCCGCTAACCGCCCCAACCCCAACAGCACGCGCGCCTAGATCCCCCAGCCCGGATGCGGTCCCCATCACGAAGCCGCCGGCACCTCCCGCAAAACCACCGATCATGCGCGCAGGATGACCACTGTTGTAGCAGTCCGCAAGCTGCTGTTTCTGAGGCAGATTGTTACTCTTCATGTAATAGTCAAGGCGGTCAGGATTCACGGCCAAGTCGACTATGCTGACCGTGGGACCAGCGACGTTTGCCAGTGGGTTATCACTAGTAACCCACTCTTCCTGTGCTGCGGTAACCATCTCTCTGGGATCGCCGAAGTTCAAGGGGTCTTCCGCCCATGATTCGGCTATATCCATGCCGCCATTGGCTATGTCGTCGAAGATGCTTCGTCCGGTGAGATCAGTGATATTGGGGGGGCTGTTCGCTGCGTAGGCATAGCGATCGGCGAGCTGCCCCATACCGATGGTGACGAGAATTGGGTCTTCGGTCAGGAAGCGCCCGAGCATAGGGTCGTAGGACCGGATTCCCATCTGGACCAGACCGCTTGCGGGATCGCTCCGTCGCTGCTGGGCGCCGAGCCAGCCCATTTCTAGGCCGGGGCCACTGAGCTGGGCCCCCCAGGGGTCGTAGGTCTCGCGGGAGGTGACTTCTGCGGCTTCGTCTGCGATTGCCGTGATGTCGCCGTGGGCATCGCGTAGCGGGTAGCTCGTCGCTTCCCCGGCGCGCTGCTCGACCAGGCCGCTCGGCCCCTGCACGTAGCTCATCGTCGGCTGACCTTCCGCATCGGTGTCCAGTATCGGGAGGTCGGAGAGATCGCTGTAGTGGCTTAGCCGAATGGCCGAGCCGTCGTCGCGCGTCGCCTGGCGGCCGAAGGCGTCGTAGGTGTAGGTGACTTCCTGGGTTTCGTCATCGACGCCGGTCAGCTCGTCGAGGGGGTTCCAGGCGTAGGTCATCGCCTGTTCGCCTTCGTCGACTTCGACCAGGCGGCCGGCGTCGTCGTAGTCATAGCTCGTGCCATCAGAGGCGCCGGTCAGCTGGTTTAGGTCGTTGAAGCCGTAGGTCACGCCCGCGGCTTCGGTGCGGTTGCCCGCCGCGTCGTAGCCGTAGGCGGTCGAGCCTTCGCCCGGAGGGTCGAACTGCGCCAGGCGGCCCAGGGCGTCGTAGGCGTAGGTCGTTTCCTGGGAGAGGCGATCTACCTGGCTGGTGCGGTTGCCAGAGGGGTCGTATGCGTATTCGAGTGACTCGAGGAGAGCTTCTTCGGGGCCCAGCGAGGTGATCGCAGAAACTCGGCCGGCATCGTCGTATTCGGTCGTGGTCGCAACTCCGTTAGGGAGCTCGGCGCTGGTCAGGTTGCCCTCCGGGTCATAGCCGAATTCGAGGACTTTGCTCTGCGGGTCGGTCAGCGAGATCACCCGGCTCAGTTTGTCGTAGCTGTATTCCATGGCGCCGCGGCCGTCGATCTGTTTGACCACGTTGCCGCGTGAGTCGTAGCTGCGGGAGACGCCCTGGCCGCGGCCGTCGTCGACTGAGACGAGGCGCCCATCGTCGTCGTAGCCGAGTTCGATCTCATCATTCTGGGCATCGGTGGCGCTGATCGGCCGGTTGGCCGCGTCGTATTCGAGAGAGCGCAGCACCGTTTCGCCTGCGGCGATCTCCTGTAGGCGGTCGGCGGCGTCGTAGTCGAAGGCGAGCGTCCCGGCGGCGGTGGTTCGCGTCAAGCGGTTGCCGACGGCGTCGTAGGTGAAGCTCGTCGTCTTTTCCAGCGGCTGGTCGACCTCGGTGAGCCGGCCCAGCTCGTCGTAGGTGAGCTCGGTCGTGTTTTCGTTGGGATCGGTGAAGGAGGTGAGGTTGCCGGCCGGGTCATAGCCGTAGCTCGTCTGCGCTTCGAGCGGCTCTTGGACGGCCGTCATCCGGCCCAGCAGGTCGTATTCGTAGGTGGTCGGGTTCTCGCGCGGTTCCACGACTTCGATCCTGTTGCCGCGGGCGTCGTAGCCGAACTCCCAATCGCCGCCTTCGGGACGGATGATTTCGGTCAGCTGGTTGGCCGGGTCGTAGGCGTAGGTCGTTTCCTTGCCGCGGCGGTCGGTGACTTTGACCGGCCTCAAGTTGCCGTCGTAGCTGACTTTGGCTTCCTGCCCGAGCGGGTCGATGTAGGCGGTGGGGCGCTCCATCGCGTTGTATTCGATTTTCCAGAGGTTCGAGGCCGGGTCTTTGACCTGGGTCGGCATCCCGTTGGCGTCGTAGGTGTATTCGGTTTTGTTGCCCTCGGGGCTCGTCAGCGAGAGCAGGTCGCCGAGGGCGTTGCGGCCGTAGGTCTCGGCTTCCAGGCCCGGCGCGGTCTTCGAGGTCAGCTGGCTGCGCGAGTTGTAGGCGTAGGTGGTGGTGTGTTCGAGGGGGTCTTTGGCGCTGAGCCGGTTGCCACGCGAGTCGTAGGTGAAGGTGGCCGTGTTTTCGTTGGGGTCGGTTGCGGTCAGCGGCAGGCCGGCGGCGTCGTGGGTGAAGGTCGTCTCGCCTTCGGCGGGGTCGGTGACCTTGACCAGGTCGTTGCCTTCGTCCCATTCATAGCTCCAGGTCTCCCCGCGTGCATCGGTGAAGCTCGTCAGGCGGTTTTTGCCGTCGTATTCGTAGCTGCGTTCGCCTTCCTCGGGGTCGATGACCGAGGTCAGGTTGCCGGCGGCGTCGTGGCCGAAGCTCCATCTGGCGCCGCCGGGCTCGATGATTTCGTCGATGTTGCCGGCCGCGTCGTAGCCGGTCGTCGTGACGTGGCCGAGCTGGTCTTCTTCGGAGACGAGGCGGCTCTGGCTGTCGAAGCCGTAGGTGATCTCCCCGCCCTCGGGCTCGGCGACGATCGTCTCGCCGGCTTTGTATTCGAGGGTCCAGAGGTTTTCGAGGCCGTCGCGCTGTTCGACGATCCGCCCCTGGCCGTCGTAGGTGTTTTTGAGGATCACGTTGCCGCGCGGGTCTTTGATCGTTTTCAGGCGGTGATCTGAGTCGTAGGTGTATTCGGTGAGGCCGCCGAGGGCGTCGGTGACGCTCGCCAGGTCACCGGCGGCGGAGTAGGCGTATTTGACTTCGCGGCCGGTCGAGTCTTTGACGAGCGTGATGTGGTTTGAGGCGTTGTAGGTAAAGGTGAGCGTCTGCGAGGAGGGGTCGGTGATCGTCGCCAGGCGGCCTTCGGCGTTGTAGCCGTAGGTGGTTTTGAGGCCGTGGTCGTCGGTGATCGAGGCGATCCGACCGCTGGCATCGAAGCGGTAGACCGTGTTCTCGAGGGTCGTCAGCTGGAAGGTTCCTTCGACCTTGGCGAGGGAGTCGGTCACACCGGAGGGGGCGATATACGAGCCTTCCGAGAGCACGAAGACATCCTGCCGCCCATCCTGGCGGCGAACGAGCGCGTCTCCGTTCTCGAGTTCGGTAGCGCTGGCAAGGCCGGTCTGAGACCAGCCGGGACCTAGGCCGCTGTCGGTGCGATCGTTTGAGTTGTAGGCGCGGACGAATTCCAGGGGAAGCCGGCTCTTGTTCGTCAGCAGGAGGTCGCGATGCGAATAGGCAAGGAAGCCGGTGGCGAGGCTGACCGGGTCGGCGCCCTCCTCGCATTGGGTCTCCCGCCCGCGGCACTTGCCGAGGGGAGAATCTTCTTCTGCCTGCGGTTTCCAGTTCACGTTCCCGCCCACCGCATCTCCGCAGCCGGACGGTCGGGGGCCAGACGCGCACCCCCAATAGTTGTGCGGGGCATTCAAAGTCCCCGCGCCGCCGTAGTTGAGTCCCTGCGTCGGATTTCCCGTAAGGCTCGTCCATTCGATGTTCGGCGAGCCCGAGGTGACTTTCACCCCGTACCCCTTGTTGTTGCGGATCACCGAATGCGTGATCGTCGGCGAGGCGCTGAGGATTTCGATCGCCGGGCTGCTGCTGTTGAAGCCGCCGTAGCGGACTTCGGTGTGGTCGAG
>Ga0247795_1000170_pt1 | contig 10601 bp, 7 predicted proteins | sample UWRJS016104C6_FD_179636 | JGI IMG/M metagenome (GOLD analysis project Ga0247795, IMG submission 179636) | Soil microbial communities from Arlington Agricultural Research Station in Wisconsin, United States - UWRJ-S016-104C-6 | ecosystem: Environmental > Terrestrial > Soil > Agricultural land...
AAAATTTCTTGCCGGCAGGTTAATGTCAGTTTGATTTTCGACACGATAAAAATCCTGTTGAAAGAAATCATAGTAGTAGGAAGATTTATCATTATCCTTTAATAATGTTTGTTCATACTCATAGCGACTAAAATAAAAACGCATTGATGAGCGAAGGTTATTATTAAATTGTTGAGTAATTACAGGATTCAGATTCATATCTTTTACATTGCCATCACCGGTAATGGCAATTGTGGAACCGCTGCTAATGTCCTGTGTCAAAAAATAATTATCCTGTTTTTCATTATAATATCTTCCTGATAAGCTGATCTTGGTTTTTTCAGTTGGTGAAAAATTAAACCTTGCCTGTGTTGTATAGCTCCCGAAAGGATCTATAGTTTTACCCGGGACAGTTTCATCAAGATCAAAACCATTTGAGCTGTTTCTATTACCAAATAATTGTAAACCCCACTTTTGTCTTTTTATTGCAGCGTTAAGGTTTGCATCGGTTGAATTGAATCTTCCATATCGAAAAGAAGCATCAAGTTTATCTAACTGTGCCTGTTCAGTAATAATATTAACTACACCTCCCATCGCTTCGCTTCCATATAAACTTGAAGAAGGTCCCTTTACGATCTCTATCTTTTTAATATTGCCGACAGCTAATCTTGAAAGATCAATAACACCGCCTTGCCGGCCGATGATCGGCTCGCCATCCAGAAGTATTAATGTATAATCAGGAGAAAGACCCTGTATTTGAATACCATTTCCAAAAACACCACCGCCTGCCGAGGTAGTAGCGCCTCCACTTGTGATATATAAACCTGTTTGTTCCGAAAGAATATCATTCAATCTTACTGAGCCGCTTTGTGTAATTGCTTTTCTTGAAATGATCTGAACAGGAACGGCAACATTACTAAGTTTTCTTTCAGTTCTTGTTGCCGTAACAACCAACTCAGTTAATGTTTTTGAGAACAATGTATCGTTTTGAGCAAATGCCGGGAGAGAAAATGAAATAAGCAGTATAGAAAAGAAATGTTTCATTTGATTCGTAATTCGGGCACAAAGATTCTTCTGAAAGAAAACTTTTTTATCATAAGAGTGTCATGAAACAATGATGAAATTTTGTTTTACAAATAAATGACAGCAATTTGATGATGAATCATGAATCGAATTGAGCAAAGTCATGAGTAATAAAATATATTCCACGCGGCAATTCATTTTACAAAGGGGTGATAATTTAATTTAATTACACCATCATTTTTGCGTTTCAAATTTTTTTATGGAACTCATTAGCTACATTCCCATCATCACTACATTATTCGGAATTTATTTTTTTGTCGTCCTTTATAATCATTGGAAAAGAAATAAGAACTCAACACATGTGCTCTGGTGGATGATAGGTGTTTTTACTTATGTCGCAGGCACTATTACAGAAAGTATAAATGCGCTTGCAGGATTTTCTATAGAAAATTTTAAGTTATGGTATATCACCGGGGCACTGCTTGGCGGCGCTCCGCTGGCACAAGGCACAGTTTATCTTTTATGCAAAAGAAAAACTGCGAATATTCTAACAGTCATCCTTGTTACGATAATTATCAGTGCATCTATCTTAGTGATCCTTTCGCCAATAAATTCTGAGCTAATAACGGGGCGGCTTAGCGGAAAGTTGCTTGGCTGGAAATTTATTCGCTTCATTACCCCGTTTATCAATCTTTATGCATTTATTTTTCTTGTTGGCGGCGCTATTTATTCTGCTGCTAAATATTCAAAGGATCCTCAATACAAAAAAAGGTTTACCGGTAACTTATTAATTGCTATTGGCGGTTTACTTCCGGGTATCGGTGGCTCATTTACAAAATTTGGCTACGTGGAAGTTTTATTTGTTACGGAGCTTATTGGTCTTGTGTTTATTTATCTCGGCTATAAGGTGATATGCAGTGACAGAGAGACATCATTACATGCCAATCAGCAACACCAGTTTAGCATATAAATGAATATTGCGGGATACAGTTTCCTTGAACTTCCTAAGCCATCACCATTTCGGGCATTACTGACTTGCCTGATCTTCTTCTCTTCTTTAATTTATTTAACCATACCATTGTTCCGGTAATCGGTAAACTTGTAGCAATAAGACATGCAAGAAAATAAAGTATTTTGGTAAACCCGCCATATACATTCCCTACATGTATTGCTTTAATAGAACCTGCCACCCGTTCATTAAATGGCCTGTCTTTAAAAATATCAACCTTTAGTGGGTTGCCGCTGTATTGATCCAGCGTAATTCTATCCCCGGCAGCTGGTGCAAAGAAACCTGTTTTAGTTTTGGTAATAGTTACCGTAGCCGAGGGATCAGCAGGCATTAAAATACTATAATTGCCTTTATACGCTAATACACTATCTGTTGCTTTTATGTAATCAGCAACTGATAAACTTAAAGACATTGTGTCCGTTGGTATTTTTGATCGTGGTGGTTTTTCTTTCGGGGCATCTTTGGTTTTATATGTTCCCAATGTTTTTTGCAAACCCTTCCTATACCATTCAAATGAAAATTGCGGCCCTGTCAATCCCATTAACAGGAGGAAGAACAATGCATAAATGGCTAATGAGTTATGCAGATCATGATTGATGCGTTTCCACCCTGCATTCCATTTTATTTTTAATCCTTGTTTCCAGTTTCTTACTTTGTGCGGGAACCAGATAATCAGACCCGTTATACAACCCAACGTAAAGATCATAGTTGCTGTACCGGTAATTATGCTTCCAAGCTCCCGGTTGGTCTTTCCTTTAATTATTGGGCTTTTAATTCTGTCAAGCAACAACCAGCGATGCAGGCTGAACATAGTACTCATGAATTCCTTTGTGCCGTTCTTTTCTTTAGAGTTACCAACAATATCACCTGTGTAAGGATTGACCATATAGGTTGTGCCTCCCCTGTTCGTGCTGTCTGTTTTTGTTTTTATATTGAATTGGTATGTACGGGCAAGATCAGCAGGTACAGTTATGCTGGTTATGGTCCCACCAGTATTTGTTCTGATTCTTTCGAGTAAAGAATCAACAGGTATGCGTTGTTGTCCCTTAAGCGGCTTCACTTTATATAAATGAGGAGCCGCTCTTTCGGTAAACTCTGTATTGTAGACATAAACAGTACCACTAAAGCAAATTGCAATAACGATCAAGCCGCTTGAAAGTCCCAACCACAAATGAATATCATTAAAGAGCTTCCTTATCTTTTGCCAATTGCTTTTAGCAATAATCTGTTTCGCCATTTTTTTTACTTTGTTTATTTCGGGTTAATATTTTATCAGAATCGTTTCTTTTTTTGTTTTCTTCATCTGAACACTCACAAACGGAGCAGAGATTTGTATTGTATAATTTCAAAACAAAAGATAAAAAGCAGTCGGATCATAGTCACTTTTTTTTCGGACACAAAAGTCCATTATGAAAACCATGATCACTTACGGAAAGAGAAAATCGGTTTACGCAAAGTGGAAAACATATTTTACATTCACGCAAACAACTGTTCACATGAAATTGGTATTGATCATTGCAACTTTCGTTTTCTCATCTTCACTGTTTGCCCAGGATAGTCTTAGGAATCATTTTAAAATTTATGATACAAGAACCAAACAAATTATCACGATCGACAAGATCGTAACAGATATGGCTGACGCAGATGTTTTATTTTTTGGGGAAGAGCATAACGATAGTGCCGGTCATTATTTGGAAAATAAAATTTTCAAAGCATTACATGCACAATATGCAGATAAAGTTGTTTTAAGTATGGAAATGTTTGAAACAGATAATCAGCTTGTGCTAAATGAATATCTCGCAGGAACTATTGATGAAGCCCGATTTTCAAGAGATGTTAGATTATGGAGCAACTATAAAGATTACCGGCCAATGATAGAATATGCGAAACAAAATAAGATCCCGGTGATCGCCGCCAATCCACCACGCCGTTATGTAAACCTGGTCAGCCGCAGGGGGATGAGATCGCTTGATAGCCTATCAAAAGATGCAAAGAAATACTTACCACCACTTCCTTATGATACACTCACCGGCCGTTATCGTGAAAAATTTATTGAAATAATGAAAGGTGGACCGGGTGGTGATAATCCAAATGTTTATTACAGTCAAAGTTTGTGGGATGCCGGCATGGGCTATAGCATTTATAGTTTTTTAAAAAAGAATAAACACAAAAAAGTATTTCATTGTGTCGGAGGTTTTCATACAGAAGAAAAACTGGGCACAGCGGCCCAGTTGCAAATGAGAAATAAGAAATTGAAAATTTTGAATATCGCCAGTTTCAGTGACGCTTCATTCAGCAACCCTGATTGGGAAAAATTCAGTTATAAAGGCGATTATATTATTCTTACAAACCCCGATCTGAAAAAAACATTCTAAAGCCTCAATTTTATTCCGCCATTCATTACAAACCCATCAAGCGGTGCATAAATATCTCTGAATACCGGGCTATCAATGGAACCCGTATAAATTGTATCAAATTTTGTTTGCCTTGTATCAGTAAAATTCTCAAAGTTGATATACAATGAAAATTTTTCCCAAAGTTTTTCTGCCATAAAGCCGGTGATCCAATAAGCCTTGCCAGTCGCACCATCACTCAATTGCTGTTTGCTGAAATAATAAGCTTCCAATCCTATTTTCCATTTTTCTTCCACTTCATAAAGTAAGACATTGTTCAAGCGGTGCTGCGGTGTTAGAAAATTCTCAGCCTTTGTGTCTCCTTCATGTAAATAGGCTTTTGTAAAAGTATAGCCAACAAACAATTTAAAATCACCATACCCCAATTTTACATTTGTTTCCATTCCCCTGCTATCAAAATGGCCAGTTACGTTTTTAAATTTATAGATTGGCACTCCTGTTCCCACCAAAGATTCTAAGATCAATGGGTCATGAATTCGTGTATAAAAGAAAAGATGATTGATGCTGAAACTTATTTTGTTGTCGGCAAACTTTGTACGATAATTAATATCTGCGTTCACACCATAGCTTCTTTCCATTTCATTTTCATCAGGATCTATTGGAAGCACATTCTTGTATAGTAATCTTTCGCTTTCTTCGGTAAAGATCGTTGGTGTTTTGTAGCCCATGCCGCCACCAATACGTGAAGAAAGCTTTGATGAAAATTTAAACAACATAGAGAGTCGTGGCAGAACTGCAAACCCATAATCTTTTACATAATCGCCCCTTAAACCTGTTTCCATGCTGAATTTATCACTCACCCTAAGATTATTTTGAACAAACAATCCTGTTGTTACCTGTTCATAGTTTCTCAAAGGTGTTGCTGTTAATTGTATTTCATCAAATTGATCGGTCACAAAATTTATACCCCCATTCCATTCGGATCTATCACCGTGATAAGAATAAGTGGCCTCGCTAAATGTGCCGGTTTGTGTTCCACTGAATACATAACTTGTGACATCTATTACTCTGTGAAAACGATTAATACTATTTTTTAAAGTGAACTGGCTTTTTTCATTAAAATAATGATCCAGCAAAAGCTGTGAGCTATAGCGGTCAGTATTGTTTGTTTCAGTATAACCAGAAGGTTTATTCCCTTTAATATATTCTATATCCCCACCTGTTCTTTTTTCAGTTGTAATATTTCCACCTATCATCAATTGTGTTTTCTCTTTTACATAAAAGAAAAGCTTGGGATTAATTGTATAGCGTTCAAATTCCGGGATAGCAGTTAAGCCCACATCCGATGGATCATAAGCTGAATTACTGTTACGTGATGCAAACACTGTTACGCCGACTTTTTTAAATTTTTGTCCATAAAACCCGCTGGTGTTTATTCCGCCTGCACTTGTTACATCAATATGAAAGTTTAACTCTCTTTCTTCTTTAGGTGCTTTTGAAATGAGATTTACCAACCCAGCAATAGCACCGCCTCCAAATAAGGTAGAAGATGATCCTTTGATCACTTCAAATTGTTTAAGATCGAGCGGTGGTGTTTGTAACAATCCTAATCCTCCACTGAATCCGGCATACAATGGCAATCCATCTTTCAATATTTGCGTATATCGTCCATCAAGCCCCTGGATCCGGATCGACGCATTAGCAGATGTTGCAGAAGTTTGTTGAGTTGTGATACCCGTGCTTTCATTTAATACCATTCTTATATCACCGGGTTTCATATTTGCTTTTTCATCCAGTTCTTCGCCGGCAACAAACTCAACCCTTGTTGGAATGTCTTGTATTGTTCTTGTACTTCGTGTTGATTGGATCACTACTTCTTCTTCCTCTTCTTCTTCTGTTTCCATTTCAATCGTTACATCCTGGTCGGGTGGAAAATCATATTTAACTTCCTTTTCTGCGTAGCCGACTGAAGTGAGCTTGATCGTATACTTCCCCGCGGGAATATCTTTTATTAAAATAACCCCTGAGGAATCAGCGGCCGCTGTTCTTTTAAATTCTAATATTGTCACTGACGCCTTGGCGACACCTTCACCGGTTTCTTTATTTATAATTTTTGCTTTGAATGTATGTTGAGCAGAAGCAGTAAATACTGTAACCAGCATCACTGCAACTAAAAAAAATCGTTGCATAGGTAAATGATTAATTAAAAAACTTGTTGACTTTGAGTTGGTTTATCAAACAAGTTTGGGCGGCTGCCAGAAATCATAATGAACATCAGGAATTGAAGAAAGAATAAATCTTGCATATTGATGAGAAGTAAAAGCAGGAACTATTTCAACACAATTATTATCAAATGAAACGGTAAAACCCGAACAACCTGTACAAGTAAAAAAAGGTGAGCAACTACCACAATCCCCATCGCCTTTTTCATGATTTGCTTCCTGTGCAGTTTTATCTTCCGGGCAATTGTCGAATGTGCAGCAAGGAATTGCAAAAAGAAAAAGTAAATAAGCAGATAGTATGAAAGCGAATACTTTCATGTTTAATTATGCTCTTAGCAACAGTTCACAAGGCTTTAACCCGGTATGTTTTTTAAATGCTGTGGAGAAATGCGAGATAGAGGAATAACCCAAGAGCAAAGAAACCTCGGTTACACTTAATCCTTTTTCATACAATAAATATTTAGCATGTTCCATTCTTTGACTTTGGTAAAAATCAAAAATGGTAGTTCCAAACATTTCTTTAAACCCTTTTTTCAGGTAACACTCATTGATCGCTACTTTACGGCTAAGTTCTTTAATGGTGATAGGTTCACCAATATGCTGGATCAGTATCTCTCTTGATCTCGTTATTTTTTCACGATCTGCTTCATTGGCCAAAAACTTACAATTGATCACATCAATTTCTTTTTCACCCAGCATGCAATCAAGGCTGTAAAGCAACAGCATTTGGGTTTGTGCATTGATGTAAATATTTTCCAGGCTATCGGTAAATGTATGATTTAGCAACCCTTCCAATACTATTCTTGTTTTACCACAGAGCGGTAATATTTTAGTAAAAGAAGAAACATGTTTAAATTTCAAAACATCGTCGCTCAATACCTCGTTCCCTTTACGTGTCACAAATTGTGAAATATGCGCTGGCGAAAAACGAAAACTCATTACATCCACACTCTCTACTCTTTCAACGCAGGATCTTGATGCGCTGTATTTGCACATGTTGCACTCAATATCTTTCTGGCGGCAATACACATTACCCGATACGCAGAACTTCAATTCAAGATAATTTTCTTTTGGTTTGCTCTTTTCGTAATGATAAACCAGCATACCCATATCTTCCATGTTCCAGTTGCCGGTATTGTGATACCTGTTAATGGTATATTGAACAGACCCTGGTATCAACCTTACTTTTTCCTGTAGCATTACAAATTGATCCTGCAAAACAGATTGACGGTAAGCCAGTGATAATATATCCGGAGGATTGTGCATTAGTCTGCAAATTTACAACAGAAACCGCTAATTATCTTAACATAGATCAATTCATGACGATAATACTACCTTAAAATGAAGGAGTTTTAAAAAAAATTCTCTGTTTGCCTGTAACGATTAACTTTGCCGGGCCTCCCCCGAACAGATCGGGGGAGACTTTTATTAAATGATTCATCCCCATACATATATTCACCCAAATGCCCGTTTGGCTACCAATGTAAAGGTTGATCCCTTCACAGTTATTCACCAGGATGTTGAGATTGGTGACGGTACCTGGATCGGGTCAAATGTTACAATAATGGAAGGGGCAAGGATCGGAAAGAATTGCCGGATCTTCCCGGGAGCCGTTATTGCTGCCATTCCGCAAGATCTAAAATTCCAGGGCGAATATTCACAGGTGATCATTGGTGATAACACTACTATCCGTGAGTTTGTTACCATTAACCGCGGAACCGTTGACCGGGAAAAAACGGTGATAGGGCGCAACTGCCTTATTATGGCGTATTGCCATTTTGCCCATGACTGTATTGTTGGAAACAACTGCATCATGAGCAACAACACCCAGGTGGCAGGTCATGTTACCATCGGCGATTGGTCAATATTGGGGGGAATGACCGCGGTTCACCAATTTGTTCGCATTGGACAGCATTCATTTCTTAGTGGCGGTTCTTTGGTGGGTAAAGATGTGCCTCCCTATATTAAAGCAGCAAGAACTCCCCTTTCTTATGCAGGAGTAAATTCTATCGGCTTAAAAAGAAGAGGTTTCGGCGTAGAAAAGATCAACCACATTCTTGATATTTATCGTTGTATATACAATAAAGGACTGAACACAACCCAAGCCATTGAATACCTTGACGAAGAATTTGATGCAACAGATGAAAGAGATGAGATCGTAACATTTATCCGCGAATCGAACCGCGGCATTATAAAACGCTTCACCAAAAACAGTGTGGATGAAGATATCGCTGACTGATGCGGGAAAACGCTTCAACCGCGACTGGATCTTTCGCCATCTCACCTACGAGTTTTCTTCAGGAAAATCTTATGCTATAGTTGGGCCAAACGGTTCAGGAAAAAGTACATTGCTGCAAGTATTAAGCGGATCGATGCAAGTGAACGAAGGAAGTGGAGAATGGACTGTTGGCAATAAGAAATTAGAACTTGAAAAAGTTTACAATTATATATCGATCTGTGCTCCTTACCTGGAAGTAGTGGAAGAAATGACGCTGATAGAATTCTTAGACTTTCATGCTGGTTTCAAACCCTTTCTTTCTTCAATAACTTCAGAAAAAATAATCTCAATTCTTGGTTTGGAAAATGCGGTGAATAAACAGATCCGCAATTATTCTTCGGGAATGAGACAAAGGGTAAAACTGGCACAGTCAATTTTTTCTGATGTACCTGTTGTTTTGCTGGATGAACCTTGTACAAATCTTGATTCAGCCGGTATTCAGCTTTATCATTCCTTAATTAATGAGTACTGCAAAAACAGGATGGTGGTAGTAAGCAGTAATGACGAAGTGGAGTATTCTTTTTGTAAAGAAAAGATTTCACTCACAACGTATAAATGACAACTCTGAATTAATGCACATCACCCATGTCAACTTTAACAGCCGCCTTTTTCCCTTTCGCCATTAATATAAATGGTATACAAACAAGAAATAGTACACCAACAAACATAAAAACATCCATATAGCTTAATACCGCCGCTTGCTTTGTTATAGAAAGATCCATAAAGGCTAACGCCTGCTGTTTTGCGGTAACTATATCGTGGCCTTTTGCTATTAGTCCATTCTGCGTTGCGGCAAGTTTAGCTTGTACTGCAGGACTATTTATATCAAGCTTGCTCACAAGATCATTCCGATGCACCATATTTTTTCGGGACATATAAGTAATAATAACGGCTACACCGAACGAACCACCTAATTGTCGCATCATCCCGGTAAATGCGGCACCATCCCCGATCTCCCTGCCTTTTAATGTTCCCAATGATAGAGCAGTGATGGGAATAAATAATAATCCCATAGCTACACCGCGAAGTATTAGCATCCAGAAAAATTCCTCTCTACCAGTATCGGGAGTTAATATTTTATATCCCCACATACAAAAAAAGAAAAATAAAAGCATACCAGCTGATACGAGATACTGTTGTTTAATACCGGTTTGTAATAATTTCCCGATCAATGGCATCATGACTGCAGTCGTGAGTGCTGCAGGTACAAATAAAAGTCCCGCTTGAGTGGGTGTCCAGCCTAATATTGATTGCGTATATAATGGTATTATGAAAGTAGAACCATACAAACCGAATCCCATTATAAATGAAAGTATAGTACCTATTCTCAGGTTTCCGTTTTTCAATACTTTAAGTTGGACAACAGGGTTTCGATATGTTGTTTCCCGCCATATAAAAAAGAAGGCGCCCAAAATACTCATCACTGTCAGTATAATAATTGTACTACTATTGAACCAATCATCTTCCTGTCCTTTTTCAAGAATATACTGAAGTGAGCCGACAAAAACCGCAAGCAAGCCAATACCGGCCCAATCAATATCCGATACAGCGCTTCTCTCAGCATACTTTGGGCTTCTTACAAATTGAAGCGTCAACAATGTTGCAATGATCCCAAGAGGGATATTAATGTAAAAGATCAAAGGCCAGTGAAAGTGCTCCGTAATATAACCACCTAACGGGGGCCCAAGTGTGGGACCAATGATCACTCCCATTCCATAAAGAGCTTGTGCCATTCC
>Ga0247795_1000171_pt1 | contig 10599 bp, 9 predicted proteins | sample UWRJS016104C6_FD_179636 | JGI IMG/M metagenome (GOLD analysis project Ga0247795, IMG submission 179636) | Soil microbial communities from Arlington Agricultural Research Station in Wisconsin, United States - UWRJ-S016-104C-6 | ecosystem: Environmental > Terrestrial > Soil > Agricultural land...
CGGGCCGGTGATCGATCGCCTCGCCGCCAACGGCATCGATCTGACCAAAATGCCGGTCGAAGTGGCGCCGATCGCGCATTACCACATGGGCGGCATCGTGGCCGACGCGCAGATGCAGACGGATCTCCCCGGCCTGTTTGCGGCCGGCGAGGCGGTCGGTGGCGCCAATGGCGCTAACCGGCTTTCCGGCAACGCGATAACTGAAGCGCTCGTGTTTGGCCGCCGCGCGGGTCGCGGCGCCGCCGACCATGTCAGGCGCTCGAGAGCATCGCCCGATCATGCTGACAACGCCTCCAAGACGATTGCGCTGATCGCCGCCGACGCTCCGACGCGCGATTTCAATACGGCCGAGATGCTGCAGACGCTTCAAAAAACGATGCAAGACAATGTCGGCGCGCTGCGGAGCAGGGTAAAGATCATCGCCGCTCTCGACATCATCGGCCGCCTGACCGAAGAGCTTGGAAACACTCCGCCCGGGGATGGTAATCGCTTCGACATGCGGCGGATCGAATGGTTCGACCTGCGCAACATGCTGCTGGTTGCCCGCGTGGTCGCCGAGACTGCGCTCGCACGCACCGAAACCCGCGGAGCGCAACAGCGCGAGGACTATCCGCAATTGTCGCCGGGCTGGTCGTTTAATCAGATTGCAAGGCTGCGGGGCACGAGCATCGAATTGTCGGGCGGCCCGCGTGCCGTCGCTGCGACGGCGTCATGAACGAAAGCGCAACTCTCAGAATATGGCGCGGTCTCGATGCGAACGCCGGCCGTTGGGAAAGCTATGAGGTGCCGTTTGAGCCGGGTCAGTCGGTGCTCGACGGCCTGCGCTGGATCCGGGCCAATCGCGACCCGACGCTTGCAATCCGTTTTTCCTGCATCAATGCCAATGCTTGCAAGGAGTGCATGATCGAGCTCGATGGCAAGACGGTCTATGCCTGCACCGCACGCCTCGAACCGCGCGAAATGAGGCTGGCGCCACTCTCCAACAAGCCGCTCGTTCGCGATCTGGTTACAGAAATCGCGCCTCCGGCGGAGCGTTTCGTCCCCTGAAAGCGACACTCGTAAGTGCGATTAGTGTGTTGCATTAGGCTCAAAGGCCCGAAGCCCACCACGGCGACTTCTATAGTTAAGCAAACCTTCTAAAATCGTTCAGATCGAAAGCACGTCTTAGCCATTTCACCTTTAATGCTGCGATTCACAGTTCATCAAGCGGAGGAGATTAGAGTTGCCTTGTTAAGCCTCGTTATTGGAGAAGTTCGGTGCCGCGTTGGCTGCCTTCGCCTGCCCGCAAATTTCTCTCGAGCGTCCTGCATTATCCTACAAAGTTGGTCGCGGATGATGCTGTAGAAGGACGCATTCGCGCCGAGCAAATTAATAATATCAAGCGCTATCTAGCTTCAATGATGCTCGCCAACGCGTGCAATGCGGCGGTTCTTGTCATTGCTCTTTGGTCGTCTTCACAACGTCAATGGGCACTTGCGTGGGCATCCACGATCCTTCTGGTCACAATTTATCACGGCTTAAAAAGCCTCTACTCCCCCAACACCAAGCCGTCATATGTCTCGACTCGGGCGATCGTCCGGGCTGTTCGCAATGCCTTCTTGCTCGGCAGTCTGTGGGCGATGCTGCCTCTATTGTTCTTTTCCAATGCATCGGCCGGCGGTCAAGTTATCATCGCTTGCCTTTGTGCCGGCATGCTAGGTGGCGGCGCTTTTGCGTTTGCCAGCATCCCTGCGGCGGCGATTGCATTCACAACACCGATTGTTATTGGCTCCGCGATAGCGATCGGACGCAGCGGCGAGGCGGCGTACATACTCGTCAGTGTCTTGATGGTCAGTTACATCACTGTGTTGTTAAAAGGAGTTTTCGTCCATTCGGCGCAGATTGCAACGAGGGTCACCGCACAGGTCCAGGCCGAGAGGAGGGTCAGGCGAGACGAATTGACGGCCCTGCCGAATCGGCTGGCTTTCTATGAGGGCCTTGAGGCTGCATTCGCACGGCTCGCTCGCACGCATGAACAATTCGCTGTGCTCTATTTCGATCTCAATGACTTCAAGGAGGTCAACGATAAATTTGGGCATGCAACTGGCGACAAATTGCTGGTTCACGTCGGGCAGCGACTTAGAGATTGCGCCAGGGACACCGATTTAGTCTCGCGATTGAGCGGAGACGAATTTGCTGTGATCGCGGCAAATGCAGCGATGCCTGATGCGGCCCTAACGTTGGCGAACCGAATTATTGCCAGCCTTGATATGCCGCTTTTGATCGACGATATCGAGGTCTGCGCGAGCGGTTGTATCGGAATCGCCTTTGCGCCGAGCGACGGTGCAAGTCCTGAAGCTCTCCTGAAAAGCGCCGACGAGGCCCTGTATGCTGCCAAGCATGGAATTGGCGGCGCAATCCAGATTTACAATTCCGAATTTAAGGAGCAGACACGTCGGCGTCGCAACCTGGAGCGTGACCTGCGTTCTGCGCTCCGTCGAGACGAATTCTTTCTCGTCTTTCAGCCTATATTGGCACTCCGCGACAACCACATTTCAGGAAACGAGGCTTTGCTGCGGTGGAAGCATCCGGCACTTGGTGTCAGCACGCCGACCGAATTGATAAATATTATCGAAGAAACCGGGCTCGTCCACGAAATTGGCGACTGGGTTATCCATGAAGCCTGCAAGACCGCGGCGTCCTGGCCAAAAGATACACGAGTGGCTGTCAATATCTCACCGACCCAGTTGCGAAAAGCGGGCCTCCTGTCTTGCGTTGTAAATGCTTTGACAGAGTCACGACTACCACCCGGTTGTCTTGAACTCGAGATTACAGAAACAGCGCTCGTCGATGACAGCGAATCCGTTCTCTCAAACTTGAAAGCTTTGCGCGAACTTGGAGTCAGAATTGCCCTGGATGATTTCGGAACCGGATATTCCTCTCTCACTTACCTGAGAAAACTTTCTCCTAGTTGCGTCAAAATCGATGGATCATTCGTGCGCGACATGCTTACGAACTCGGGCTGCGCGTCGATTATAAAATCCGTTATCGGGCTTTCGAAGGATCTGTGCATTAATGTCGTCGCCGAAGGAATTGAAACCGCCGAACAGCTCTCTTTTCTCCGGAATTGTAACTGCGACGAAGGACAGGGATATTTTATCAGTAAACCAAAGTCGGCGGATGAGCTTCTTGAATTCATGTTACGAAAAGGTGAGAGATTGAATGGTGACTCCGACGTGCAGTCACCGGTCAGCCTACTTCAATACCGAAAGGCGAATAGAAACCTGTCGTAATTTTTGATCGCATCACGCCCGCAGCGCAGGATCTCGTTCTGGAAACTGCGCCGCCAGCAGGGCGTTTGATCGGCTCATGACGCGAGATGCGTTTTCTCCAGCATCACATGAATGCCTTTGGAGCCGTTCACGACCTGGGTTACGCGCAAATCAGCCGCCAAGCTGCAGAGCGTATAGGCGTCCTCGCGGGATAGTCCGGTGCGGCCGCAAATGAGTTTGATCATATCACGGAGCGCAATCACCACCGCATCGTCGAGATCGGGATCAAACGCCATCGTCATAAAATGGGTCGGCGTCTCCGCCATCGGCCATTCGAGCGTCATGTCGTCGCGTACATGCAATTCAAAAGTGCCGATCAGGCCGGTTTCGATTGCTGTAATGCAAACTTCGCCGTCACCCTGGACGCCGTGACCGTCGCCAACCGAGAACAACGCGCCGTCAGCATGGATCGGCAAATAGAGCGTGGTGCCGGCGACCAGTTCCTTGTTGTCCATATTGCCGCCATTGCGGCGAGGTGGCGGTGAGGCAACCGGGCCCCATGCAGGCGGCGGTGCTACGACCATGACCCCGAAGAATGGCCTGAGCGGCAGTTCGAGACCCCATGGCAGCCGTCCGACCATGCGCGCACGGTCAAGGGGAATATGAATGATACGGGCATTTGTGAAATCGTCGGGCAATGCGCCAGCGAGAGGCCGAATGAGGTTGTAGCCCCAGTCGTAGTTGAGACCGATTGCCTTGATGCGGACTTCGAGGACTTGCCCGGCCTTGGCTCCACGCACCGCAACCGGCCCGGTCATGATGTGCGGCCCGTTCAGTTTCTGTGGCACGCTGGCGTGAATCGCCGGGAGTGCCGCCGGCACGATCAAACCCGAACTCGGATCTGGCATCTGCTGGGGCGCGCCCGAGACTGTCGACATAACGACTTCGTCGCCTGGCTCGACCGTCACGAGAGGCTTCAGCGATGCGTCGAAATAGCCCCAGTGCACAGTGTCCGGCCCCGCATTGAGGCGATGTGTTCGCATCCGGATGCCTTTCAAGGAGTTTACAGTGGAGCGGGCGAAGGGAATCGAACCCTCGTATGCAGCTTGGGAAGCTGCCGTTCTACCATTGAACTACGCCCGCACGCGGCGACCATAGCGAAAGGCGAGCGGGCCCGGCAAGGAAACCACGCCCTGGCCCGCTGCGCCGCACGCCGCCGCAAACGCAATGATTGCGCGCAGTTACAACCTTAACGACTTCTCATCTGGCGCATAAATCATTGATTTACGGTACAAAGCTACGATGCACCCCGCATGCCGCCCCGCCGTACTCCTCGCAAGACCAAGAGCAAGACATCCAGCGAACGCTGGAATCTCCGTGCATGGTTGCGCTCGCCCACCGCCGTCGTGCTGGCGGCCGGGCTTATTTTGCCGAACCTCCTGAGCATTGCGACACTGGGTTCGTTGCTTGACGTGTCGCTTCCGCCACGCACGATCTCCATCATGGCCTACGCCATGCTCGCAGTGTGCGCTCGGCGTATTCCTTTTGCGCTGACCGTCATTCTTTTCCTGGGCATTCTGGCATTCGACCTGGTCTGGACGATTTCGGTCAGCTTCGGCCTGGCGCCGAGCGAGCTCGTGACCGCACTCGACCATGCGCAGCACGTCCACGTTTTCCAGTCGCCGCTTTATGGAGCGCTTATCGGGGTGCTAATGGCGACCTCGGCTGTGACTCTTTGGCTGCTGTATCGCCGCGAAACGCTGCTCCGGGCCAATATCGTTGCGATGTTTGCGGCGGCGCTCATGTTTGCGGGCGTCGATTTCATGACAAACGTATCGCCGCACTATCAGTTCGGCACATTGCTTGGACGTAACGTGCCGATCGAATCGGCTGCTGCCAAATCAGGATTCAACACGATTGCCGGGACCAACGGGCGCAACGTAATCCTGGTGATGGTGGAAGGCCTCGGCTACCTGGGCGATCCCACGGCACGCCGGCAGGTGGATTCGCCGCTGTTCGAGCCGTACGTCACAGATAAATACCGGATCTCCACAGGCAACGTCATCTACTACGGGTCGACGACCTCGGGGAAATGCGCGAGCTGTGCGACACGCGCGAGCCATACGCGGAATTCACCAAAACCAACGGCACTTCGTGCCTGCCTGCACGGCTTCGGACGCACGGCTATGCCACCATGGCTGTGCATGCATTCCATCACAGCATGTTCGAGCGCGATGAATGGTATCCGGTCGTCGGCTTCGACAAGGAGCTCTTCGGCGAAGAACTGGTGAAGGTGACGCGCCGCCTGTGCGGCAATGCCTTTCGCGGTGTGTGTGACGCCGACCTGCCGCCGATCATCGCGAAGGAAGCGGCAGTCAGCAAAAAACCGAAATTCATCTACTGGCTGACGCTTAACACGCATATTCCGGTCGCACCGGGTCAGGCACTGGCCGATTTCGGGTGCAAAAAGGACGCCGGCATATTCCGGCACGTCCACGTCTGCGAAATGGCCGAGCTCTGGCACGACGTATTTGCATCCGTATCGAAGTTGGCACTCGACCCAAGCCTCGGGCCGGCGGACATACTCATCGTCGGCGACCACTCACCGCCGCTGTGGTCGCGGCAGGCGCGGGCGCAATTCGAGCCCGGCCTCGTGGCATGGTACCGGCTCACGCCGCGCGACGACGTGATCGCCGTAAACCGCTCGCAAAAACCGACAGCGGCGCGCTAGCTCTTGAAATGTTTCGACAGCTTCAGGCTCTGCGCCTGATAGTTCGAGCCAATGCCCTGCCCGTATAATTTTTCCGGCTTTGCAAGCATCTGCTCGTACACGAGTCGCCCGACGATCTGACCGTGCTCGAGGATGAACGGCACCTCGCGCGAGCGCACTTCGAGGACGGCGCGCGCACCTTTCCCTCCGGCGCCGGCATAACCGAAGCCAGGATCGAAAAAGCCGGCGTAGTGGACGCGGAATTCGCCGACCAGTGGATCGAACGGCACCATTTCGGCCGCATAGTCGGGTGGCACCTGCACCGCTTCCTTCGATGCAAGAATGTAGAACTCGTTCGGATCGAGGATCAGGCTCTTGTCCGGCCGTGCCTGCATCGGCTCCCAGAAGTCAAGAACAGCGTAGCCGCCACGCCTTTCCACATCGATAAGCCCGGTATGGCGCTTGGCGCGATAGCCGACGAGCCCGTTCGGTCCCAACCCTGACAGGTCGACGCCGACCGCAACGCCCTCGCTGACATCGGCCTTGTCGGAATCGACCAGGCGCTCGCGAGCATGCAACTCACGCAACGCTTGCGCGGCCAACAGGGCGTGGCCACGCCTGAAGCGGATTTGCGACAGGCGCGATCCTTCGCGCACCAGGACAGGAAATGTGCGCGGGCTGATTTCGGCATAAAGCGGCCCATGGTAGCCGGTTTCGACGCGGTCGAAGCCGCGTGTCTCGTCCGCGATTACGCGCGTGAACACATCAAGCCGCCCGGTCGAGCTCTTCGGGTTGGCGGCTGCCGAAATTTCACCGGGCAAGGCCAGGCTTTCCTGCAGTGGCACAATGTAGACGCAGCCGGTTTCGAGAACCGCGCCGTCGCTTAGCGAAATCTCGTGCAGTTTGAGCTCGTCGATGCGCCTGGCGACGGTCGTGCGACCCGGAAGAAAGCTCGCCCGCACGCGATAAGCGACCTCGCCCAGCCGAAGATCGAGGCTGGCGGGCTGGATCTGGTCGGGCACGAACTTGTTTTCCGACAGAATCGCGCCGTCTGCGGCGAGCGCCGCGATCATGCGGTCGGGCAAGATGCCCTTGTCCTCGATGGCAAAGGAAAGCGTCACGGCCACCCTGCGTCTAAAGTCGCGCCGATCTAACCCGAGGAGCGCCTTGACGGGAAGCCGTGCCTCCCGCTACAAATAGATTATCCCGTGGTCATTTGAGCCGGCCGGCTTGCAGCCACGTTAAACAACTCGCTAAAAGGCCGGGGACGCGTGAGCCCGGCCGAGATATTTCTCCGGCCGGTTTTTTGTTGGCCACGCGCATGGCCCCGAAAAGTGGTTTCCGGTTTTCGGAAAAGGCCATGCGCAAGGCTTAAAGGAGGCCGTAATGCCCGCGTCGTCCAAGACCTACCGTCCCGAAACCCGCCTGGTTCATGCCGGCACGCTGCGCTCGCAGTTCGGCGAGACCTCGGAGGCGTTGTTTCTCACCCAAGGCTACGTTTACCCCACGGCCGAGGAGTGCGAGGCCCGCTTCTCCGGAAAGATCCCGGGTTACGTCTATTCGCGCTACTCGAACCCGACCATGAGCATGTTCGAACAGCGCATGGCGGCATTCGAAGGTGCGGAGGCGGCGCGTTCGACCGCAACCGGAATGGCGGCGGTGACGACGGCAATCATGGGCCTCGTGCGAGCCGGCGATCATGTGGTCGCGGCCAAAGCGTTGTTCGGCTCGTGCCGCTGGGTCATCGAGGAATGGCTGCCGCGTTTCGGCGTCACGTCGACGCTGGTCAACGGCACCGATCTCGACGCGTGGAAAAAGGCGACGCAGAAAAACACCAAGGCGTTTTTCCTCGAATCCCCGACCAATCCTACGCTCGAAGTGATCGACATCGCCGCGGTTGCCGAGATCGCCCATGGCGTCGGCGCAAAACTGGTCGTCGACAACGTCTTTGCCACCCCGCTGTACCAGAGCCCGCTCAAGCTGGGCGCCGATTGCGTGGTCTATTCGGCGACCAAACACATCGACGGCCAGGGCCGAGTCTTGGGTGGTATCATCCTGGGCTCCGAAAAACTGATCCTCGACCACTACCATCAGATCCTGCGCCAGACGGGGCCGTCGCTGTCGCCATTCAACGCGTGGGTCCTGCTCAAGGGCCTGGAGACTCTGCCCGTGCGCGTCGAGCGGCAGACCGCTAACGCCGGCGCGGTCGCCACCGCACTCGCGGGGCACAAGAAGATCTCGCGGCTGATTTATCCCGGCCGCCCCGACCATCCGCAGGCAGACATCATTCGCAAGCAGATGAGGGCCGGCTCGACGCTATGCTCGTTCGAGGTTAAAGGCGGGAAGGAAGGCGCCTTCCGTTTTCTCAACGCGCTCAACCTCATCGGCATCACCAACAACCTCGGTGACGCGAAAAGCCTTGTCACGCATCCGACAACCACAACGCACCAGCGGCTGACACCGGAGCAGCGCGCCGAGCTCGGCATTGGCGACGGGCTGGTCCGGTTCTCGGCCGGACTCGAACATGCTGACGATCTGATCGAAGATTTGCTGACGGCGCTGGAAAAGGCCTGACGAGGCTTTTAACGGACGGGAACCGCCGTCGCGGACATCACCGGCCGCTGCGCAGCTTCGGCGATGGCGTTGCCGAGGCCCTTCGCCATGCAGGCGTAGCTCCAGTCATTCATGTGGAGCCCATCGGATGAAACGAACGTCTCGAAACCGATCTGATCGACATCATGCCAGTGCCGCATGACCTCGAAGCGGCGGAAGAGATCGACGTCTTCGCGCTTCGCCATCGCGGAAATCAGCATGACCATGCGCTCGGCGTCGGGCTTTGAGATGACCTTTGGCGCGAACTGCGGATCGATCAGTACGATATCGGCGCCAATGGCGCGAATTTTTGCGAGCCCGGTGCGGATCAATGCATCGTGACCGCCCAGCTTGTGCCCACGGATGACGGAGTTCGTCCCGAGTTGCCACAGCACGAGATCAGGCTTCTCGGCAAGAACAGCCGAATCGAAGCGGCTGAGCATGTCGGCGATTTCCTCGCCGGCGACGCCACGGTTAAGCACAGTGATCGACAGCTTCGGGAAATGCTGCTTGAGCTCGATTGCGAGCCGGCTCGGATAATTTGCAGCCGGCGAACTCGCGCCTGCGCCCGACGTCGACGACGAGCCGATGGCAACGATCGTGACGGGTTCGCCGGACGCGATCTTCTGCGCAACACGCAGAAGTGGATTCGCAAGGCGAACGAGATCCACCGGCGCAACGCAACCTGGAGCGACGGTGTCGGCGCGCGCAGGCGAAGCCAGCGCCAGCCCCAAAAGCAAGGCGGTGGCGGTCGCCGCTGTCATTAGCCGTTGTCCAGGCTGATCGCTCACCAAATTCCCGTCCCTGCTATCAAATTTAACGGCTGCCGTTGGTCGGCGCTTCTTCTGGCTTGGCAGCTGCGATCACGAGATCGGCCAGCAGCCGACCTATGCAATCATGAACCCGCTCGGCAATGTCAAGTTTTTTCGTCGCAGAGTAAAGATCGAACGTTCCAAGGTCCGACCACAGCCGCATAATGCTGAATCGGTCGAAAAGCGGCACTTCCTGCTGCAATGCAACCCAGCGCATGTCTTCGGAATAAGTGCTCAAGGCGATCATCGATTCGGTTCGCGGGCTGTACTGGGCGTTTACCAGAACCACGTCCGCGCCTGCCCCACGAGCTATATTTATACCTTGGTCGAGTGCCTGACTGAATTGATCGGGATCGACCGCACGCATCGCGTCGGTTGTGCCCGTCTGCCAGATCAGCAGTGCAGGCTTCGCGGCACTGAGATCGGCCGGCAGCGCCTTTACCATCTCCGCAGCAGTGCGTGAGGCCTTGATGTCAGTCGCTACCTTAATCTCAACGCCCTTCAGCTCTTCGACGAGCGCCTGCTGCAGGCGAGCCGGATATGCGTTCTTTGCTCCGTTCGCGCCGGGCAACTGTGACGAGCCGGCACCGACGACAAGAATGTTGAATTTTTTCTCCGCAAGCGCGCGCGTGACCTTGGGCAATGGATAGTTGGGTTCGGCGAGATGCGCGGCAACACGGCACTCCGCAGGAAGCTCGGCCCATGCCGGCCCCGCCAGCACAAGTAATGCCAGCAAAAGCACACGCCACCTCATGCGTCGCCCCCCGCTAGTCCCGGCCTTGCGGCAGGCGGGCGCGGCCCTCCGCCCTGCCGTTCTGCCTGCTTATACCACGAAAGCATCGCCGCAATCGCTACCATGATGGCGATCCCGCCAACACTCACGGCGATATGCATGAATAGCCGATTGGAAACCTCGGTAAACATGAAATGGCCTGCAAAAGAGAGGAACACGCCGAGGCAGAAAGTCTCCAGGGAATGCTGGCCACAGACGATTGCCGGCCACAAGATACGTGACTTCAAGGCCGGCCAGTCACTCGGCACGAACGCGACTGTGATGACCGCCAGCGCCAGGAAGTGGAGAATGCGCAATACGTCGAGATTGGTCTTGTCGATTGGATAGATCGCATCTCCAACGAATTTCGGCACATAGATAGCCAGGCGCGGGAAGTACCACGTCATCGCGATGCAGAACGCAAATACGAGATAGGCGATCGCAAGCCCAACCACGAATCGC
>Ga0247795_1000177_pt1 | contig 10444 bp, 8 predicted proteins | sample UWRJS016104C6_FD_179636 | JGI IMG/M metagenome (GOLD analysis project Ga0247795, IMG submission 179636) | Soil microbial communities from Arlington Agricultural Research Station in Wisconsin, United States - UWRJ-S016-104C-6 | ecosystem: Environmental > Terrestrial > Soil > Agricultural land...
TGGGCCGATCCACTGGCCGCCCACCTCGACCACCTTGCCGTCGCCGATCTCCTCGTTCAGAACCCGGCCCCCGACCCGCTCGCGCGCCTCCAGCACAAGCGGCCGCAGTCCCGCGACCTTCAGCTTCCGGGCCGCGACCAGCCCCGCGAGGCCGGCGCCCACTATCGCGACGTCGGCCTCGAGCTGCTCGGTCATGGCTTCAGGATCTCAGGGATTCCAGCCGCGGGAAGATCTCGGGCAGGTGCGTCAGGTAGGCGCCGTAGTCGAAGACGGCGTCGAGGTCGAGGTCGGGGGCGGCCTCGGCGAGGAGGTCGCGGAACTCGGTACGGGTGTCCCAGGCGCGCTGGGCGTTCTCCTGGACGACGCGGTAGGCGTCGTCGCGGGTCATCCCGGACTCGACCAGCGCGGTCAGCGCCCGCTGGCTGAACAGGGCGCCGTGGGTGAGGCCGAGGTTCTCGCGCATCCGCTCCTCGTTCACCTTCATCCCGGCGACGACCTTCGCCGCCAGGTCCTGCATGTAGTCGAGGGCGATCGTCGCGTCAGGGAGGATCACCCGCTCGGCGCCGGAGTGGGAGATGTCGCGCTCGTGCCAGAGGGCGACGTTCTCGATCCCCGCCTGCGAGTAGCCGCGGAGGACGCGGGCGAGGCCGGTGATCCGCTCGGTGCGGATCGGGTTGCGCTTGTGGGGCATCGCCGAGGAGCCCTTCTGGCCGGCGGCGAACGGCTCTTCGACCTCGCGCACCTCGGTTTTCTGCAGGTTCCGCACCTCGGTGGCGAAGCGCTCCAGCCCGGCGCCGGCGATCGCGATCGTCGCCAGCAGCTCCGCGTGGCGGTCGCGCGGGACGACCTGGGTGGCGACATCCTCGCGCCCGAGTCCGAGCTTCTGCATCACCCGCGCCTCGACCGCGGGGGGCACCGAGGCGTAGGTGCCGACGGCGCCGGAGAGCTTGCCGACGGCGAGCTGCGCGAAGGCCTCCTCCAGCCGATCGAGATTGCGGTCGGCCTCGAAGGCGAAGCCGGCGAGCCGCAGGCCGAAGGTGGTGGGCTCGGCGTGGACGCCGTGGGTGCGGCCGACGCAGAGCGTGTCGCGGTGCTCCAGCGCCCGCTCGACCAGCGCGTCGCGGTAGGCGCAGGCGCTGGCGAGGACGACTTCCCCGGCCCGCCGCAGCTGCAGCGCCAGCGCCGTGTCGAGCACGTCGGAGGAGGTGAGGCCGTAGTGGATCCAGCGCCCGTGCTCGCCGACCGACTGGGCGACGACGTCGACGAAGGCGGCGACGTCGTGGTCGGTCACCTTCTCGCGCTCTTCGACCGCCTCGACCGTGAAGGCGGCCTTCTCGCGCGCCTCGCGGGCCGCCTCCTCCGGCACGACCCCCTCCGCCGCCCAGGCCTCGGTCGCCGCCAGCTCGACCTCGAGCCAGCTCTCCAACTTCGCCTGCGGGGTCCAGACCGCCCCGATCTCGGGACGGGTGTAGCGGGGGATCACGCGTTGATTATCCGCGCGGCGAGGACGCCGGCGTTTTTCGCCCCGTCGATCGCGACGCAGGCGACCGGAATTCCGGGCGGCATCTGCACCGCCGAGAGCAGGGCGTCGAGGCCGCCGAGGCTCTTGCCGAGGATCGGCACGCCGATCACCGGCAGGTCGGTGTGGGCCGCCGCCACTCCCGGCAGCGCCGCCGACATCCCGGCCCCGGCGATGATCACCTTCAGCCCCCGCATCCGCGCGTTCTGGCAGTACTCGCGGACCAGCTCGGGGTCGCGGTGGGCGCTCATCACCCGCACCTCGTAGCGGATGCCCGCTTCCTCCAGCGCTTTGCCCGCCGGCTGCATCTTCGGCTTGTCGTTCTTCGAGCCCATGATGATCCCGACGTGCGGCTCGTCGACGTCGATTTCCTCGAAGGCTTCCTCGACGGCCGGCATCGTCGCCGTCCGGGTGGGATCGGCCGGACCGTTCGGCTGGGGATTTGCCGCCCCGGTCGGCTGGGGCTCCTCTGAGATCTCGCTCATCTCACTCCTCTTTCGAATTAACTGGGGACCCGCTCGACGGCGCGGGCGGCGATGTCGGTGCGGATCTGCATTCCCTCGAACGAGATCCGGCTGGCGGCATCGTACGCACGATCGCGCGCCTCGGCGGGACTGCTTCCCAATCCGGTCACGTTCAACACGCGCCCGCCGGCGGTGACGATCTCGCCGTCGCGCTCGGCGGTGCCGGCGTGGGTCACCTCGGCGATCTCCGCCGCGGCCTCGAGGCCGCTGATCACGTCGCCCCTGGAGGAGGACTCCGGGTAGCCGGCGGAGGCGAGGACGACGGTCACCGCCCACTCCTCGGCGAACTCGGCCGACGCCCCGGCCAGTCCCCCCGGCTCGCGCGCGGCGAGGAAGAGCGCGGCGAGGTCGGAGCGCATCCGCGGCAGCACCGCCTGCGTCTCCGGGTCGCCGAAGCGGCAGTTGAACTCGAGCACCTTCGGCCCTTCGGGGCCGATCATCAGGCCGGCGTAGAGGACGCCGTGGAAGGGGATGCCGCGGGCGGCCATCGCCGCGACGACCGGCCGGTGGACGCGGTCGACGATCTCCTCGACCTCGGCGGCGCCGAAGCCGGGGACGGGGGAGTAGCTGCCCATGCCGCCGGTGTTGGGCCCCTGGTCGCCGTCGAAGATCCGCTTGTAGTCCTGCGCCGGGGCGAGCGGGACGACGTTCTCGCCGTCGCAGATCGCCAGCAGCGAGAGCTCCTCGCCCTCGAGGAACTGCTCGGCGACGACGGTGGTCGAGCCGAAGCGCTGCTCGGTGAAGAAGACGTCGACGGCGGCGCGCGCCTCGTCCTCGCTCTGGCAGATGATCACGCCCTTGCCCGCGGCGAGCCCGTCGGCCTTGAGCACGGTGGGGTAGGAGGTGCCGGCGAGGTGCTCCAGCGCCTCTTCACGGCTGCGCAGCAGGACGTGGGAGGCGGTCGGGACCCCCGCCTCCTCCATCAGCTCCTTGGCGAAGGCCTTCGAGCCCTCCAGCTCGGCCGCGGCCCTGGTCGGGCCGAAGGCCGGGACGCCGGCCTCCTCCAGCGCGTCGACGGCGCCGGCGACCAGGCCCGCCTCGGGGCCGATCGCGGCGAGGTCGACGCCGCGCTCCTTGGCCGCCGCGACGATCGCCGCCGCGTCGTCGGCGGCCACCTCCGGCAGGCACTCCGCGTCGGCCGCGATCCCGGCGTTGCCCGGCGCGCAGAGCACGTCGGTGACCTGCGGCGAGCGCCGCAGCGCCCGCACGATCGCGTGCTCGCGACCGCCCCCTCCGACTACGAGTGCCTTCAACTCGCGCCCTAGAGCGAGCTGGAGAGATCCTCGGCCGGCATCGCCGCCAAGGTTTGGCTGGTCATCGTCCCCCGCGAGCCGAGCTCGACGGAGACCTTCGCCATCGTCTTCTCGTCGGGTGCCTCGACGATCGTGACGAAGTCGTACTGCCCCAGGGTCGCGTACTGCGCCACCACCTTCGCCCCGATCTGTTCGACCTCCCGGTTCACCTCGGCAACCCGCCCCGGGTTGTTCTTCAGCGTCCGCACGCCCTCGGCGGTCAGGTTGGTCAGCATCACGTAAGTCGGCATCTGGGTCCCCCTTCGGGTCGTGATCGGGCCTCCGCCTCAACCGTACTGCTTCCGCGGTGGCTGTAGGGGTCGTGTGCCCCTCTCCATGAGGCCGTCGCGCAGCTGGGGCGGGCTGCGTCCTTCCAGCCGTGTCCCCTGAGCCTCCTGGAGAGGGGCACACGACCCCCCAGCTCGCAGCTAAAAACCCGCCGGCTTCTACGCGTCAGCTATCTGCGCTGGCGGAAGGGCGGGGGTACCCCCTCCACGGAGGCTCCAGGGACACGGCCCCGAAGCACGCAGCCCGCTCAGCTGCGCGACGGCCTCCGGGGAGGGGGTACCCCCGCCCTTCCCACCAACAAGCCCTAGTACGCGTAGAAGCCGGCGTGGATGTGGTCGCAGTGGTCGGGCAGCGCGAAGGCCGGGCCGGCGCCGTCGAGGTCGAAGCAGTAGATCAGCTCGGTCGGGTGCAGCGGCGGCTGCAGCTGCGAGAGGGCGAAGCCGAGCTGGGCGCAGGGGGCGGAGGGGGAGGTGTCGGTGCAGGAGACGCCGTCGACGGCGGCGATGTCCATCGCCCGCCCGTAGAAGTGGTTGGAGACGTTGCCCGAGGCGGTCATCTGCGAGTGGTCGGAGCGCAGCGAGGTGATCGTGATCTGGTGGTCGCGGGTCATCAGCGCCAGCAGGCCGGTGACCCGCTGGTCGAGCATGCCGGCCTGGATGTCCCGCAGCTCGAGGTCGTTGGAGAGGGTGAGGTTGTCCCAGTTGATCTGCGCGGCGACGTCGCCGGGGAGGAAGACGACCCACTCTTTCGTGGTCGCTTTGCACTTGCCCGCCAGCAGGTCCGCCTCGTGGGCGACGGCGTCGACGTACCAGGCGGCCTGGTTGTGGGTGAAGACGCCGGCCTCGATGCCGCCGCGCGACCACATCAGCCGCGCCAGGGTCGCCGCCGAGTCGTCGACGTCGGCGTGGTCGACGCGACCGTCCTCGTCGCCGTCGACCCCGTAGCGGTTCCACTCCATCGGGTCGAGCCCGAGCGCCCCTTCGGTCTGCAGCTGCGCTTTGCTCATGCCGCGGCCGAAGTTCGACTCGAGGCGGGCGATCGCGGCCAGGGTCCAGACCCCGCGCCGGCCGAGTTCGTAGCGGCCGGCGGCGGCCTCGAAGGCGTTCAGGTACTCCTCCGGGATCTGCTTCTTCCACTCCTCCGCCGGGGCGCACTGGAAGACCTGGATCTGCGGGGTGAGGGCGAGGGTGGCGTAGTCGGTGCCGACTTCGTTCGCGTAGCAGCCGGCGTGCTCGAGCACGTCTTCGACGTACCAGTCGGCGTGGTTGTAGGCGTAGATCGCCCCCCAGGTGTCCGCCGGCATCCCGGCGGCGCTGAGGTAGCGGGCCGCGGCGAAGATCGCGTCTTCGGGGTTGTTCGGGTCCGCGACCCCGTCGCCGTTGGCGTCGACCCCGTACATCGCCCAGGTTTCCGGCATGAACTGCATCCAGCCTTCGGCGCCGGCGTAGGAGGGGCCGAGGTTCTGACCGAAGCCGGTCTCGATCGCGTTGATCCCGGCGAGGATCGCCGGGCCCTGCGGCCCCAGCGCGTAGGCGTCGGAGGCGCGGTGGTAGATCGGGATCAGGACCGGCGGCACGCCGCTGATCGCGCAGCTCGACGCCGGCAGCGAGGGGATCGTGAAGGGGCTGACCGGGGTGGGCGTCGAGGTCGCCCCTTCGGGGCTCGCTTCGGGGTTCTCCGGGGAGGAAGTTTCCGAGTCCGCTTCGCCGCCTTCACCCGCGGTGACGCCGCCGCTCGGCGGTGGCGTCTTCGTCGCCGGGGCCGGCGGCGGTACCAGCGCGTCGCCCTGCTTGACCGGGTCGTTCGCCTCGTTCGGGGTCGGCGGGGCTTCGAGCGAAGCGCCCGGGACCGGCGTCGCGGTCTCGGCCTCGGCCCGCGCCACCGCAACCGGCACCGCCAGCGCCGCGGCCGCCGCCGCGGCCGCCATCGCCGCTTTGATTTTCCGCGTCCGTTCCATCAGCCGAGGACGTTCACCACTCGCCACTGCTTGTTCTTCAGCTGTTCCAGCTCAAGCCGCAGCTCGCTGGTCGAGCCGACCCGCAGCAGCGAGACGCTGACCGGGTAGATCTTGTCGTGCGAGGGCGCGGGGACCACGTTGAGGACTTTCGCCCTCGGCACCTCGACGCCTGCGGGCTGGCGCGGCGGCCGCTGCATCAGCGCTTTCGTCAGCTCCGGGGTCGCGGTGGCGGCGAACGCTTTGCGCACCTCGGTCTTCTCGCCGCCGATTTCGTAGGCGACGAAGGCGTTGGCGAATTTGTGGGCGACGGCGACCGCGGCGGGGCCGGCCGGTGGCCCGTCGACGGCGGCGGTCGAGGCGGTGGCCCCAGCCGGACGCGCGGCGGGGTTGGAGGAGATCGTGTCGGTGGCGGCGTTGCCGGTGTTGCCGGCGCTCGCCGCCGGGGCCGTCCCTTCGTCCGCCTTCGGGGCCGCTTCAGCGGCCTTGTCCTCGGGCGCCTTGAAGACCGGCGTCGCTCCCTGCAGGGTCGGTTCGGCGGCGGGCTGCGGAGCCGGCGTCGGGGCGGGCTGCGGAGCCGGCTCGACGGCCGCGGCGACCTCGCGGGCCGAAGTTCCTTCCCCGCCGCCGGCGGAGGCGAGCGAGTAGCCGCCGATCCCGATCGCCAGGGCCAGGACGACGGCGCCGCCGGCAACCACCGCGCGCCCCTCGTCGCTGAGGGCGAGGAACCTGTCCTGCAGCGGCCAGATCAGGCGATCGCGCAGCGCCAGCGAGAGGTCCTCGAGGGCCTCCTGTGAGCGCCGCTGCGGACGCGCGTTGATCGGGGTCGGGTCGTCGTTCATCTGGCTCGGCCGCTGCTCTCCCATCGCCTAGCTTGGCAGGCAAATTAAAGAGCACCTTTACGTTGAACTAGTTTCGGCAGTTTGCGCCGGGAAAATGAGCCCTTAGGCGGCGCTTGCAGCCGGCGTCTCAGCCCGCTCGAAGACGATCTCCCCTTCGCGGGCGTCGACCCGGATGACGTCGCCTTCGGAGAACTCCCCCTCGAGGATCTTCAGCGCCAGCTTGTCGACCAGCTGCTTCTGGATCACCCGCTTCAGCGGCCGCGCCCCGTAGGTGGGGTCGTAGCCGAGGTTGCCGAGCAGGGTGCGGGCGTCGTCTGAGAGCTCGATCTCGATCCCGCGCTCGCGCACCCGGCCGACCAGCTGATCGACCTGCAGCTCGACGATCCGGCCGATGTCCTGCTTCGAGAGCCGGTGGAAGATCACCGTGTCGTCGATCCGGTTGAGGAACTCCGGCTTGAAGGTCGCCGCCAGCACCTCTTCGATCGCCTCGCGGATGCTCTCGTCGACCTGCTCGCCGACGATCCGGTCGGAGCCGACGTTGGAGGTCATGATCAGGACCGTGTTGGTGAAGCTGACGGTGCGGCCCTGGCCGTCGGTCAGCCGCCCGTCGTCCATGATCTGCAGCAGGGTGTTGAAGACGTCGGGGTGGGCCTTCTCGATCTCGTCCAGCAGCACCACCGCGTAGGGCCGGCGCCGCACCGCCTCGGTCAGCTGGCCGCCCTCCTCGTAGCCGACGTAACCGGGGGGCGCGCCGATCAGCCGCGCCACCGTGTGCTTCTCCATGTACTCGGACATGTCGAGGCGGACGATCGCCTGCTCGGAGTCGAACATGAACTCCGCCAGCGCCTTCGCCAGCTCGGTCTTGCCGACCCCCGTCGGGCCGAGGAAGAGGAAGCTGCCGATCGGCCGGTTGGGGTCCGAGAGCCCGGCCCGCGAACGGCGCAGCGCGTTGGAGACCGCGGCGATCGCCTCGTCCTGGCCGATCACCCGCTCGTGCAGCCGCTCCTCCATCTGGATCAACTTCTGCACCTCGCCCTCCATCAGGCGGCTGACCGGGATCCCGGTCCATTTGGCGACGACCTCGGCGACGTCCTCCTCGGTGACTTCGTCGGCCAGCATCGTGCCGCCGCCGGCGTGCACCTCCTCCAGCCGCGCTTCCTGCTCGGAGACCTTCGCTTCCAGCTCGGGGATCTGGCCGTAGCGCAGCTTCGCCGCCCGCTCGAGGTCGGTCTCGCGCTCGGCCCGCTCGGCCTCGAGCTTCGCCTCCTCGAGTTCGCCCCGCGCCTGCTTGATCCGCTCGATCGGCTCTTTCTCGTTCTGCCAGCGGGTGCGCAGCTCCGCCGCCTCCTCGCGCAGGTTGGCGAGGTCCTCCTCGAGCGCCCCGAGGCGGGCCTTCGAGGCCTCGTCGGTCTCCTTTTTCAGCGCCTCGCGCTCGATCTCCAGCTGCTGGATCCGCCGCTCGACCTCGTCGATCTCGGTCGGCACCGAGTCGATCTCGATCTTCAGCCGCGAGGCCGCCTCGTCGATCAGGTCGATCGCCTTGTCGGGGAGGAAGCGGTCGGCGATGTAGCGCTCGGAGAGGGTCGCGGCGGCGACGATCGCCGAGTCGGAGATGCGGACGCCGTGGTGGTTTTCGTAGCGCTCCTTCAGCCCGCGCAGGATCGCGATCGTGTCGTTCATGTCGGGCTCGCCGACGAGGACCGGCTGGAAGCGCCGCTCCAGCGCCGCGTCCTTCTCGATGTGCTTACGGTACTCGTCGAGCGTGGTGGCGCCGACGCAGCGCAGCTCGCCGCGCGCCAGCATCGGCTTCAGCAGGTTGGCGGCGTCGACCGCGCCTTCGGCGGCACCGGCGCCGACGATCGTGTGGAGCTCGTCGAGGAAGAGGACGATCTGGCCCTCCGCCTGCTGCACCTCGGTGAGCACCGCTTTCAGCCGCTCCTCGAACTCGCCCCTGTATTTGGAGCCGGCCAGGAGCGAGCCGATGTCGAGCGCGATCACGCGCCGGTCGCGCAGGCTCTCGGGCACGTCGCCTTTGACGATCCGCTGCGCCAGCCCCTCGACGATCGCCGTCTTGCCGACGCCGGGGTCGCCGATCAGCACCGGGTTGTTCTTGGTCCGGCGGCTCAGCACCTGGATCACGCGGCGGATCTCCTCGTCGCGCCCGATCACCGGGTCGAGCTTGCCGGCCTCCGCCTCGGCGGTGAGGTCGCGGCCGAATTTCTCCAGCGCCTGCGCGTTGTCCTCGGCGTTGGGGGAGGTGACTTTGGCCGGGCCCTGGACGGCGCGGACCGCGCGCTCCAGCTCGGCCTTGTCCGGCAGCAGGTCGGAGACGCCGGAGCCGTCCTCGGCCAGCGCCAGCAGCAGGTGGCCGACGGTGATGTAGCTGTCGCCGAACTTCGCCATCTCCCCCTCGGCGCCGCGAATCACCCGCGCCAGGTTCGAGGACATCCGCGGCTCGTCGCCGTCGTTCAGCGTCGGCAGCGAGGCGATCGCGTCGTTGGCCTGGGCCCTGACGGCGGCCGGGTCGGCGCCGACCTTCTGCAGGACGGGGAGCGCCATCCCTTCCGGCTGGTCGAGGATCGCGAGCAGCAGGTGGGCGGGGGCGATCTCCGGGTTGCGCCGGGACCGCGCCAGCTCCTGCGCCGCCGCCACCGCTTCCTGCGATTTGACCGTGAATCGATCCGCCTGCATCAGCTCTTCTCCCCGTTCTTCGTTTCGAGTTCCTCGAGTCGCTTGCGCAGCCGCTCGTTTTCGACCCGCAGCCTCTGCACCTGCGCTTCCAGAGTGAGCACCGTTTCCACCCCGGCCAGGTTCAGCCCTTCGGCGGTCATCTGCTGGATCCGCCGCAGCCGCTCGACGTCGCGCTGCGAGTAGAGGCGGGTGTTTTTCGGCGAGCGCTTCGGCGCGATCAGACCCCGCTGCTCGTACATTCGCAGCGTCTGCGGGTGCATCTCGGCCAGTTCGGCGGCGACCGAGATCATGAACACGCCCTGATCCTGGTTGAAGGTCGCTTTCACCTGGCGGCGGTAGGTGGCCATCAGTGCGCCGCCTTTCGCAGCAGCTCCGCCCGCGGGTCGCCGCCGTTGAGGCTCTCGGCCAGCTCGTCGACCGCCTTCAGCTGCTCCTCGCTGAGGTCTTTCGGCACCGCGATCTCGAGCCGGTAGCGGATGTCGCCGCGGCCGCCGCCTTTCTGCGGCGGACCCTCGCCGCGCAGCCGCTGCAGCGTCCCGTGCTTGGTGCCGGGGGCGACCTTGATCTTTTTCGTGCCCGCCAGCGTCGGCACCTCGATCGTGCCGCCGCGCAGCGCCTCGGGGATCGAGATCGGCACCGTCACCTCGAGGTTGCCGTCGTCGAGCCGCTCGAAGACGGGGGAGGGTTTGACGCGGGTCGTCACGTAGAGGTCGCCGGGAGGGCCGCCGCGGGGGCCGTCCTCGCCTTTGCCGGCGAGCCGGATCCGGGTGCCGTCCCTGACCCCGGCGGGGATGTTGACTTTGTAGCGCTTGGTCTGCTGGGTGAGGCCGGAGCCGCCGCAGGTGGGGCAGGGGTCCTCGATGATCTGGCCGGCGCCGCCGCACTGCGGGCAGGGCTGGCTGATCGAGAAGAAGCCCTGGCCCTGCGCCTCGACCCCGCGGCCTTCGCAGCGGGGGCAGGTGGTCGGCGAGGTGCCGGGTTTGGCGCCGCTGCCGTGGCAGGTCGAGCAGCGGCTCGACTTCGGCACGGTGACGCTGACCTGGGTGCCGTCGATCGCCTGGTCGAAGCTCAGCTGGATCTCGGTCTCGAGATCGCGGCCGCGCACCTGCTGCGTCTGCGCGCCGCGGCCGCCGCCGCGGTTGAAGACGGAGCCGAAGATGTCGCCGAAGTCGATGCCGCCGAAGCCGCCGGCCCCGCTCCCGCCCGGTCCGAACGGCCCCTGGCCGCCGCCGAAGCCGGCGAAGGCCGGCCCCGCGTCGTACTCCTTGCGCTTCTCGGGGTCGGAGAGGACGTCGTGGGCGGCGGAGATCTCCTTGAACTTCTCCTCCGCCTCG
>Ga0247795_1000182_pt1 | contig 10247 bp, 9 predicted proteins | sample UWRJS016104C6_FD_179636 | JGI IMG/M metagenome (GOLD analysis project Ga0247795, IMG submission 179636) | Soil microbial communities from Arlington Agricultural Research Station in Wisconsin, United States - UWRJ-S016-104C-6 | ecosystem: Environmental > Terrestrial > Soil > Agricultural land...
GGAAGCAGTGATGATGACGATCTGAAGGGACTTGATTTTGGCGCTAACTTTCTTACCGGTTATCGCTTTTCCAATGGTCTTCAAATTTCTGCACATTACAATGCAGGATTAAGCAATCTTTACCCCGGTGACAGTGGAGACGGCACTTTAAAAAGTCATTATTTCGGGATAAAGCTGGGATTCTTGATGAAAGCTAAAGAGAAAAAATAAAATACCTGGTTAGCCAAACGTACCCCTTTACCATTTCACCGGTCTGTTTATTCAGTCTAACCTAATGTTACGAAAGTTTTATTTGTTTTATTAGAAATAGTCAATTAACCCTTTGTTATGAAAAATAAAACCTTTCTTATAACACGATGAAGAGATAGATAGATAAATAAAAAAGGGCTGCATCTGCAGCCCTTTACTTCAAAACTAAATTCAAATTATTTTATTTTCCTCCAAATACTTTCTTCAAGAGATCAGTAGTCCTTGCTGCGGGGTTGCTGCGGATATTTGTTTCCTCTACTGCGATCCTCTCAAATAAGGCATATAGTGTTCTATCAGCAACATAGTCTGCTATATCAGGATTCATTTTTTTTACAAAAGGAACCTTATTATAGCGGGTCACTGCATCGCCATAATATTTAGTAGCATTTGTTTTTTCAAGTGATTTATTTATCACAGGCATAAACGCCTCTTTCAATTTTACAGAGGTCTTTGAACGAAAAAACTCCGTAATAGAATTCTTGCCCCCTGTTACCAGTTTCAACGCATCGGTTACTGTCATTTGCTTGATGGCATCAACAAAGATCGGCGTAGCATATCCTACTGCATCTTCAGCTCCGCGATTGATCGCTTCAACTGCATCATCACACATTTTGCCCATCCCCATATCACGCAACGTTTTTTCCATTTTTTTTGCGTCAGGAGGCAGCAAAACTTTATAAAGCTCACTTTTAAAAAATGCATCAGGTTTGTTGAGAAAAGAAACAGCAGAGGCGATCCCATTATTCAATGCTTCCTTCACACCTCTTCCCGCTTCTTCTTCAGTAACACCGGAATTTGTGTTGAGTTTCTTTTTTACTTTGTCTAAAATTGATTGGGAGTTAACAGTAACAGCCAAACTAACTGACAGTAATATGAGTAAGAATTGTTTCATAGTTACTCAAAAGTACTCAAAAAATCTGCCGGGAAAAGGTATAGTTACTTCTTTTGAAAATTATAACATTATACCTCCAAAGCTTCTTTGCGTTTTTGAATTCTTTCACGAATAATTCTGAAAAAGCGGGATCTTTCCTTTTCACTCACTTCGCTGATAAGGGTAGAACGCTTCATTTGGGTTTGCATGTGATTGTACATATTCTCAGTAAAAGCCACATCTCTTGTCATCATAAAGTTAAAAGTGGTGTGGGTCATAAAAGCCATTTTTGTATTATCTGTAACTGCGAGGATTGAATTGTCACCCAATAATACTTCGTTAAAGTACATCTTATATTCACCTAATGGTTTTTGCTCCGGATCGTCCATCCTGAATTTATATCCAAGTGCGGCCTGCTTTTCCAGGTGATCCCATATTTTCTCCACGGCTTCATATATTTTTAAAGCATCCTCGTCTGATTCAAACACATCGCCACCCCGGTAAAACTCTACTTGTCGTAAAAAAATGCTCATGCTTTCAATATTCCATATTTCGCGGCTTGCGAGCTGGTTATACATTCCCAATACCTGCTGATCCAATTTATATAAGTCGTCAGGATAATCGGAAAACTTAAATTTCTTTTTAGCAAAGCCCGGGAATTGAAGATATGTTTTGAGCCAGAAGAACCATTTGAAGGCAGCTATTTCCTTTACAAGAAAAAGATGGAAGATCGGCATGTCTTTGCAGGAATAATAAAGTTCCTTATTCTTGAAACTATTGAAATAAGCCATTGTATGCAGCATGCCTGTCAGGTATTGATCAAACCCATATGTTTTCTCATTGACAATATTTCCCTGGAATAACATCCCCCCGGTATTAATGCTCATTAATTGATCCAGTGAGATCTTAAAATGGCTCGCCAGGATATATACCTCTTCAAAAGTAATTTGCTTTTCACTGCGCATACGACGATAGGCGCTATCGCTGCTTATATTCAAAAGTTTCCCCACTTCATCAGCTACTGAAGTTTCAGGAGGAATTTTGTTTTTAATGATTTGAAAGAGTTGTTGCTGAATTTGATTAATATCCATAGCTGCTGCGTTTTATTATTTTATAACATGACCTGTTTATTGATCACAGGTTCTTTTTTCTTTCTCTTATCTTATTCAACATGATACCAAAAAAGATATTTCGCTGTTTTTCGCCCGTTTGACTTATCAGTGTTGATTTCTTCATCAGGTTTTGTATATCATCATAATAGGGATTACAAAAAGATTCGTCTCTTGTGGTGACATAATTAAGGGCATCATAATTTAGAAAAATTTGTTTAATGCGATCTGTTACCACTATAATAGTAGTTTCTCCAAGCATAACCCTGTTGTAAAAAAATTTAAAATTACTTTTTTTTGACTCCGGGTTTTCTCCTGGCATAAACTTGCAACCATACTCCACCACATCTTTAAGATGAAGAAAGGTTTCTTCTAATGATTCATATACGGTTTTAATATCCGCTGAAGAAGAGAAATATCCCGAGTCCTTATAGAATTCTATTTGTGCGATGGCAGCATTAACCCCTTCGGTGTTCCATATCTCTGTTGAAGGAACCTTATTATATTCGATGGCAAGTTCACGACTCAAAGATTCAATTTCCGGAGAGATACAATTGAATTCAAAATCACGGTTTGCAAAATCAGGATGTTGAATAATAGACTTCATCCAGAAAAAATAACGGAATGCTATAAGTGGCCTGGAATAAAAGTTATGGAAGACCGGCATATCCTTGGTCCGGTATATGATCTCCTTATGTATAAAGCTACCCGCATACTTAAGCTGCATTATTATTTCCTTCAGATACTGCTCATAATTATAATTGTTTGTATTTATTCGGACACTCTGGAAAAGTGTAGACCCACCCTTGGCATTCAACAATTGATCAAGTGAAATTTTATAATGCTGGCAAAGCACCCTTGCTTCATCCAGCACAAGAGGCGTTTCCCCGCGAATGCGGCGATAGGCGCTGTCACTGCTTATATGTAATGTTTCGGCAACCATATCAACTAATGAAGCATGAGGCGGCAAAAGTTCCTTAATCCTTTGGAACAGGAATTCCTGTGATTGGTAGTCGGGCATTGTCGGTTTGTAGTTGGTGGTTCAGGTAGTGTAATACGCTTGAATTCAGGTTTTAAGTTAGCGTATTTCCGTTTAAAAACATAAAACGGCTAGTAATTGGATACAAATTCTACAACATGTTGGGTATCCTACCCACTTTATGGTATAAAATCAATTCCCCGTGCAAGCCGGTAGTATCAGTTGCAAATTCTGCAAATCAGGGAAACGTTAATGCAAAATTCAATTATTAATGGCCTGTTTGTGGTAGTAGCTTGGCTCTATGAAAAAATAAAAGTTATGAAAACAACAAACAATCACCACGAGATCCTTTTTTTCACCGGCACAAGTTTAGCAAACAGGCAGCTTGCAGATACCAAAGAGAATAGCAATGGTAAAGCGTATACGCCAATTGAAGAATTAGAAAAAGCCTGCTGGAACGGTATCATTCATGAAATGTTCCCGGACATCCTAAGTAGCATTTATCCTAAATGCCAATCCTTTTTGTGGCATGTACTTGCCGGAAAGAATTTCTTGTACATAAATATAGGCCCTAACCCAGTGGCGGCTGAACATGAAACATCAATAGACCCCTACTTTTTTTTGATGACTGTTTCTGAAAACTGAATTGTAATTGATCAGTAATTAAAAAATTGTCTTACTAAATAAATCAAACAAAATTATATAAACTAAAAACCACCGATTATGAAACAAACAATTCTAACAACAATTTTGTTCTGCATGCTTGGCCAGGTTATTTTTTCCCAGGACCAAACTGCAACGATCACCGGGAAAGTAACTAACGAAAAAAATGAGGTGCTGGCTTATGCAACCGTTAGGGTAAAAAGTGGCAAGGAGGCAACTCAAGCTGATGCGCAGGGAAAATTCAGCTTGAAGGTAGCATCACTCCCTGTCGTATTACTGATCTCTTCAACAGAGTATGATGAAAAAGAAGTATCAGTAACAAACTCAGATGAAGTTGCTGTTTCTTTAATATCAAACGAAAAGACGCTTGGCGAAGTAATTATTGGCGCCAGTGGTGATTCCCGGTTGAAAGGAAAACTTATCAATGCCCCGGTTTCTTATGAAACTGTTACGAAAAAGGATTTCAACAATTCACCATCTGATCCTTATGGAACAGTGCTTACAAAAAAAGGACTTGATATGACTTTATCAAGCATCACCTTCAAAACGTATAGTACAAGAGGATTCAATGGTAGCGGCAGCTCAAGAGTAAATCAAATAATGGACGGGATGGATAACCAGGCCCCTGGCTTAAATTTCCCAGTGGGGAGTTTTGTTGGTCTTTCCGATCTTGATATTGAAAGTATTGAAATACTTCCCGGGGCATCATCCGCTTTATATGGGCCAGGTGGCATGAACGGAACCATTATTCTGAACAGTAAAAGCCCATTTAAAAGTGATGGCCTTTCCTTATTAATAAAAAATGGTATTACTGATGTTGGCAAAGATCAAAGGGATAAAGTTGGCGGCTACTATGATTACACTTTACGTTGGGCAAAAAATTTCAATAACAAGTTTGGCTTTAAGATAGGCGCTCAATATACCCAGGCAAATGATTGGCTTGCCAATGATTCTACGAATTATTTAAGAAGTGGCGGTACCGGTAAGGTAGTTTCGGGCACAAGACAAACTGATCCTAATTATGACGGCGTGAATGTTTATGGTGATGAAACGACTTTAAATGTTCGAAATATAGGTGGTGCTGATTTATGGTATCTTGTTGGGGAGGGAATTAAACAGGCTTACCCGCAATTAGGACCAGGGATTGACGCTGCCATCAGGCTTTCTCCATCTGCATTACCCATTTCCAGAACAGGTTATAATGAGATTGACGTTATTGATCCAAAAACAAAAAATATCAAACTAAATGGCGCTATTCATTATAAATTCAATAATAATCTTGAAGGAATAATTGCTGGCCATTGGGCCACTGGAAATACGGTTTATACCGGTAACAATCGTTATGCACTAAAAGATATAAAAATCGGTCAGTATAAGGTGGAGTTGAAACATAAGAATTGGTTCTTACGGGGGTACACTACACAAGAAGATGCTGGTGAAGCATACACCCCAACTGTAACCTCACAATTTTTTAATGAAGCGTGGAAACCGAGCGGCAATTGGTATCAACAATATGCTCAGAACTATTTAGTTCCTGCGGCAACAACTTGGTTAACGACATACGCAACACAAGGGCAAGCAGCTGCAGATGCTGCACTGTTAGCAAATGTTGGCAATTTCCATGGATCAGGTCGGGCAGGAGCTGATGTTGGTCGGCCTGCTCCGGGTTCAGATAAATTCAATCATCTTTTTGATTCAGTAAGAACTGTTCCTATTCCAAAAGGAGGATTGTTCATGGAAAAATCTCAATTGTGGATGGGCGAAGGGCAATACAACTTTAGCGATAAAATAAAGTTTGCTGAAGTGATCATTGGTGGCAATGTGAAAAAATATATCCTCGATTCGAAAGGAACCATTTTCATTGATACACTGGATGCAATTAAAATAAATGAATGGGGTGCATATGCGCAGATAACGAAAAAACTTTTTTCTGATAAACTTACTGTGGGTGTTTCCGGTCGTTATGATAAAAATGAAAATTTCGAAGGGAAATTCACTCCAAGAGTTACAGCCTTATTAAACATTGCAGAAGGACATAATCTTCGTTTCTCTTATCAAACAGCTTACAAGTTCCCTACTACACAACAGCAATGGATAAGATTGGATGTTGGCAATGTGATCTTATTAGGTGGTATGCCATGGGTTAATGATTATATGAATACAAAGGAACGGCCTACTTATATATATAATCCTCCTGTGCAACCGGTTCCTTATACATATAAAGAATTGAACCCTGAAAGCATGAAGTCTTTTGAAGCGGGTTATAAAGGATACATCAATAAAAAACTATTGATAGATATGTATGCATACTTTGGAAAATATACCAACTTCCTTGGTCGCATTGTATTGGTACAACCTACTGTTCCTGGTGCCAAGCCTTTCTCGATCGTAACCAACAGCGAAACAGAAGTGAACACATGGGGTGCTGGAATTGGTTTTGATTATAAAATGGCCAAAAACTTTTTCTCCTTCTTTAATGCATATACAGACAATCTTACTGATGTTCCCAGTGGATTCCAGGCAGGCTTTAGTACACCGAAATACCGGTTGAATGCAGGCTTTGGTAATAGCGGTTTTGGTAAAAAACAAAATCTCGGATTTAATATCAATGTAAGATGGCAGGATGATTTCTTCTTTGAAAGTGGTGGTCTTGCTGATGGAAATGTGAAAGCTTACACAACCCTTGATGCGCAAGTAAACTATAAGTTGCCGAAAATAAGATCAATGATAAAACTCGGTGGCACTAATATCACAAACAAATTCTATCAAACAGGTTTTGGTAATCCATACATCGGGGGAATGTACTACATCAGCTTTGGTTATAATATCCTGTAGCAGCTAAGACAAATCCAGTTCATTAAATAGCACATAATAACTATCCCGCAAACTCAGCAAAAGCCGGGAACGGGATAGTTATATCCAAAAAAAAATTAAAACTCAGTTTATGAAAGCAAATAATCTATCACTGCTAGTTGTTCTTCTCGGCACAATGATCAGTATAAATGCACAAGAGAAAAGGTTAGAGTACAACATTAAAAGGAACGGCGATGTCGTTGGCAATATCCATTTTATCCAGGGTATTGCCGGTAACAGGACAGTGCTCACTATGGAATCAGAAGTGAATACCCGTTTCATATTCAACTTTAAGGCAAGGGCAAAAGAAGAAGTTATTTATGATAACGGCATCATGACATGGTCGTCCATTTTCCGCAAACTAAATGGTACAATAAAAGTTGATAAAAAAACAAAAGCCAATGGCAGTGCCTACACGGTATATAAAGGAAGTAAAAAAGAAACATTGAACAATTACCCCATACGCTACAATATGCTGAGTGTTTATATAATCGAGCCGCTGAACATTACAAAAGTTTACTCGGATAATTTCCAACAGCAGATCGACATTCAAAGGGTCGCCGATCATCATTACAAAATAAAATTCCCGGATGGCAATTACAATGAATATTTCTATACAAACGGGGTATGCTCAAAAATAGAGATCCACCACAGTATGTACAGCGCCACTATTGAGTTGAGATCTTAAAACCAAGCTAATGACCACTCTTCTGATAAATAACAAGTCACTCATCAAAAAATCATTGTCATGAAAATAATAATTACAGGCGCCACCGGTTATATTGGTTATAAGCTGGCAATGGAAGCTGCCAGGAGAAATTATACCGTGCATATTCTTGTGAGAGATCTGCGATCTCCTTTATTGCCCACACATCCCAACATTATAAAATTCAAAGGAGATATTACTGATAAAGCGTCTGTAATGGCAGCAATGGCGAATTGTGATAAAGTGATCCATGCTGCTGCTATTGCAAAACTTTCAGCAAAGGACAATACTATTTTTTATTCTGTAAACGTGGAAGGAACCCGCAACATGCTGGATGCCGCACTGGCATTGGGTGTAAAGAAATTTGTTTTCACCAGCTCTGGTGCCGTCATTGGCCCATCCGGTAAATATCCAATGAGTGAAAACGATCCACGCATTGCTGCTTTTGAAAATGATTATGAGATCTCCAAACATTGGGCAGAAGAATTAGTAAAAGAATATTGCCGCAGAGGTTTGTTTGCAATAATAGTAGTAGCACCCCGTGTATACGGACCAGGACATGAATGCAATGGCAACACGATGAATGTGCTGTTGAAAAATATCCTATCCCTGCGTCTTGCGTTTGTTCCCTCCTATGATAATGTAGTTGCTAATTACGCTTTTGTAGACGATGTGGTGACCGGTCATTTCCTGGCAATGGATAAAGGATTGGGAGGCGAAAAATATATTCTCGGCGGTGAAAATCTTTCCTACAGATCTTTTTTTCAACTCATCAAACAAAACACTGGTAAAAAGATAGGACTGATCCGAATACCAAAATTATTGCTCAAGATCTTTAGCTTCTTTTACATGTCTGTCTGTGCATTAGTAGGAAAAGAAACACATATATCTCCCAAAATAGTTGACCGCCTTGCACAAGATCGTGCATTGAGCTCTGACAAAGCAATAAGACAATTAGGTTATTCCATTACTCCTTTTTCAATAGGGATACATAAAACCATCCTCCACCTAAAAAATAAAAATTATGCGTAACAAAAATTTTGCACTGATAACCGGTGCCAGCGAAGGATTTGGAAAAGCATTGGCATTAGAGTGCGCTGCCCGCAATATGAATCTTGTTCTTGTTGCGCTGCCAGGTTCAGGCCTCAACAGTTTGTGTTGCTACCTGGAAAGAAATTTCAACGTAACAACCTATTGTCTTGAACATGATCTTTCAAAAAAAGAAGAGTGTTATGAGCTCTTTAATGAAATAAACCGTTTACAGATCCGGGTAACCACACTTATCAATAATGCCGGCATCGGAGGCACTCATTATTTTGATGAAAGAGATACAGAATTCTATTATAAACAAATTGAGCTGAATGTAGTATCTCCCACTATCCTAACGCATTTATTTATTCAAAATCTTTTAGAGTATACGCATGCCTATGTATTAAATGTAAGCAGTCTTGCGAGTTTTTTTTACCTGCCTAAAAAACAAGTTTATGGCGGGACAAAATCTTACCTGGTCGCTTTCTCAAGAAGCTTACGCCGTGAACTAAAAAATAAGGGAATAAGTGTAAGTGTTATTTGCCCCGGTGGAATGAATACAAATCCGCAAATGGTTTTTCAGAATCTCAACATCCATGGATTGGGCCGTTTGTCAATTATGGATCCCGAAGAAGTTGCAAAAATTGCTATCGATGGAATGCTCAAAAAGAAAGAAGTGATCATCCCGGGTTTTTGGAACAAGATGTTCATGTTGTTTGATAAAATACTACCCAAATGTTATAAAGAAATGCTGACTGACAGAAGTATGAAAGAAAGCAAGACGATCCGTAACCCGGTAATATTTGCTATCAACCCATTAAGAACTGCTGTTTAAAATGACTCACCAGTAAAGTAATAAAAACAATGCTACATATAAACACGATAGGAACGATAGTACTGGCAGTATTAACATTAGTTGAATTATTAATAACCTTTTTACACCGGGAAGAAAACAGGTTAAAAGATATTTTAGCCAATCTTTGCCTTGGCTCATTAGTAATATTGACTGGCTTTTTTATGAAGGCATTGGCGCTGATCGTCTATACAATGGTTTATTCAGTAGCCATTATCAAACCAGCTACCTCTTTTCTTTTATGGATCGCAGCCTTCTTTTTATGTGACCTTGTTCTTTATTTCTATCATTTGCTTGGCCATAAAACAAGGTTACTCTGGGCAGCACATGTTGCCCATCATTCATCATTACATTATAATTTATCTGTCGGGTTCAGAATAAATTTCTTTCACTTATTCTATCGTTTTATTTTCTGGGCTCCCCTATGTTTGATCGGTATCACTCCCGAAATGATCCTTTTCCTTGAATCATTGACTGCAATATGGAATTTCTTAATTCATACTGAAAAAATAAAGAAACTTGGATTGCTTGACCTGGTATTCAATACTCCATCCAATCATCGTGTTCATCATGCAAGCAATCCACAATACATTGATAAAAATCTTGGTGGCATATTGATACTATATGATCGCCTGTTTGGCTCTTATGCCAAAGAGACCATTCCGCCTGTTTATGGTATTACACATAATATTTACAGTCACAACCCCAAAGACGTTTTACTGCATGAATATAAAAATGTATTCAGCGAAGTTTCAAAGATCAGCGGGCTAAAAAATAAGATCAGCTTTTTGTTTTCAAAACCCGGTGCCCCGATAAAAGATCTCAAAAAGGATGACTCAAACAAATTAAAAGAACAATCCACAATATTTTATTCACCACTAAATAAAGCTATATGATATTCTATCTTTTAGGCTTACTCAGCTATTATAAACTGG
>Ga0247795_1000190_pt1 | contig 9968 bp, 9 predicted proteins | sample UWRJS016104C6_FD_179636 | JGI IMG/M metagenome (GOLD analysis project Ga0247795, IMG submission 179636) | Soil microbial communities from Arlington Agricultural Research Station in Wisconsin, United States - UWRJ-S016-104C-6 | ecosystem: Environmental > Terrestrial > Soil > Agricultural land...
CTTTTCCAGAACACCATGGGCAGCATGGGCATCGAATGCCGTTTCGTCGACCCCGCGGACCCGGAAAACTTCCGTAAGGCAAGTGACGCGCGTACGCGCTGCTGGTATGGCGAGACATTGCCCAACCCGAAACTTGCAGTCTTCCCGATCGCGGAAGTTGCCAAGATCGGTCGCGAGATGGGTATCCCGCTCATCATGGACAACACGGCCTGCCCGGTGCTTTGCAAACCGATCGAGCATGGCGCCGCGATTGTCATGCATTCGACCACGAAATATATCGGTGGTCACGGCACATCGATCGGCGGCATCGTCGTCGACGGTGGCAATTTTGATTGGGAAAAGCACGCGAGCCGCTTTCCGATGTTGAACACACCCGACCCAAGCTACCACGGTGCTGTATGGACGCAGGCAGTCAAACCGCTTGGGCCGATTGCGTACATCATCAAGGCACGCGTGACACTGCTGCGCGATATCGGTGCGGCGATGTCCCCGTTCAATGCCTTCATGTTCATCCAGGGCTTGGAGACCGTGGCGCTGCGCATGCGGCAACATTGTAGCAACGCGATCACCGTTGCGAATTTTCTCGCCAAACATCCGAAAGTCAGCAAGGTAATATTCCCCAGCCTGATGACGGGGGAGAACAAACGCCGTGCGGATACCTATTTGAAGGGTGGCTATGGCGCGTTGTTAGGCTTCGAGCTCAAGAAAGGCAAAGAGGCCGGCCGCAAATTCATCGACAATCTGAAGCTGCTCTATCATGTCGCAAACATCGGTGATGCCCGCTCTCTTGCGATTCATCCGGCCACCACGACTCACTCGCAGCTGACGCCGGAGGAGCAACTGCAGACCGGCGTCACGGAGGGATACGTCCGGCTCGCGGTGGGCATCGAGCACCCCGACGACATAATTGCGGATATCGATCAGGCGCTCGCGGCTGTGTAAATCGCCGGCGCTTAGTCACGCTCGTCGATGATCATGAGAAGCCTGGTCGCAGGGACAATTGCTGAATCGACCGCCCCTTTCTATTGCGCGTTCAGCCAGCTGTCTGAGCCCTGCAACTTTAGGGCCACGTCAGAAAGGAAAATGCGCACCGGTTGACCGTCCGCGGTGCCGCGGTGATCCTGTGAAACAAAGAGCGGCCCCGCCTTCTTGTAGTCAGCCCACGTCACCATCAGGAGCTTGGGCCTTTTTTGCGTACCCGGTCCGCCGCCGTGATAGACAATTTCCTCAATTTTATTGTCCGTGCCGACATAGAGGTCCCAAGTGTCGCCCGGTGCGTAGCCACCCTCGGAGGGATATTTCACCACGACCCGCTTCGCGGAGCCATTCCCCAGCGGAAGCTTTTGCGCGCCCTCATCGGTAATCGTGGCACTTCCGTCCCAGGAAAAATGCAGCACGAGGAGCAGCCAGTAATTGTCGTTGCTAAACGCGGGATCGATGTCATTCTTCACAGCGTCGGATTGGCTGCCGAGCTGCGAACGCACATACGTCACCTTCACCGGTTTGCCATCTTTATCTTTGCCTTCGTAGGAAATCAGGTCCGTCTTGGGTTCCCATTCCCAGCTGCGGGAAAGATTCAGTCCGGGGACCTCCAAGTTAAAGGTGTAGCGGATTTTCTCGACTTGGCCGAACGACTCAAATCCATAGGCCTTGAACATTTGTTGGAAAATCGGCGGACGTTCCTGCGCCTGGGAGGCTGCCGCAAGCGCCAGGACCGACACCACCAAGGCCAGGAGACGGGTCATGTTGAGACGAGCGGTTTTGACAAAACGGTGGTTGACCTCTTGTGACGTTTTTTTTGGATCCATGGTTGAATCTCCCGAGTTCACTCATCGATGCATATTCTGCTGACCGTGCTGCCTTAGCCCGCCTGTACCGCGAAGCGCGTAAGAAAGTTGTCCGCTGCGCGACGGCGGATCAGCGCGTCGATGCCGAGGCTGCGACCGGCGGCATAGACCGCGAACTGCACGTGCACGATCGCGAGAAACATGTAGTTCCACGGCCATTCGGCGGGATGGCGGTAGAGGCCGAGCCAGAGGTGCAGTGAATAGGCTGCGGCAACAATCGCGACGAGGCGCACGCTGACGCCAAGCATGAGTGACACCGCGAACGCAAGCTCAGCCAGGAACACGAGCGGGTCGATGATATTGATAAATGGCAGGTATACGCTCTTGACCAGCTCGCGATGAAACGCGAACGCCGCGTGCTCGCCCATCTGCCGGGTCCAATACTGGAAACCACCCGAGACCGGTAAAGGCAGCTTCCAGAGGCAGCCCTGAAACCACTGCGCACCGACCAACAGGCGGCAAATCCAGATGATCGCGTGGCTGCCACGGCGCTGTTCCCGATTCTCCGACCAGTTCTTGAAGGCGATCCATACGCTCGCGACGAGCAATGCCCAGAACAGCGCCACCATGACATACTGGAAAAGGCCGAGCGCTCGATGATCGTCAGTCGCTCCGATCAGAAACAGCCAACTATCCAAGAAAGGATTCGTGCGCATTGTTGTCTCCCCGCCGACAGTGGATCACTGCAGCCCTCTGGCACGGCAATCAGTTTATTTTCTCCTGCCATTCTGGCCAAGTGCTCACCTCGGAACGGGCTTCCAGAGCACACGATCGTGAAGAACGTCGGACGCGGTAGTCGCTGAGCTTTTTATCGAGCGGCAGATATGGGCTTGTCGGACATCAACGAGAACCGCTACCAATATTCGGCAAATTTCAGGGTCAAACAGGTCGAGTGCCGATGTCGGCCAATCACGGTGAAATCCCGCCGATTCTCGCGCAAAAGCATTACAAAATACCGTCGGCATTTACGCCGGAAAATCTGCTCCGCGAAGCGCGCCGGCAGAAGCAAATTGGCGCCGCCAGCATTCCCCCCATCTGTATCCTCGATCCAGACGGCGACATGGTGCGCCGCCTGCTTGCCCGCGGTGAGGCCCGGCTCGACCCGGCATGGGCGTGCTATCACACGCAGCTGTATTCCTTTAGCCGCGGCGGGATCGATTTCGGAATTGTCGGCTGCGCCGTCGGCGCCTCATTCGCCGTGCTTATCGCTGAGGAAATGTTCGCATCCGGGTGCAAATTGCTGATCAGCGTGACGTCATCCGGGCAAATTGTGCCAATACGCCCGCCGCCTTATTTCATCTTGATCGAACGCGCGCTGCGTGACGAAGGCACCAGCTATCACTACATGGCTGCATCTGACTATTCCCATGCCGACCCTACATCGGTCACAGCACTCGACGGGGCATTCGAAAAGTTGCAAGTGCCGGTGCTTACCGGCGCGACCTGGACAACCGATGCGCCGTTCCGTGAGACCCAGCCTGCCATCGATGCCATGCGTGAAAAAAATCTGATGGCGGTCGAGATGGAAGCGGCCGCGCTCTATGCCTTTGCGCAAGTTCGACAAAAGCCTGTCCTGTGTTTTGCCCATGTTACAAATCAGATGGGCCGCATCGCCGGCGATTTCGAAAAGGGTGAGGCGGACGGCACTAAAGATGCGCTCGACCTGGTCGCGATCGTGGCCGAGCGCCTTCGGTCATTCTGGTCGTGAGCGTTGCTGCGATCGGAGTGATGTGCAAGGCGCCCCAGCCGGGCCAGACAAAAACACGACTCGCGAAAGCCATCGGAGCAGTTGCCGCCTCAGAACTGTCCGCCTGCTTTTTACGCGACGTTGCCGCGGCGATTGAAGCGGTACCCGAAACTCTGGGTCGGCGCGGCTACGCGGTCTATGCGCCGGCGGGAACTGAACGGGTGCTGCGCAAGCTATTTCCGGAAAAGTTTCCACTCATGCTGCAGGGCGGCGGCGACCTTGGAGAAGCGCTGTTTGGCGCGACGCGCGATCTGCTGCTTGCGGGACATGACTGTGTCCTGCTGGTCAATGGCGACAGCCCAACGCTGCCTTCCGGCTTCCTGGCACAGGCAATCGAGATATTGCGCAATCCAGGCGACCGAATGGTGCTTGGTCCGGCGAGCGATGGCGGCTACTACCTCATCGGATTGAAATTCCCACACAGGCGCGTGTTTGCCCAAATTGATTGGGGAACCGAAACCGTGCTTGGCCATACATGCGAGCGCGCCGCGGAAATCGGACTTGCCACCACGCTACTTCCAGAATGGTACGACATCGATGATGTTGAAACATTAGGCTGGCTGCGGGACGAACTGGCCGGCAATTCGACGCGATTTCGCGGCGGCAGCCATGCTTCAGCGACGCGAGCTTTTCTTGCGGCCGCACCACCGGCGAGCGCGTGATCCCATGTCGGGGGTCTTTACCGATCAATTCGCCCAACCGCCGCCATCCACCGGAAAACACGCGCCGCTTTATCAATTGGCCACCATCGGTGCGATCTTCGCAGCCCTGACCCTGGCGACACCGTTTGCTTTCCGGGCCGGCGGCGACAATGCCTTTATTGCCATGGCCATTCCTGCGAGCCTGTTGACGATTGCCGCAACGCATGTGGCCGAGCGCACCGCGACAAGCCGCGCCCTGTGGCTGATTTTCGGCATCGGGATTCTGCTGCGCGTCTACGTGCTACTGTTTGACCCGCTCCTGTCCACCGACATCTTTCGCTACATCTGGGATGGCAGGGTTCAGGCAGCCGGCATCAATCCGTACCGCTACTTTCCCGCCCACGACGCGCTCGCGCCTCTGCGCGACACCACGATCTTTCCCAGGATCAATCGGGCGGATTATGCCGTCACGATCTATCCGCCAGTCGCCGAATTCTTCTTTCTGATCGTTACGCGCATCGGCGAAAGCGTCAACGTCATGCGTCTGGCCTTGCTCAGTTGCGAGGCGGTCAGCGTGACCTTGATCATGCTGTTCTTACGTCACATGGGACGGCCGACCACCCGGATTGTCGCATATTTCTGGCATCCCCTCCCGATCTGGGAGATTGCCAATAACGGTCACGTCGATGCCCTGGCGGTCGCGCTGATGCTGCTCGGGCTGTGGGTCGCTCTGACCGCTCATGCAAGGCGCGGGGCAATCTTGATCGCGCTCGGGGCGCTGGTGAAGCCATATGTGGCGCCGGCGCTGGCGTCGATCTGGCGCCCGTGGGACTGGAAGATGCCGGCCGCCGTGATCGCCCTAATCGCGCTTTGTTATCTTCCGTATCTTTCCGCGGGCTGGGGGATCTTCGGTTTCCTGACCAAAGGATATCTGACGGAAGAGGGTATTGCTTCTGGTGACGATCTCTGGCCGCTTTCCGTCTGGCGTCTGATTTTCGGCACTCATCGCGGCGATGTTGCCGCCTACGCCGTCGTAGCGGCGTTGATCGTGCTGTTCATGACGTTGTCGGCTGCGCGCCGCCCGGACAGGACAATCGCGTCCAGCCTCGCCGACACGAACATGTTGTTGCTCGTCGTCTTACTCCTGGTGTCGCCAAATCGTCCCTGGCACTTCCTACCCATCCTGCCGTTCGTCGCCCTTTGCGGTAATGCGCCGACATGGGTCGTTTCGATTGGCGCGCTCCTCCTGACCAACGAACTGTATTGGGAATTTCACCTTCCAAAGCCGGTCATCAAGTCTATTTTATTTGGAAGTTTTCTCCTGGCGTGCATTTGGTCAGCCCGGGCGGCCTATCTGAAGAAGGCCGCGGGAACAGGACGATCGTAATGAGTGTTCGCGGCAGCGATCCGGTTGTTGACACACGCGTCGATCCGCGCCGCTACCACGAATCGGTCAAGGGCGAGCGCACCGAGGCGGCCGCCCACCCGCCGGTCTGCGTCTACCTGGAAATCACCAATCGCTGCAATTTGCTGTGCACCACCTGCCCGCGCACTTACGAGGAGCTCGAGCCGCCGGCAGATATGAGTTGGGACTTGTTCAGGTCGATTGTCGACCAACTGCCTGATCTTGCCAGGGCCGTGCTGCATGGTGTCGGCGAGCCGATGCTGGTCGCGGACCTGCCACGGATGGTGGCGTATTTGAAGGATCGTGGAATCTACGTTCTGTTCAACACCAACGGAACTGTCCTCAGTGAACGCAACGGGCGCGCGCTGATTGCCGCCGGGCTTGATGAGCTACGTGTATCGCTCGACGCATCGAACCGCGAAAGCTTCAAGGCTATTCGCGGCAGGGACTATTTCAACCGCATTGTTCGTAACGTGCGCGCGTTTCGCAATCTGCAGGAACGCGAGGGACATACCAAGCCGCAGGTGTCCGCCTGGCTGACCGGCTTGAAGGAGACCGTCGAGGAGCTGCCGGCCTTCGTTAAACTCGCGGCGGAGATCGGCGTCCAGGAAGTCTATCTGCAGAGGCTGGTGTTCTTCGACCAGTCAGCCATTGGCAAAGCCCAACCGGATCAGGCGCTGTTCGAGCGTCTGACGCGCGAAGAGGCGGCCTCTCTCAGGCAAGCCGAGGATCTCGCGCGCGCGCTTGGCATCACCTTCAGCGCGTCGGGCGCGGCGTCTGAACCCGGCCTGAGCTTGAAAAAGACCGACGAGGACTCGCCCTGGTCGCTCTGCCGGCGGCCCTGGTCGCTGATGTATTTCACCGCCAACGGCCGGGCGTTACCGTGCTGCATTGCGCCGTTTTCACAGCATGGCTACGACAACTACACGTTGGGTGATGCGACGCAGCAAAGCTTGCGGGACATCTGGAACGGGCCGGCGTATCGGCAATTCCGCAGGGCTCTGCTCTCCGATAAGCCGTCCGCCGCCTGCGCCAATTGCGGACTGCGCTGGAGCCTATGAGCGACCCTGCGCACGAGCGCGATGCGCCGGCGTCCACGTCCCCTCGCTCTGCCATTATCTCGGCGATCATCCCATGCCTTGATGAGGAAGCGGCAATTGCACAGGTCGTAAGCGGCGTGCTTGCACAGAATGTGAGCGACGTTGTCGTCGTGGATGGTGGCTCGCGGGACAGGACGGTCGACGAGGCGACCGATGCCGGCGCCCGCGTCATCGTCGAGCCACGGCGCGGCTACGGGCGCGCGATCCAGGCGGGCATCGCCGCGGTGCGCGAGGACGCGGATATCGTGGTCTTTCTCGATGGCGACGGCAGCGATCCCGTGGAATTCATACCCCGCCTGGTATCGCCGATTATCGCGGGGCAAGCCGTCTTCGTTCTCGGCTCTCGCGTTCGTGGTGCGCGCGAGCGCGGCAGTCTGGCGCCACAACAGGTCATCGCCGCCTATGTCGGGCGCCTGCTTTTACGTCTCGTCTATGGCGCACGCTTCACCGACCTCTCGCCATTTCGCGCGATCCGGCGCGACGCGCTGGATCGCCTCGGCATGGTCGACATGACGTACGGCTGGAACCTAGAAATGTTAATGCGGGTTGCAGCCGCCGATCTGCCTGCATGTGAGATCGCCGTCGGCCAGCGTCGCCGGGTGGGCGGTGTTTCGAAGGTATCCGGGAATTTCATTGCAGGCATAAAGGCAGCCTGCTCCATGGCGACGACTTTCGTCCGACTCGCAGTCAGGCTACGGCGCCAGACGTACCTATGAAATCTGCACGTCGCTGATGGGTAGCGGCTTCGGTCGAGCGTCTCGCCTTTGATGTCCGCTTTCGCGGTCGCTATTGGGGGCAAAGCGGACATGAGATTTTGCAGCGCACATGTCTGCTTTTGGCCCAAAGCAGACCTGACGGTTTGCGCCGCACACGTCCGCTTTCAGGGGTAAGGCAGACAATGCATTAACGCATTGATTTGTTTGCGAGACCGCAAAAGCCGTGGGGCGATGTACATGCGGATGTACAAAATCAACAATGTACAAATTTATTTTGCAGCGGCCGGTTTTCAGCGCGGTCGGAGTCCGCTTTTGTGGTCGCTATTGGGGTTAAAGCGGACATGCCGTTTTGCACCGCACATGTCCGCTTATGACCCAAAGCGGACATTACCGACCTCTTCCTGATCACACTTCGGAATTGCTACCATCCCGGTGTCTAAGCCTCGGGGGCGATAATTGAGGCGACGCGCGTTCATCAAAGGAGCTGCTGCAACGGCTGCTTGGCCTCTGGCGGCGCGTGCGCAACAGCCGGCACTGCCGGTGATTGGATTTCTTAGCCCTGAATGGCCTGACCTGTTCGCAGATCGGCTGCGCGGTTTCCGTGATGGCCTCGGCCAGGTTGGCTACGTCGAGGGGCAGAATGTAAGCATCGAGTATCGCTGGGCGGAGGGCCGAATTGATCGACTGCCAGCCCTGGCCGCCGAACTTGTTCGCCGTCAGGTGAACGTCATTGCTGCGCTTGGCAGCACTCCGGCGGCTCTGGCGGCAAAGGCAGCGACCAATACAATTCCGACCGTTTTCTACGTTGGAACTGACCCAGTCAAAATTGGGCTTGTCGCCAACTTCAACCGGCCTGGCGGTAATATCACAGGCGTAACCACCCTAAACGTGCAAATAGCAGCGAAACGGCTGGAGTTGGTGCATGAACTGCTGCCCAAAGCGACCGTCATTGCTGCGCTCGTCAATCCGGCTAATCCCATTGTCGCCGAGACCTCGGAAAGAGATCTTTTGGCAGCAACTCGCACAAAGGGTCTGCAGCTGCATGTTTTGCGAGCGAGTACCGAACGCGAAATCAATGACGCTCTTGCGACGTTGGCTCAATTCCAGGCAAACGCGCTTATCATTGACGCCGATGCACTCTTCATAAGTCACACCAAAGAGCTCGCCGCGCTGACCGCCCGCTACGCCATGCCCGCGATTCACGCGGCGCGGGACTTTGTCGTTGCGGGCGGTTTAATGAGTTATGGGAACAGCCCAGCGGAATCGTATCGCCAAGCCGGCGTTTACGCTGGCCGCCTTCTCAAGGGCGAAAAGCCGGCCAACCTGCCTGTCCAGCAAGCTACAAAAGTAAACCTGGCTATCAATTTGAAGACAGCCAAGACGCTCGGCCTCAACGTCCCGAACACTCTCATTGGACGGGCAGACGAGGTGATCGAATAGTCGGAACGAAAATGATCGACTGGGCTCTTGATACAATCTCAGAGGAGCTAATGTGGGCGCTTGTGGTCATTGTCGTGATTGTGGCGGTTGCTGTCGTGACCCTCTTAAAAAAATGACAAATATTGTGATGCCCCGCACGTAGACGCGTGGCTCGCACTGATTGATATTGGCCCATAGCGGACATCGCTCGTTGCGCCGCACATGTCCGCTTTCGGAGACAAAGCGGACATGGCAAATTTGGTCGCGCTCTGATCCAATTTTCGTATCCTCCGGCTGAGGTTTCTGGACCGTGGCGACACGGCATTGCGGGCGTTCACGGCAGTGACGTTTGTGTCCTAGTGCCGCTTCGTGGTTTGTTAAAATGTGATTACCAAACTGCCCCTATTGCGATCGCGCTCCTTTATTCACGTCCAAGCGCCATGGATATAGGCTTGCCCGCAAGGCCACCAAATCTGCCGGGTGAGCAAATGCACCCCGTCGAAAAATATAAAAAGATAGCGCAAGAGCTTCTCGCGAAAGCGGAGAAGGAAGAGAGGCGGAGGGTCAGGGCCGAATTAAAAAGTGTGGCCGAGCGCTACTTGCTGCTGGCAATTAAAACGGCACGAAATAGCTGGCGTTACGCCAAAGCGGAAGAATGAGCTTGCCCTGCTCCTTCCCGGCAGCAATTCGCAACTTTTTGGCACCTAAAAACAAGACAGGAAAGTCAGAGCCGATATGTCTGTCGGCTCTGATTTCTTTTAACTTTCGGTCCTGCCCGCGCTGTGTGGCTATTAAGCTGCAGGGCGGGAAGGGGCCGCGCCCGGCGGGTACATATGCTTGTCGGAGCGCGGCCCGCTAAATCGGCGCGAGTGACCGGGATTGGCACTCTCGAAGCATGGCGCATCCATCCTGACAGTTAAAAAAGTGGTTTCATTGTTGTTTTAATTGCAGTGATCGAGATCAAATCTTTGCCAATCGCCGCCAGTTATTTGTCTTGCGTCTTACAAATGCCGGGCAGGACAGTATGCAGGAACGCCGCAAGTTAACTCGCTCCCGTGTTTTTAAAGGTGCAAAGATTGTTCTTGGCAACGCA
>Ga0247795_1000196_pt1 | contig 9851 bp, 6 predicted proteins | sample UWRJS016104C6_FD_179636 | JGI IMG/M metagenome (GOLD analysis project Ga0247795, IMG submission 179636) | Soil microbial communities from Arlington Agricultural Research Station in Wisconsin, United States - UWRJ-S016-104C-6 | ecosystem: Environmental > Terrestrial > Soil > Agricultural land...
GAAGCGGTCGGGGTCCTCGTAGCGCGTCTCGTCGCGGTTGGAGGACGTGTACCACATGACCACCTTGTCGCCCTCCTTGATCTGCTGGCCGCCGAGCTCGACGTCCTTGGTCGCGGTGCGGCGGAAGTGGGCGAAGGCGGGGAACATCCGCAGCGACTCCTCGACCGCGCCCGGGACGAGGGCGGGGTCGTCGACCAGGAGCCGGCGCTGGTCGGGGTGTTCCATCAGCGCCCGCATCGCCGAGCAGTAGGTCGCCTTGGTGCTGTCGTTGCCGGCGGCGACGAGGAGGAAGAAGCCCATCACGATCTCGTGCTCCTCCAGCCGCTCGCCTTCGACCTCGGCGTGGACGAGGACGCTGGTGAGGTCGTCGGTGGGGTTCTCGCGGCGCTCGGCGATCATCGAGCCGCAGCGGGCGAAGACCTGCTGGATCGCCTCCTGGATCGTCTCTTCGACGCTCTCGACCGAGGGGCTGTAGTCGGGATCGTTCGCCGCCAGCGCCATGTTCATCAGCTCGGCCCAGGCCGCGTCGTCCTCCTCGGGGATGCCCATGAAGCTGCCGATCACCCGCGAGACGGCGGGCTGGGCGACGTCGGTGACGAGGTCGCAGGTCTCGCGGCCCTCGAGGCGGTCGAGCACGCCGACGACGATCTCGCGGATCGCCTCCTCGTGCGCCGCGATCCGCTTCGGCGTGAACCCCGCCTGGAACAGCGCCTTCAGCCGGTCGTGCTTGGGCGGGTCCATGCCGATGAACATCGCCCGCGCCAGCTCGATCGGGAAGACCTCGTCGATCACCACCACCCCGCCGAGTTCGGAGGAGTAGGTCTCCCAGTCGCGGCTGACCTTGTGGACGTCGTCGGCCCGGGTCACCGACCAGAAGCCCTTCGCCTGCGGCAGCTCGGTCACCTCGGAGGTCCAGTGGACGGGACACTGGCCGCGCATCCGCTTGAACAGCTCCACCGGCGGTCCGTTTTCCCAGTGCTCGCGCTCGAGCAGCAGGGCGTCCTCGACGTCCCCTCCTCCGGCGGCGATCTCGGCCTGGTCTGCCATGCCCCGCGATCATACTGGCTAGCTGGCCAGTTTCGAGGCGAACGCGCGCCGATCGGCGCGGGCGGGAGCTGGATCAGCCCATCGTCTGTGGACATGGCTGCGCGAGCGCTTAGGGTTTCCTGAGTTAAACCCGGATCGGGTGGGGGCACGGAAGGGAGCCAGCATGACCATCAACCCGAAGTCCCTCTGGCCGGTCGTTCTCGCGGTTTTCGCGCTGAGCGCCCTCGCCGCCCCCGCGGCGCAGGCCGTACCGAAGACATTCCACGTCGAAATCGACACCTTCTCGCTGAAAGGCGAACAGGTGGGCGAACAGTGGTTCACCTTTGCGGCGACGACCGTCGAATGCGAAAAACTCGCGCTCACCGGCGAAAACGTCCTCAAAACAACCGCCGAAATCACAACCCAGGTGGCCTACTCCGAATGCAACACCAAAATCACCGGGAAAAGCTCCGCCAAAGTCGTGATGAACGGCTGTGACTACCGCTTCACAGTCAAACCCGAAACAGAAGTCCCGACAACAGGCGTGCTGCACATCGAATGCCCGGTCAACAAACGGATCGAAATCCTGATCGGCGCGATGGGGAGCGAAGGCGTACCGACGAACTGCACCGTCACATTGGGTTCGCAGACACTGAACGAAGTGATCTTCGAAAACGAAGGGACGGGAAAAACCAGGGACTACAGGGGAAACGTCGGCGGACCGCTGAGCTACACGCAGGATGGCGCCTTCTGCCCCGGCAACGAAGGAAAACTCCAGAAATCCTTCACCAACGGGACCTATGCCGGCGAAATGACATTCAAGGCGTTCAACGCGGGCGGGGGCCAGGTGGGCACCTGGATCGAATAGCCCTCTGGATCCAACGCGAAAGGAGCTCGACCGTGAAACCCATGCTCGTGAGGCCTGCGGCGGCACTTGCGGCGGCCTTGGCGCTCGTCGCCCTGGCCGCTCCGGCAGCGCAGGCCGAACCGAAGACATTCCACGCCGAAATCGAAAACTTCTCGCTGAAAGCGACCGAAAACACCGCCCAGACGTTCACCTTCAAAGCGGGGAACGTCGAATGCACCAAATCGACGCTGACCGGCACAGAAGTCGCGAAAACAACCGGCGAACTGACATTCGACGCCGAATACTCGAATTGCAGCAGCTTCTTCGGCAAAAGCTCGGCGAAATTCGACATGAACGGCTGCGACTACCGCTTCACACTCAACCCCACGACAAGCATCCCGACATTGGGCAAATTCCATTTCCTCTGCCCGGTGAACAAAAAAATCGAAATCACAGTCGGGCTTGAAGGCTCCGAAGGCGCGTCGCCGATCTGCACGATCACAATCGTCCAGCAGGAACTTCCCAACCTCATCTACAACAGCGGCGGAGAAGGGAAAATGCGGCACGCCGGCGCGATTCTCAACGTCAGGGAAATGACCTACACGCAGGACGGGGTCTTCTGTCCCGGCAACGAAGGCAAAAAAGAAACAATGTTCATGGAAGGAACCTACAAAGGCGAAGTCACACTCAAGGCCTTCAACGAAGGCGGCGGCCAGATCGGCTACTGGATCCAGTAGCTCCACATGGCGCGCCGGTCTGCTGCAGGCAGACCGTCCTGGCGACGGCGGCGAGGATTCGCCGCCGCTCGCGTCTCTGGGCGCTGGTGTAGTTGGCGCCGGGGACGGTGGCGAACATCGTGTCGGTGGCGTCGAGCCTCACGCCCTCGAGGCCGGGATGGACGCTGCCGCCGGCGCCGCGCAGTTCGTAGCCGGGCACGCCCGGGAGGCGCCTGGGGGCGGCCCGGTTGACGAAGAGGAAGAAGCGAAAGGCTCCGTCGTGGCTGCCGCGGACCTTGCCGATCAGGGCGTTTTCGACCCCCGGCGGCACCCGCAGGCGGATCCTGTAGGGGAGGGCTTCGATTCCGGCGCGGACCGCCGCCAGGGCCTGCTGGCCCGGCGGGATCGGCGTCGCGATGAAGGTCGCTTCGGTGCGCGGGCAGCCCGGCAGCTGCCGTTCGACCGAGATGATCTTTCCCTCCACCCGGTCCGGCGCCACGAAGGTCCCTTCCAGGGTCTGGCCGCGGGGATCGTCGAAGGCCCAGTGTCCGCCTGGGTCGATCTCCAGGTCGGCATCCGGGTCGTGCGACTCGAAGGTCCCGCAGAACCCCCAGCGGAACTTGAAGCGGGTGTCGACCACGTGCCCACCCGCAACTCCGAACTGGACCGGCAGGCCGGCCGAGCTTTCGCCGGCCCAGCGGCCTTCGACCGGCACGACGTCGGCCCGCGCACTGCCGACGCCCGACACGAGAACAAGCACAGCGACCACCGCTCCTCGCATCTGCTCACCATAGTCGCTCCTCTGCCATTTCAAGAGACGAAGGCCGCTCTCCCCGCCCGCCCCGCTCGGCTCATATAGTCCCTGCCGATGAACGCGGGCAAAGGTGGGGAGCGGCCCAACGAGCAGCAGGTCTGGTTGCTGCGCGGGGGAATCGTCGCGGTGGCCCTGGTGCTGGCGCTGGTCGCCTGGATCGCGACCAGGGACGACGAGGCCGAACCGCAGGTGGAAAGCGCGGCGCGGATCGTCGACGAATCCGAACTGGCGGAGACGGTGACGGCGCTGGGGCAGCCGATCTACTGGGCGGGACCGGTGGAGGGGACCGAGCTCGAACTGGAAGAACTGGAAAGCGGCGGCGTCCAGCTGCGCTACGTGCCGGAGGGGGAGGACGAAGCGGACCCGGCGGGGGTGCTCACCGTCGGCAGCTATCCGCTGGCCGATCCGGTCGGAGCACTGGAGAGCTTCGGCCGTGAACCCGGTGCGAGCGTGCGCCGCGCCGAGGACGGGACCCAGGTCTACCTCAGCGAGGGCTCGAACAGCGTCTACTTCGCCGACCCCGAGGGCGGGGTCCAGGTGGAGGTCTACGACCCCTCGGCCGAGAAGGCTTTGAGCCTCGCCCTCGCGGGCGAAGTCGAGCCCGTGGAATAGGGCTGAGGCGGGGGGTTCGACGAGCCGATGAGCATGTTCGTCGCCTGGGTCGTCTACCCCCTCGTGCTGGTGCTGCTCTGCGGCGGGCTGGGGCTGCTGGTCGATCTGCTGACGGGACGGCGGCTGCCGGGGACGCTGGTGGTCCCCGCCGGGTTCGCGGCGATGGTCGTCGTCGGCGAGTTCACCACGGCGCTGGAGGCGACCGCGACCCTGACGGTCCCGGCGGTGCTGTTCCTCGCCATCGTCGGCGCCGGGTTCTCCCTGCCCTGGCGCTTCGCGCGGCTGGACTGGCTGCCCGTGCTCGCCGCCCTCGGCGTCTTCGCGGTCTTCGCCGCGCCGGTCGTCCTCTCCGGCTCGCCGACCTTCGCCGGCTACATCAAGCTCGACGACACCGCCACCTGGCTCGCCCTCACCGACCGGGTGCTGGAGCACGGCCGCAGCCTCGACGGGCTCGGGCTCTCGAGCTACCGCGCCACGCTCGAATTCAACCTCGCCGGCGGCTACCCGATCGGGGTCTTCGTCCCCTTCGGGGTGCCCCAGAAGCTGATCGGCGCCGAGCTCGCCTGGGTCTTCCAGCCCTACCTCTCGTTCATCGCGGCGCTGCTCTCGCTCTCCCTCTGGGAGGTCTTCGGCGGCGTCCTGCGGGACGGGCGCTGGCGCGCCTTCGCCGCCTTCCTCGCCGCCCAGCCGGCGCTGCTCTACGGCTACGCGATGTGGGGCGGGGTGAAGGAGATGGCCGCCGCGGCGCTGGTGGCGCTGGCGGCCGCGCTCGCGCCGGCGGCGCTGCGGGCCGACTCGAGCTGGCGCGGCGTCCTTCCCCTGGCCCTGGCCGGGGCGGCCATCGTCGGCGTCCTCAGCGCCGGCGGCATCCTCTGGGTCGGGCCGCTGCTGCTGGTCGTGGCGATCCTCGCCTACCGGCGCCTCGGCCTCAACGCGGCCGCGGTTCGCGCCGCGGTCTTCGCCGGCCTCCTCGTCGTCCTGACCATCCCCGCCTGGAGCTCGGGGCTGGTGCCGCCGACCTCGAAATCGCTGGTCGGCTCCGACGGGGAAGGCAACCTGCTCGGCCCGCTCGATCCTCTGCAGGCTCTCGGCATCTGGCCCGCCGGCGACTTTCGCGTCGATCCCAGCGGCGCCGTGATCGCCACCGTCCTGGTCGGCCTCGGCATCCTCGCGGCGCTGGTCGGCCTCTGGGCGCTGTGGCGACGACGCGGCCTCGTCCCCCTGCTCTACGCAACGGCCCTCGTCACCTGCGCCGTGATCGTCGTTTTCGGCTCTCCCTGGGCCGCCGGCAAAGCGCTCGCCACCGCCTCCCCGGCGGCGCTCTCGCTGGCGGTTCTCGGCGCCCTTGCCGTGATGAAGTTCGACCGCGTCTCGGGGCTGATGCTCGTCCTCGTCGTCGCCGGTGGCGTCCTCTGGTCCAACGTCCTCGCCTACGGCGGCGCCGACCTCGCCCCCTACGGCCAGCTGCACGAGCTGGAGCAGATCGGCGACCGCTTCGCCGGCGAGGGGCCGGCCCTGATGACCGAATACAACCCCTACGGCGCCCGTCACTTCCTCCGCGAGCTCGATGGCGAAGGCGCCTCGGAGCTGCGCAACCGCCAGGTGCCGCTGCGCGAGGGGGGGGAAGCGGAAAAGGGGTTTGACGTCGATACCGACGAAATCCAGCCGAGCGGTCTCTTCACCTACCGCACCCTGGTCCTGCGCCGCTCCCCCGTTCGCAGCCGTCCCCCGGCGCCCTACCGTTTGGTCTGGTCGGGCAAGTACTACGAGGTCTGGCAGCGCCGGGAAGGTGAGACGACGCCCCCGGGTGAAATCCTCCCCCTCGGCGAAGAGGATGCCCCGGCGGCGATTCCCACCTGCGACGAAGTGTCAGCCCTGGCTGAACCCGCTCTCACCAACGGCGGCCCCGACGCCCACTTGCTGGCGGCCCGCCACGCCCCCGTCTACGACGCCACCGAAGGACCCTTCGAGGTGCCGCGAGCCGGTGACTACTCGGCCTGGCTGGAAGGCTCGGTGCGGGGCGACGTCGAGCTCTTCATCGATGGACCAAAGGTTGGGGAGGCGCGCCACCAGCTGGAGAACATCGGCGGCTTCGTCGAGCTCGGGGTGGCGGACCTGGGCGCCGGCCCCCACACGGCCGAGATCCGCTTCGGCGGTGCCGACCTGCACCCCGGCAGCGGCGGCTTCCCCCGCCCGCCGACGGGCCCGCTGCTCCTCACTCCCGCCGGTCGGGAGAAGGGCAAGCTGGTCTCCGTGCCGGCCTCGGAGTACGAACGCCTCTGCGGCAAGCCGTGGGACTGGATTCAGGCGCTCTGGGAAGAGCGCTGACAGGGCGCCCCTTCCCCTTGCCTCAGGAAGCAGCCGAGATCAGGTTCACCTTCCACTGATCGCCTTCGCGACGGAGGGCCCAGGTGGTTTCTTCGCCGTCGAATTCACCGCCGATTTCGGTGATCGTCACCGCGGCCGAAGTGTCGGCCACGCCCTCGACCTTTTCGACTTTGATTTTGTCGGCGAATTTATCCCCGTTTTCGCGCTGGAATTTGGCGCATTTCTCGAAGCTGCCTTCGAAGCCGGTGTCGAGGTAGTTCTGCGTGACCAGCTCGTCGCACACCCGTTTCGGGTCGGTCGTCAGCGCCACCTCTTCGACGACCTCTTCCGTTTCCTTCGCCTGATCCTCAGGCAGGACGCTCGCGCATGCGAGCAGGCCGGCTTCCTCGCCCGCTTCGTTGAGCTCGTCGTTGAGGTCGCCGATCTTCTGGTTCAGCGGCTGCAGCGCTTCTTCGTCTCCCTTGTTGAGCCTCAGGAGCTGTTTCTTGCGCAGGTCTCGCAGTTCACGACGGATCTCGAGGTAGCCCTGCCAGGCTTTTTCGGACTCCTCCGGAGCCTCGACCCCTTCCAGGTCCGCCAGCGATTCTTCGCGAATCGGCAGTAGTTCTTGCTGCAGTTTCGCCTCCTCTTCGATGCTGGTCGAGGTGCCGAGCCGCTCTTCCACCTCCTGGAAGCTGCGGACCTGCTCGACGCAGATCTCGTCCGCTTCGGCGCGGAAATCCTCAGTCGAGGAGTCGCTGCTGCCGCAGGCGGCGAGCGCGAAGGCGAGAGCAAGGACCACAAGGGAGCTGGCGAGACGGGACACGGGACCTCCTCGAGAACGTGAACGAACGAGGAGCCACTCTAAACAGTCTTGAAAACACAGGAGTTTTCGTTTACGCGGGGGGGTCTCCGGGGACAACACCCCCTGCCGTCCCCGGAGATCCCAAAGGTGCGCAGTCGCGCAAGCAGCGACCGCATATGCACCGACCCGCCTTGGGGTGAAAGGCACCGTGGTGCGCGCCGCGACCCTTCGAAGGCGTTGCACCCTCCCTCGGCAAAGGTGAAGGAAACAGTTGCCTCCCTGTGATCGCGACCAGCTTCACGGGGTGAGTCTCCCCGCCCTGCAGTTGGATTGCCATGGGGTGGGACCCTAAGATCGACCCTAAAATGTGATTCACCGGCGTCGTACGGTGAAAGGGGTGCGGGAAGATGGTGTTGCTGGAGCGGGAGCATGAGCTGGCGGAGCTCGATGCCGTTCTCTCGGAGGCCAGGGCGGACAGGGGCACCGCCGTCGCCATCGAGGCAAGTGCCGGGCTGGGCAAGACGCGTCTGCTGCGGGAAGCTCGAGAGGCCGCACGGCAGGCCGGTCTGACCGTGCTGTCGGCACGAGCGACCGAGCTGGAGCGGGACTTCCCCTTCGCGCTGGTGCGGCAGCTGTTCGAAGCTCCACTCGCAGCGCTTCCGGCCGAGCAACGGGAGGCTGTGCTCGAAGGGGCGAAGGCGGCCCGGGGGGCTCTCGGCCTGGGTCCGTCCGAGGGTACCCATGACTCCTTCGCCGTACTCCACGGCCTTTACTGGGTGACTGCTTCGCTTGCCGAACGCCAGCCACTGCTGTTGGCAGTGGACGACCTCCATTGGGCCGACGCCGGTTCCCTCGACTACATCAACTTCCTGCTTCCCCGCCTGGAGGAGCTGCCGATCGTGCTGACTCTCGCCAGCAGGATGGACGAGCCGGATTTACCCGAGGGACTTGGTCGGATCATCACCGACCCTTCGGTGCGGCACCTGAAGCCGATGCCGCTGAGCGCCGAGGCGACGACCACGCTGCTTGCCCACGAACTCGGCCATCAACCCGAGCCGACCTTCGTCGCCGCCTGCCACGAGGTCAGCGGCGGGAACCCGTTTCTGCTCAGCGAGCTGGTGCGCACTCTCGTCGAGCGGGGAATCGAGCCGGGTGCGGAGCAGGTGGAGTTGGTGCGAAAGCAGGCACCGGAGCGAATTTCGCAGATGGTGCTGCAGCGCCTCGGGCGGCTTTCGCCCGAGGCCGGGGCGATGGCGCGCTCCCTCGCCGTTCTCGGCGACGGCGGCGACCCGCGCGTGGTGGCACGGTTGGCCGCGATCGAACCCGAGTCGGCTCAGCGGGCAGCGGACGAACTGCGCGCGGTCTCGATCCTCGAGCCCGGCGCCTCCCTGCGCTTCATCCACCCGCTGATCCGCAACGCGACCTACGAGGACGTCCCCGCCGGGGAGCGCTCCGAAGCGCATGCCACTGCCGCGGCCCTCCTGCGCAAGAGCGACGCCGGCGTGGAGCAGGTTGCGACCCAGCTCCTGGCAAGCGATCCGCGGGGGGAGCGGGAAGACGTCGAGACGCTGCTGGCGGCGGGGGAGCAGGCGCTGCTCGCCGGGGCGCCTCGGTCGGCGATCGCCTACCTCACCCGGGCGATGGCGGAGCCGCCGCCCGAAGAGCTGCGAGCCGCGGTTATCGGCCCGCTTCTCACCGCGGCCTTCCGCGCCGCCGACCAATCGGCGCTGCCATCTGTCGAAGCGGACGTGTTCGCGGAGTGGGAGCGCGAACCGGCGCTGCACAGCAGCTGGGCTGGTGAGTTGACCGGTTTGATGGCGCTGGAAGGTCGCTTCGACGAGATCGCCTCGATGCTGCGGAGGGCCGTCGAGATCGCCGCGGAGGAAGGCGACGTGGAGCGCGCTTTTCAACTGCAGGCGCAACTGAACACCGCGTTGCTGCTCGTGCCCTCGACGCTGGAAGAGGAGCGGGAATACGACGCTACGGGGATCGACCCGGACAGCCCCACCGGCCGCCTGGCGGCGGCGATCGAGGCCCGGGCCAAGGTGACGGACGGGGGAACCGCACGGGAGGCGGCCGACGCCGCCAAGCGGGCGCTGGCGAACGACGGCAGCATCTTCGCCGAGGAACCGGATCTCGTCGCCGCTCCGACGGCGGTGATGACGCTGGTCGCGGCCGACGAGATGGAGGCCGCCCGCTGGGGGGCTCAGTGCGCGCTGAGAATCGCCCGGGAGCGCGACGCGACCCCGGACCTGTCGCGGGCCCACTTTCTCAACGGGTTCGTCTCCTGGGGCTACGGAGACATGGTCTCGGCGGAGGCCGACATGCGCCAGGCCGTCGAATTGGCGCGGATGGCCGGAATCGTGCCGCTGGTGCTGATGTACACCGCTCCCTTCATGGAGATCCTGATCGAACGGGACGAGCTGGAAGCGGCGGAAAGGGAACTGCAGGGGATCGGGATGCTTGAGGGCCCGATCCCCGAAAGCGTTCTGTTCAGCATGCTGCTGTTGGCTCGGGGGCATCTGCGGTTCGAACAGGGTCGAATGGACGAGGCTGCCAAGGACTTCCAGGCGTTGGCGGCGCAGGCGGAGAAGATGGGTTTCGGGGCGGGTCCGATCGCCTCGGCGGGCCCCTATGCCATACGCGCGCTGATGGCCAGCGGGGACGGCGCTCTGGCTCGCGAGCTGGCCGACACCATGGTGTCGGGCACCGACCATTGGCAAG
>Ga0247795_1000207_pt1 | contig 9673 bp, 6 predicted proteins | sample UWRJS016104C6_FD_179636 | JGI IMG/M metagenome (GOLD analysis project Ga0247795, IMG submission 179636) | Soil microbial communities from Arlington Agricultural Research Station in Wisconsin, United States - UWRJ-S016-104C-6 | ecosystem: Environmental > Terrestrial > Soil > Agricultural land...
CGGAGAAGTTGGGGCGGCGGAATTCTGGGGGCTCGAGGGTCCAGCGGGCGTGGACGAGGCTGGCGTGGAAGCGGGCGCCGGCGAGGGATACGTTGGGGCGGCCGGGGAAGTCGAAGGCGAGCTTGCCGGTCCAGCGGTTGGACGGCTTGGCGTCGCGGCGGAAGATCGCGGCGCCGGAGAAAAGTGAGGGCGGTCGCAGCGAGGCCGAGCGCAGCTCCGGGTCGAATGCCAGGGCCGAGCCCGGAAGGGTCTTTTCGGTCCCACGGGCGATTTGGACGCGGCCGCGGCTTTCCTCGACCAACGCCTGGAGCTTCACCGGCCCTCCCGGTCGGTTCTGGTTCGCCTGAAGGGAGACCGACACTCCTTTGCGCGGGCGCGCGATGGCTCGCAGCCGTACGCCCGGGGCACCGCCGCCCAGGTCTTCCTCCACGCGCAGGCCGCAGTAGAAGTAATCGATGAAGGGGTGAAGCGAGTATCGGACGCGCTTCCTGCTGACGTCGGTGTACCCCCGCTCCCCGTGGAACTCGATTTCCCCTACATAGGTTCCTTTTTCATACGGAATCTGCTCTTTCGGGTAGCAGCGCGGAGCCGTCTTCCCTTTTGCCCCGGTGGGCTTGAACTCGACCGCGATTCGCCCCACCTCGCCGAAGTCGGCTTCGATCTTCGTACTCGTAACGGTGGCCGGGGCCAGATAGGAAGCGGCGCGGTCCTTGCGGCTGGCGAGAAGGACAACTTCGCTGCTTTCCCCGTAGCCCGCGTGGAAGATCGCCAAGACAAAGATCCGATAGCCGTTGCTGGCCTCGATGTTGAAGGTCTTGAAGTCGTTGCCTTCCGATTCTTCCGCGGCCGTCGCGGCCGGAGCTGCCCCTAGCAGCGCCGCCAAAACCAGCATCGCGACCGCGAATTTGCTCCAGCGCCTCCCCACCGCTCGGCGATCCTACGGGAGGAAGATGCGGGCCGGTGCAGCGAATCTGATTCGATAGCCGCCGATGGCAGTCAGCGCTCAATACAGCGTCACGATCCGGGTCGAGCTCGACGCCCGGCAGGAGCCCCTCGGGCGCCTCACCGCGGCGATCGCCGAGGCCGGCGGGCAGCTGCAGGGGGTCGACCTCGTCCCCGGCGCCGGGCCGGAGGGCAAACGGGTCCGCGAGTTCACGATCGACGCCGCCGACCGCGACCACTGGGAGCGGATCCTGCGGGCGATCGGCTCGACCCGCGGCGCCCGCGTCCTCGACTACGTCGACCGGACGATGCAGATGCACCGCGGCGGCAAGATCGAACAGCGCAACAAGTACCCGCTGAAGACGCGCGACGACCTCTCGATGGCCTACACCCCCGGCGTCGCCCGCGTCTGCATGGACATCCACGCCGAACGCGGCAAGGCCTTCGAGTACACGATCAAGAAGAACACGGTCGCGGTCGTCTCCGACGGCAGCGCCGTGCTCGGGCTCGGCAACATCGGCCCCGAGGCGGCGATGCCGGTGATGGAGGGCAAGTGCATGCTCTTCAAGGAGTTCGCCGGGGTCGACGCCTTCCCGATCTGCCTCGACACCCAGGACGCCGACGAGATCGTCCGCGCGGTCGAACTGATGGCCCCGACCTTCGGCGGCATCAACCTCGAGGACATCTCCGCCCCGCGCTGCTTCGAGATCGAGGACCGGCTCAAGGAGAGCCTCGACATCCCCGTCTTCCACGACGACCAGCACGGGACCGCGATCGTGACGATGGCGGCGCTGTTCAACGCGCTGAAGATCACCGGCAAACCGATCGAGCAGCTGCGGGTGCTGGTGGTTGGCCTCGGCGCCGCAGGGGTAGCGGTGACGAAGATGATGCAGGAAGCCGGCGTCAGCCACATCGTCGGGTGCGACCGCAAAGGCGCGCTCTCGACCGAGCGCGAGGACTACCAGGCCGGCGAGATGAACGCGACCAAGCGCTGGTTCGCCGAGAGCTTCAACCCCGACAAGGTGAGCGGCACGCCCGACGACGCGATCGAGGGCATGGACCTCTTCATCGGCCTCTCCGGGCCGGGGATCATCCAGGCCGAGTCGCTGGCGAAGATGAACGACGACGCGATCGTCTTCGCGATGGCCAACCCGACGCCCGAGGTGATGCCCGAGGACGCCGCCCCCTACGTGCGGATCATGGCCACCGGCCGCTCCGACTACCCGAACCAGATCAACAACGTGCTCGCCTTCCCCGGCGTCTTCCGCGGCGCCCTCGACGCCGGCGCAGCGGCGATCACCGACGAGATGAAGCTCGCCGCCGCCAAGGGGATCGCGATGGCGGTCTCCGAGGCCGACCTCGCCGAGGACTACATCATCCCCAGCGTCTTCAACCGCGAAGTCGCCCCCAAGGTCGCCGAGGCGGTGGTCGAGGAGGCGAAGCGCGACGGGATCGCCCGGATCGACGACGAGACCGGGACCTTCGCGACGATCGAGGCGACCAGCTAGTGCGGGTTCTCGTCACCGGCGCCAGCGGCCTGATCGGCTCGGCTCTGTGTGACGCGCTGTTCGCCCGCGGCGACGACGTCGTCGGCCTCACCCGCGACCCGACACGGGCGCGCCAGGCCAACCCCCGGGTCACCTGGCACAGGTGGGAGCCGATGCTGGAACGGCCGGACCCGGCCGCGTTCGAGGGGGTCGAGGGCGTCGTCCACCTGCTCGGCGAGCGGATCGACCAGCGCTGGACCGAGGAGGCGAAGCAGCGGATCATGGAGAGCCGCCGCACCGGCACCCACAACCTGGTGGGGACGATCGAGGCGCTGGAGAGCCCGCCGCAGGTGCTGGTCAGCCAGTCGGCGGTCGGCTACTACGGCGACCGCGGCTCAGACGAAGTCGACGAGCGCGACGACCCCGGCTCGAGCTTCGACTCCGAGGTGGTGCAGGCCTGGGAGGCCGCCGCGCACGAGCTCGACTCCAGCGGCGTCCGCCTGGTCATCGTCCGCACCGGCCAGGTGCTGGCGGCGGAGGGCGGGATGCTGAAGGAGATGCTGCCCCCGTTCAAGCTCGGGGTCGGCGGTCCGCTGGCCGGCGGCGACCAGTACCTCTCCTGGATCCACGTCGACGACGAGATCGGGATCCTCCTCTGGGCGCTGGACAACGAGGGGGTCAGCGGCACGATCAACGCCAGCGCCCCCTACCCCGCGACCAACAAGGACTTCTCGAAGGCGCTCGGCCGCGCCCTCAACCGCCCCGCGATCATGCCCGTCCCCGGCCTGGTCCTCGACCTCAAATTCGGCCGCGAGTTCGGCCAGGTCCTCCGCGGCGGCCAGCGCGTGATCCCGAAACGCACCCGGGAGCTGGGCTACGAGTTCAAGTACCCCCAGCTCGACGAAGCGCTGAACGACGTGCTCTAGGCGTCCCGCGCCAGCACGTCCGCGGGCCCCTCGATCCAGATCCGCACATTGTCCCCCGGATGCCAGGCGGGGAAGCCGAGGCGGCGGACCTTGACGACGGTGCCCGAGGGCAGCTCCAGCTCGACCAGCTGGTCGTGGCCGAAGAAGCTGCGGGAGACGACGGTTGCCTTTTGGCTGCGGCGGTCGGGCGGCTCGATCGTGCCGATCGCAAGCGACTCGGGCCGGACCAGCACGTCGACCTCGCCGCGATGGCCCTCGCGGTTGGGCAGCGGCCCCAGCTCGCACTCGATCGTGCCGTTGACCGCTTTGCCCGGCAGCACCTCGATCTCGCCGAGGAAGCTGGCGACCCAGCGGGTCGTGGGGCGCGAGTAGACGTCCTCCGGGGTGCCGACCTGCTCGACCCTGCCCTCGTTGACGACGGCGACGACGTCGGCGACGCTGAGCGCCTCCTCCTGGTCGTGGGTGACGAAGACCGAGGTCAGCTTCTGCTCGGCGAGGATCTCGCGCACCTCTTCGCGGACCCGCGCCCGCAGGCCGGCGTCGAGGTTGGAGAAGGGCTCGTCGAGGAGCAGCGCCCGCGGCTCGGCGACCAGCGCCCGCGCCAGCGCCACCCGCTGCTGCTGGCCGCCGGAGAGCTCGTGCGGGTTGCGCTTGCCGAGCCCGCCGAGGCCGACCATCTCCAGCGCTGAGGCGACCTTGGCGCGATCCGGGCGGCGGCCGAGCGCGTAGCCGACGTTGGCGGCGACGTCCATGTGCGGGAAGAGCGCGTAGTCCTGGAAGACCATGCCGAGGCGGCGGCGCTCCGCCGGCACCGAGCGGCTCGGCCCCGCCACTTCCTCGCCGCCGATCTCGACCGTGCCGGCGTCCGGCTGCTCGAGCCCGGCGATCAGCCGCAGCGTCGTCGTCTTGCCGCAGCCGCTGGGTCCGAGCAGGGCGCAGATCGCCCCCTCGGGGACGTCGAGGTCGAGGCCGTCGACCGCGACGACCTCGCCAAAGGACTTGCGCAGCCCGCGCAGGCGCAGGCCAGGGTTGGTGAGCTCTTCGTACTCCATCAGCAGAGGAAACCCTAAGATTAGGGCAACCTAACGGCCTCCTCTGTGATCCACCCCACTTCACAACCCGCGCGGCTGCTCGCTGCCCTGCTCGTGCTCGCCGCCGTCGCCCTCGCCGGCTGCGGCTTCAGCACCGAAGACAGCGGCGGCGGCTCGAACGAGCCCGACGTCGAGGGCATCACCCTCTACTCGGGCCGGATCCCGGCCGCGATCGGTCCCGCCGTCGACAGCTACGAGGCGAAGGCCGACCGCGACGTCCAGGTCCGCTTCGCCGAAACCGCCGACCTCGCGGCGACCCTGGTCGAGGAGGGCGACGCCTCCCCCGCCGACGTCTTCTTCGCGCAGGAGCCGGGGGCGATCGCCGCGGTCGCCGAAGCCGGCCTCCTGACCAAGCTGCCGCAGGACATCCTCGACCGGGTGCCGCCGCAGTTCCGCGATCCGCAGGGGCGCTGGGTCGGCGTCACCGGCCGCGCCCGCGTGATCGCCTACAACCGCGACGTCGTCGCGCGCTCCGAGCTGCCGCCCTCGCCCTTCGGCCTGACCGCGCCGGAGTGGCAGGACCGGGTCGGCTGGAGCCCCGCCTCCTCGAGCATGCAGGAGTACGTGACCGCGCTGCGCGCCCGCTACGGCGACGAGCGGACCAAGCAGTGGCTGGAGGAAATGGTCGACAACGGCGCCGTCTCCTTCCCCGACAACGTGACGATCCGCGACGCGATCGCCAAAGGCGAAATCGACGTCGGCCTGATCAACCACTACTACGTCGCCCAGGCGATCGCCGAAGAAGGTCCCGACTACCCGGTCGCGGTCTATTTCCCGCCCGGCGGGCTCGGCTCGCTGATGCTGCTGACCAGCGTCGGCGTGCTCGAATCGAGCGACCGCAAGCCGGAAGCGTTTGCCTTCGTCCGCTCGCTGCTCTCCCCCGCGTCGCAGGCGTTCTTCACCTCGAGCTCGAAGGAGTACCCGCTCGCCCGCGGCGTCGAGCCCGACCCCTCGCTCAGCGTCCCGATCGCGAAGATCCCCGTCTCCGACTCGAGCCTGGTCGACCTCAAGGAGCTGCAGGGGACGATCGACCTGATGAAAGAAGCGGGGGCGCTCTAGGTGGGCGCGCTGGGCGGAGCGGGCTGATGGCCGCGGCGCGCCGGGCGCCGGCCTGGCTCCTCGCCGCGGGTGCGCTGGTCGGCGCCGCCGCCGTCCTCCCCGCCGCCTACCTCCTCGTCGTCGTCCTCGGCGATCTCTCGGCGGCGCTGGAGACCGCCTTCTCCTCGCGGGCGCTGGAAACGCTGCTGCGGACCGCGGCGCTGACCGCGGCCGTCGTCCTCGCCTCGATCGCGATCGCGCTGCCGGTCGGCTGGCTGACGGTGCGGACCGACCTCCCCGCCCGCCGCCTCTGGGCTGTCCTCTGCACCCTGCCGCTGGTGATCCCCAGCTACGTCGGCGCCTACCTGCTGGTCGCGGCGCTGGGGCCGAACGGGATGCTGCAGGACGCGCTCGGGGTCGAGCGGCTGCCCTCGATCTACGGCTTCACCGGCGCCTGGCTGGTGCTGACGCTGTTCACCTTCCCGCTGCTCCTGATCCCGCTGCGGGCGACCCTGCGGCGGATCGACCCGCAGCTCGAGGACGCGGCGCGGGCGATGGGCCGCGGGCCGCTCGAGGTCTTCAGGACGGTCGTGCTGCCGCAGCTGTGGCCGGTTATCGCCGCCGGCTCGCTGCTCGTGGCGCTGTTCGTGATCAGCGATTTCGGCGCCGTCTCGATCCTCCGCTACCAGTCCTTCACCGCCGAGATCTACGTCGCCTACCAGTCGAGCTTCGACCGGGTCGCCGCCGCCGCCCTCGGCGCCGTCCTCGTCGTCGCGATGCTGGCCCTGCTCCTGGTCAGCTCGCGCGTGCGGGGGGCGAAAACGGTCCACCGTCTCGGCCCCGGCACCCTGCGGCCGACCCGGCCCTACCGGCTCGGCCGCTGGCGCTGGCCGGCGCTCGCCTTCTGCTCCCTGATCGTGCTGGTCGCCTTCGTGCTGCCGGTCGGGGTGCTGATCTACTGGGCTTCGAAGGGGATCTCGACCGGCAGCACCTCGCTGCACACGGTGGCGGCGCTGGGCGGCAACTCGCTGCTGATCGCCGCCTGGGCGGCGGCGCTGGGGGCGATCGCGGCGCTCGTCGTCGCGGCGCTGGCGGTCCGCTACCCGTCGCGGATGACGCGGCTGGTCGAACGCCTCGCCCATGCCGGCTACGCCCTGCCCGGGATCCTCGTCGCCCTCGGCCTCGTCTTCTTCGCGACGCGGGCGGTGCCGGCGCTCTACCAGACGATCGCCCTGCTGGTCTTCGCGATCACGATCCACTACCTGCCGCTGGCGATCGGCCCGATCGCCAGCTCGCTGGTGCAGCTCTCGCCGCGGATCGAAGAGGCCGCGCGGGGCATGGGCCGCGGCCCGGCCGAGGTCTTCCGCACGATCACGATCCCGCTCGCGCGCGGCGGCGTGATGGCGGGGGCGGCGCTGGTCTTCCTGCACGCGATGAAGGAGCTGACGGTGACGCTGATCCTCTCGCCGATCGGGTTCGAAACGCTGGCGACCGACATCTGGACCCAGACCACCTACGGCTTCTACGAGGCGAGCGCGATCCCGGCCCTGGTCCTGCTGGCAGTCGCCGCGGTCCCGGTCTACCTGCTGAGCGAGCAGGGCGCGGCGCCGCCGTGAGCGGGTGACGCTGCGCCCATGGGCGGCGCTGGCGACGGCGCTGGCGCTTGCCGCCGCCTCCCTCGCCCTCCCCTTCCACCCCGTCTACGACCCCTGGGCCTGGCTGATCTGGGGACGGGAACTGGCGCACGGGGGCTTGGAGACCGCGGCCGGCCCCTCCTGGAAGCCGCTGCCGGTCCTGCTCGACGCGCCGCTCTCGCTGCTCGGCGACGCGGCGCCGCAGGCGTGGCTGCTGGTCGCCCGCAGCGGCTGGATCTGCGCGCCGCTGCTGGCGGGGCTGCTGGCGGCGCGGCTGAGCGGCGAGGGGACTGGCCGCTGGCGCTGGGTCGCGGCGGCCGTCGCCGCCGGCTCGGTGGCGCTGACCGCCGACTCCTTCACGCCGCCGCTGCGTCAGTTCACCGGCGGCCTCTCGGAGCCGCTGCTGGTGGCGCTGGTGCTGGGGGCGATCTGGGCGGCGCTCGACGAGCGGCGGGAGGTGGCGCTCGGGCTGGGGACGGCGGCGGCGCTGCTGCGCCCGGAATGCTGGCCGTTCCTCGCCGTCTACGGACTGAGCGTGCAGGGCCATCACCCGCGCCTGCGCGCCGCCACGATCGTCGTCGCCGCCTTGATCCCCCTCGCCTGGTTCGTCCCTGACATCGTCGGCGCCGGCAACCCGCTGGAGGGCGGCGAGACCGCCCGCGCCGGCGGGATCGAGCCGCTCGACGGGCTGGAGGTGCTGGGACGAGCGCTGGCGGCACCGCTTGCCGCCGCCTGGGTCGGCCTGGCGCTGCTGCTCTGGCGCGAACGGCACGACCTCGACCGCCCGCTGGCGATCCTCCTCGCCGGCGCCGGCGCCTGGGTCCTGCTGGTGGCGCTGATGGCGGTCGCCGGCTTCGCCGGCCTCCCCCGCTTCCTCGCCCCCGCCACCGCGCTGGTCGCGGTCCTGGGCGCCGTCGGCATCGCCCGCGCCGGCGCCTCCCTTCCCTCCCAACCCGAGACCGGGCGCATCCTTGATTTGAATCGCTATGCGGCACAAACAAAGGAAGCACCCTCCGCGGGAGCGCTGGGAGCCCTAGCTTTCGCTGCCGTCGTCCTCGCCGTCGCCGGCTTCGCCTGGCGCGCGGCGCAGGTGCCGGGGGACCTGGAGGTGGTCGAAAGGCAGACGCGGTCGCTGGATCACCTCTTCGACCTCGTCGACGAGACCGGACCGGCCCCTCTGCTCGCCTGCGGCGGCACCGTCCGGATGACGCGGGTGCGAGAGCAAACCGCACTCGCCTGGAAGCTGGAGGAACCGATCGCGGCGGTGCCCCTGCGCCGCCACCCCCGCCACGGCATCGCCCTCTCGACCAAACCCCTCCCGGCAGGCGACGTCTTCGCACACGAGGGCCGCTGGCGAGCCACCCGCCTCCCCTGCCCCTCAGCTCAGCGCTGACGGGGCGTCACTCACCGAGCTCAACCAAAGGCCGCGCCATCGCCGGCGTCTCCGGCGCCGCCCGATAGGGCTGCTCGGCCGGCTCCCACCGCTCGTGGTAAACGCCGTCGGCGTTGACCGCCCAGACGTCGTGCCCGGCGCCGTCGCAGAGGTTCTCGACCGCCCGCATCGCGGTCAGCATCGAGTGGTCTGAGTTGTTGTACCTGTGGAGGCCGTTGCGGCCGATCTGCTGCAGGTTGGAGAAGCCCTCGAGCCAGCCGCGAATCCGCTCGACCCGCTCGGCGTACTCGGCGTCGTAGACGGGGTAGGCCTTGGGGACGCGGACGACGTGGCCGCCCGCGACCCGGGCCGGCTCGACCAGGCCCAGCGCCGCCACCTCGCGCCGTCCCAGCTCGAGCAGCTGCTCGTCGCTGCTCGACCAGAGCTCGTCGCCTTCGAAGCAGAAGTACTCGAGGCCGAGGCAGGAACGACGCGGGTCCGGCGTCATCCACGGGCTCCAGGCGCGGAAGTTCTGGATCCGCCCGACGCGCGCCCGCGGGTCGTGGACGTAGATCCAGTTGTCCGGGAAGGGCGGCTCGCCGTCGACCGGAAGGGCGACGGTGAGGAAGTCCCGGTAGCGCAGCCCGGCCGCCGCAGCGGACACCTCGCGGGGCGGCGCCGGCTCGGCGGCGCCGACCGTGGTCCGCAGCGGGATCGAGGAGATCACCGAGGCGACCTCGACCCGCTCGCCGCCGGCGCGGACGGCGGTGACGCGGCCGCCCTCGTGCTCGAGCCCTTCGACCGCCGCCCCGAGGCGGATCTCGCCGCCGCGCTCCTCGACCCGGCGCGCCAGCTCCTCCCACATCTGCCCCGGCCCCAGCCGCGGGTAGCGGAACTGCTCGATCAGGCTCTTCGGGGTGTCGCCAGCGCCGCCGGGCAGCGCCGCGCGCAGGGCCGACCAGAGCGAGAGGTCGGCGATCCGCTGCGCCGCCCACTCCGCTCGCAGCTCGTCCGTCCCCACCCCCCAGACCTTTTCCGTGTAGGTCTTGAAGAAGAGCTCGAAGAGGCGGCGGCCGAAGCGGGCGCTGACCCACTCCTCGTAGGTCTCCTCCGCCCGCCGCGGCCGCAGCCGGGCGCGGGCGTAGGAGCAGAGGCTGCGGGCGAGCTCGAACGGCCCGACCTT
>Ga0247795_1000218_pt1 | contig 9538 bp, 7 predicted proteins | sample UWRJS016104C6_FD_179636 | JGI IMG/M metagenome (GOLD analysis project Ga0247795, IMG submission 179636) | Soil microbial communities from Arlington Agricultural Research Station in Wisconsin, United States - UWRJ-S016-104C-6 | ecosystem: Environmental > Terrestrial > Soil > Agricultural land...
CAGGAAAATAAAAAGTCCCCCGAATTAATCGGGGGACTGTAGTGAATATTGGATCGACAATTTTTATTTGATCAGTTAAAATAATCCGCCTTTTTTCAAAGTTCTTACGCCTTCACCAATTTTGAATCCGTTATGATAAACCTGGATCTTGTAATCACCAGTTTGGAATTTATCCTGGATCAAAGGAAGCTGTACATTCTGACGTTTGCCTTGCTCATAAGGAACTGTAAGTTTTGAAGTGAAAGTCTTGTCACCTTCTTCTCTTGTTGTAAATGTACCGCCAGTAGCTTCTGTTGAAATAACTTTTCCGTCAGGAGCTGTTACCATTATATACATATCAGCAGGGCCACTTTTTGCTATCCTGTTCTCAACATCAAAGGATACAACCAGTTTGTCTACTTTTTTAGCTGTTGTTGTTTCTTTTTCTTTACCACCATTCTTTTCATTTACCGGGATTATGGCAATGTTGCTTGCGCTGAAAGTAGAACCAACATCAACTGTTTCTTCTAATACTTTCTTTTCGGCCTGCGTAGTAACCAGGTTTGCCGTTAAAGTATCTTTTTCAACAATAAGCTGTGTTTTTTCAGCTGTCAAAGTCTGATTTTCGCCGGTCAACCTTGTATTTTCAGCCTGAAGAGTTTCGATCTGTCCATTAAGTTCTTCGATCAATGTTTTGGCTCTTGCAAGTTCTGATTGTGTAGCATTTTTGTTTTTCAAAATGCGGTTGATCTCTGCTTTTAACTTAGAGATCTCAGTTTGCTTAGCTGTCAATTTACCGGACATATCATTATTAGCAACGGTCACTGAATCATACTTATCAAGTGTGAACTTGTAAAGAGATTCTAATGAATCACGCTGGCTCATGTAATGAACACCTTCCTCGGTTTTTGAAAGGATTTCTTTGTCTGATCTGTTTATTTTCATTAGAAAATAAGCCCAGGAGCCCAAAAGGGCTACTGCAAGCAGACCAATAACGATGTTTTTTGAATTACTGCTTCTCTGCGGTGTTGTCGTAGGCGTAGCAGATGGATAATTTGTGTTTGTCATTTTTATTTGAATTTTACAGTTTCAAAATAATTGGATTCGCTCAAAATAAGTAGGATTATTTATTAACAGGATCACAATTTTGTATCACACCTCATTAAAGAAAAACCATGCCAAAAAATGAAAAAAACTTAAATCGGGATGTCAACAAATATTCGTGATTCTGTTTGTGAATCCTTGTAATTTAGCGGCTTATGTCACATGAAAAGATAATAGCAGAGTGGAAAAAAAAAGTTTTCAAGCCCTTTTACTGGCTGGAAGGTGAGGAGGAATACTTTATTGATAAGGTTGTGGATTACGCAGAGCACAAGATCCTTAGCGAAGCGGAAACAGGGTTTAATCTCACGGTATTTTACGGTAAAGATGCTGCCTGGCCCGACGTAATTAATGCATGTCGCCGTTATCCCATGTTTTCCGAACGACAGGTAGTATTATTAAAGGAAGCACAGCAGATGCGGGATATTGAAAAACTTGAGTCGTATATAGAGAACCCCTTGAGTTCAACCATCCTTGTTGTTTCATATAAAGAAAAGAAAATTGATGGTCGAACAAAATTTGCTAAGATGTTGAAAGACCGGGGCGTTCTGCTCTCGACAAAAAAAATTTATGAAAACCAGCTTCCTCAGTGGACGGAAGAGATCGTTCATGATCATGGTTATGAAATTTCAAGGAAAGCCCTGATGTTGCTAGTAGATCATATCGGTAATGACCTGAGCAGGATCGAAAATGAAATAGAGAAGATATTGGTTAATCTTGGCAATAGAAAAACGATAAATGAAGATGATATTGAAGAATTCATTGGGATAAGTAAAGAGTTTAATGTCTTCGAATTTCAAAACGCCCTGGCTAATAAAGATCTTTCGGGTTGTATCCGCATTGTTCAATATTTTGAAGCAAATCCCAAAGCAGCGCCAATTCAATTGATATTTCCCTCTCTCTATTCATTTTTCAGCAAATTGTATATGATACATGGATTGAGTAGCCGCGATGACAAAACGGTAGCTGCAGCTATCGGTGTAAACCCATTTTTTATTAAAGATTATTTGCAAGCGGTAAAAGCCTACAGCTTTCCGCAGGTAGAGAAAGCTATCTTATTATTGCATCACTATAATTTAAAATCGGTAGGGGTTTCAGATATTGGCACTGAAGACGCATCGCTATTAAAAGAAATGGTATTTAAAATAATTGCAGGGTAATCAATTTATAATGGTAAAACGTGTTTCTTTGTATTGATCAATAAAATTTTATTTATGAAAAAAACAAGTTGGATCGCTGGCCTGTTAATGTTGGTAGTGTTTTCCGGATGTTTTGATACAGTTGACGAATTCACAATTGCTGAAAATGGTAGTGGCACATTTGTCAATAGCATTGATATGGGAAAAATGCTGGGGCTTTTACAAACGATGGGAGGCGGAAATGATGAAATGAAAGAATTTGAGAAACTGAAAATGGATACTGTTGTTTATTTAAAAGACATCAAAGACAGCCTGAAAAATTTAAATGATGCGGAGAAAAAGATAGCCGCAACCGGCAAGTTAAGGGTCCAGATAAATGCAAAAGAAAATGAATTAAATTTCACATTCACCTTTCCTTTTTCGAATGCATCCGAGATCGCCCCGATCCAAAATATTTTGAAAAAAGCAAAAACAGATGTCATCGAGTTTATAATGTCTAAGTTAACGGCTGAGGAGAACAATAAAAAAGACGGTAATAAAGAAGATGGCAACAAAAAAAAGGGGATGTTTGACATGGGTGAAGACGATGCAGATAATATGAAACCCGAAGAAACGGGAGTATCTCTCGATCAGTATTATACTACCGTTTACGAAAAGGGCAAGTTCTCCCGCAAACTAAATAAAGAAAAATATACCCAAGTAGCTGATGATAAAACGTTGAAGACAATGCAAGAAATGGCTCAAATGGGAATGTCTATAAATATGAAAACAGTTATTAATCTTCCGAAGCCTGCAAAAAAAGCAGAAGGTAAAGGAGTTAAACTTTCAGAAGACAAGAAAAAAATTACAATAGAAGGAACTCTTGATGATTTCTTTGAAGATGGTTCTTATTTTGAATATAATGTTGAATATTAGCTTAAGGCCCCGCTAATAGCGGGGCTTTTTATAATATTTGTAAACTATTGACCTTATCCTGGTCAATCTGCTTTACCAGCTCTTCTAACGTATTAAATTTTACCTCCACCCTTAAAAATTTCTTTACATAGACCCGGATTGTTTTTCCATAAATGTCTTTATCAAAGTCAAAGACATTTACTTCTATCACTCTTTTCTTGCCATCTACCGTCGGACGGAAACCAATACTCATCATTCCTTTGTACTGTGCATCTTCAAAAGGAAAGGAGTTTACCTCATCCATTGTTACTTCCTCATTTGGCATTCCTTTTTTAATACTTGCATATACAGCATATATTCCATCGCCGGGTATTATCTTTTCCGTATCATGAACTTTTAGATTCGCGGTAGGGTAGCCCAGTTGTCTTCCTAATTTATTCCCATGCACAACTTCACCTTCAAAAAAGAAAGTATATCCCAACAGTTTATTCGCCATTCCAATATCAGTATGGAGAACAGCTTCACGAATATTGGTTGAGCTGATAGCGATCTCTTCCAAAATATGCTTGGGAATCTCTTTTATTTTAAATCCAAATTGAGGCGCCATTTTTTCCAGAAGCTTATAATCACCTAATCGTTCCCGGCCAAAGCGGTGATCATACCCTATGATTATCGTATCAGGATGAAATTTCTCAAAAAGAAAATTCCGGATATAATCTTCAGCTGGTTGGTTAGCAAAAGCGTCAGTGAAAGGAACAATTACCAGATGATCAATACCAAGTCCTGATAACACTTCAATTTTCTCCTCCAACGTGTTGATCAATCGTACGCCAAGTATGGCCGAAGAAATAACCTTCCTGGGATGTGGGTGAAATGTGATGATAAGAGATTCACCATTCATTTTTATGGCCTCAACCTTTAGCTTATTTATTATTTGGCGATGACCGACATGAACTCCATCAAAAGTTCCAATTGTGACCACTGCATTATGAAAAACCGGTAAATTATCAATATCCCTGTGTACCTGCATGTATGCAAAATAAATGTTCAATGTTCAATTAGCAATACTCTTTGTTCAAGTATTTTTGCGGCTCAATACAATTCATGAGTCTATATTCAAAAAGGGGAGTTTCAGCGCAGAAAGAAGAAGTTCATGCAGCCACCAAAAGCCTTGACAAAGGACTTTATACAAAAGCATTTTGCAAGATATATCCGGATATTCTATGTGGAGATGATCAATGGGTAAACGTTATGCATGCTGATGGGGCGGGCACGAAATCCATTCTTGCTTATTTGTATTGGAAGGAAACAGGCGATGTCTCAGTCTGGAAAGGGATCGCACAGGATGCTATTGTAATGAACCTTGACGACCTTCTTTGTGTAGGCATTTATGATAATTTGCTTTTTTCTTCTACGATCGATAGAAATAAAAATGTGATACCTGCTGAAGTGCTTGAAGCAGTTATAACCGGGACACAGGTGTTTTTTGATAAGATGAAAAGTTTTGGCGTTACTATTACTTACATGGGTGGGGAGACAGCTGATGTAGGTGATGTGGTAAGAACAATTGCCGTGAATGGTACAATGACCTCAAGATGGCCAAAATCAAAATTGATCACTAATGAAAAAATAAAACCAGGAAATGTTATCGTTGGCCTGGCTGGTTTTGGAAAAGCTGATTATGAAGATGCCTATAACAGCGGAATCGCCAGCAATGGACTTACCAGTGCAAGACATGATATGCTGCAAAAAAAATATGCAGAAGATTATCATGAATCATTTGATAATTCGCTGGATGATTCTGTTGTCTATATCGGCCCTCACAGGCTAAGAGAAAATGTCCAGTTTTCATTGCGTAGTGAACAGTTATCAGCTACAGTTGGTGAGTTGTTATTAAGTCCAACAAGAACTTTCGCCCCCATACTAAAAGAATTATTAGAAGATCATTTTCAAAAGATCAACGGCCTGATCCATTGCAGCGGCGGTGGTCAAACAAAATGTTTGAAGTATATCCCGGATAATGTACGGATCATAAAAGATAATTTATTTGAACCGCCAATTATTTTCAAATTGATCCAGCAAGCAAGCGGATCTGATGATAAAGAAATGTACCAGGTTTTTAATATGGGTACAAGGTTAGAAATTTATACCAATGAAAAAGATGCGGGAACGATCATTGGCATTGCAAAAAAATTTGGCGTCGATGCACAGGTTATCGGCAGGGTAGAAGAGAGTGGAAAAAAAGAATTGGTGATCAAAACTTCAGCTGCTGAAATAAAATATCAATAACAGCGGTAAAGCTTAGCTTTTTTTCCTAACAATAAAATATACTGAACCGATCTTCTTGTTTTTTTTCTTGTTGTAAATTTCTAATATAGATTTTCCAGGAGTGTTTACCTTGATATAATAAATGTCATTATCGCCGGCAGTAATCGTTCCTTGTGTCAATGAGAGGCTTAGATCTTTGCTCTTTACTTTGTCAACTTTAACCGAGATTATATTTTCGATACCAGTATATAAGATATATTTATCCGACATGATGACCTCAAAACCATCTGCATTAACTATATATGTTACAGGTTGCTTTCTGTATGCTTTAACAGGTTTCCCTTTATATAGTGCCGGCGTCCACGAAGGACCTTTTTGAATGACTCGTACTACTTGCTCCTCCATTCCGTAGCCAAAATTCGTCAGTGCTTTTACGTCTGAAATATTTCCTGTCTTATCAACAATAAACTGGACAATTACAGTATAGTAACCAACAGGTGCACCATTCTCAACCGGTACATTTGGGTCAAGATTTTTCTCGAGGTGTTTTCTCCAACCCATGTTCGCACCGGGGAAAATAGCTTCAACATCTACTTTTTCAAAAACCTTATCACCCGTTACTACTGAATCAGCAGGAGGTGGAGGAGGATCAGTTGTTTGTGAAAAAAGTTTTGTCGTAAGGAGTACAAACAAAAAAAATAGAATTACTCTCATAATTATAATGGCTGATAAATCTTCAGCCATTATAAAAATAGGAAATTAAATCTAGTGAGTTATTCGTCGGCTATTACAAATGTTATCGGTTGCTTTCTATAGGCTGCAACCGTGCATCCGTTATGCACAGCAGGTACCCAGTTTGGAGATTCTTTCATAACCCTTAACACTTCAGTTTCCATACCGTGCCCATGATCTGTAAGAGTTTTCAGATCACTAATACTTCCATCCTTATGAACTATAAATTGCGCAATTACTGTATATGTGCCTGTGTTTGCGCCGCTGTCAACAGGCACAGTTGATTTTAAATTCTTTTGCAAGAATTCCCTCCATCCTTTGAATCCCCCCGGAAAACTAGCTTCTATTTCTACTTTTTCAAAAACAATGTTTTCATCATTTTCAAATGACTTCACCTTTGTAATAGTTTTTGAATTATTTGGTTTCCCATTGTCAACAATTACAAAAGTAAAAGGCTGTCTTCTATATGCCTTTACATTGTGACCATTTTGAATCGCTGGTATCCAATCAGGTCCTTTCCTGATCATTCGGATTGCTTCTTCTTCCATACCAAATCCATGTTTTGTCAAGGCCTTTACGTCGGATACACTTCCGTCTTTGGCAACAATAAACTGAACAACTACTGTATAGGTACCCGATTTACATCCGTTTTTAACAGGCACATTTACATCAAGATTTCTATTAAGAAAATTCCTCCATTCTTTTTCACCTCCACGAAAAGCTGCTTCCACCTCAACTTTTTCAAAGACCTTGTTGTCATCCTGAACAAATGTCCTATCTACCCATGATTCTTTTATTATTCCATTTCCCTGAGTAACAGGAGTCAGCTTTTTTGCTTTGATCTCAATAGCGTCATTCTTTCCAATATCTCCATATTTTTTAATTGCTGCATCCCCTTTTAGAATAGATATACTTTCTATATCATTTGGGCTTAGCAGCTTGTCAAGATCCGCCAATTTGAGGCCTGGCATCGGCTTATCATTAATAACAATTAATAGATTGTGTGGTTTAGTTGTATCAGGGCCAAGTGTGATTTCTTCTACTATTACCGGTGAGCGGGGCTTACCAGGTCCATAAAGTCTGTCGTATTCTTTAGCAGAATACAAATTTATTTGATAATAATGCTTACCGTAATTTACCGCAGTTTTGGCAAGTTCGCTGATGTAATACAATACGAAATCAGAAGGTTTGTATTTTGCCAATTCCTTATTGTCAATTCTTTTCCCGTCTACCCACACTCCATACATTTTGGGATCTTTCCATGCATCTAATTGAGCTTTTGTAGGTGATTTCTTTGCTGGTGGAGGCAGATCTCTTGTCAAATAGACCGAATCAACCTTTGGAACTGTGTCGATGATCTGGTTGCCGTTTTGATCAAAGAAAAACTCGATCACGCCGTCTTTTCCCTTTTCGCCATACTTATCAATGGCTTCTTTTCCCCCAACGACAAAAACTGCTGATCCTTTAAACTCATTGTTAGGGAATATAGTTGTGTCAATATTTTGAACGCCCCTTTTTTTCTGAACTACACCATTAATTATTATTAATGCGTTTTGGAATTGCTTACTTGTATCAGCTACAACCCAGGCACGATTCAATATTTGTTCAGGCGTTATATTATTTGCAAAAGTTACAATACCCTTTAGAATGGCCTTCGCTATTTTTTCCTGGTTACTTTCATTAGTAATAAAAGAAACGTCTTTTGGATTATTAATATAACCGCATTCTAATAAAAGTGAGGGAGCTTTAGCTTCATCTATTACATATATACTTGCATTACCTCGCTGTTTGATATTTCCATTGGTTGTATAGATTTTTTTCAATTCACCAAGTACAGAAGACGCCAATTGTACATCCGGAAGATTGTATCCATTATTTGTCACATAAGCATCAAATCCTGACTTAGAGCTTTGTTCATTTTCAGAACTGCTATTCACATGTATTGTAATAAAAGCATCGGGTTTCAAATTATTTACAAACTCGACTCTTTTTCTCAATGCATCATTTTTATTCATTGTCCCGAACGGGAACTTTTCGTCATCTCTTGCCATAATTACATTTATGTTATAGTCATGAGCAAGTGTTTCAATTTTTTTTGCAATAGCTAAAGTAAGTTTCGCCTCGTTATTTTTCCCATCTTTAGTTTTAGCACCGGCATCTGTACCGCCATGGCCGGCGTCAATCACAACAGTGATCGAGTTTATTGCTTTCTCAAATTCATGTGGGTCGTTTTTCCTGTTTTTATAACTAAAAGCAAAAAGGAAAAAGATAATGGCTGCTACAGGTAGTACCATCAACTTTCGAAGATACTGGTAGCTTGGTTTTTTGGATGTGGTAATCATGGCTATACGTCTTTTTATCTGGTTATGGAAAAAAGGATTCACAAGTTGATTATTTGTATTAAACACTTGCATCAATAGTAGTTCAGCATACTGCCAGTTATTATTTTCCTTTATGGCAAATTCATCCGCCAGAAATTCATGAATCGCTTTTAGTTCTCTTTTTATTAAATGGAAAAAGGGATTGAGCCAAAATATGACCGTAAGCAGTTCAACGAAAATAATGTCCCAGCTATGTCTTTGCTGAATATGAAATAACTCATGCCTGAATATTTGTTCACCTTTTTCAGAATGAAGTTCGATCTTCCGGTTCCAAAAAAGCCAGCGGAAAAAAGAAAAGGGTGTGCCCGGTTCATCGGTGTTTATAAATCTTATTTTATCAAGCCGTTCTGAAGTATTCTTTCTAATGAGTGACCTTATCTTGTTTAATGAAAATAAGACCCGGATCAGGAAAACTGCAAGTATAATAGAATAAAACAAGTATACTAAATTTTGAAAAGTAAACCATGATGTTTCGGATGTCGAGACTGTTTCCTCCTCAAAGTAAGCAGGAGAGGAGATCACATGCAGCGTCTGTAGCATTACTGAAGAATCAGATTGCTGAGCAGAAAAATAAACCGGGATATTAAGAAAGGGAGTAAAGAAGCTAATGACAACAGCCATCAATAAATAAAATCGATTATAGCGATGGAATTTTTTATTTCGCAATGCAAAATGGTAATATGCATATAACAGCCCTGATGCAGCTACTACCTGGATCAAATAAAAAAGAAGTTGATTCATTTCTTTTGGTTTTGCTGTTTTTTAATTTGTGTCAACAAGCTTTCCAATTCTTCAATGGAGATATTATTTTCTTTAACCATAAAAGAGACCACGTTACTAAATGATCCTTCAAAATATCCTTTCACTATTTGTTTCATGGTTCGCTTTGAGTATTCGTCTTTTCCAACCAGTGGAGTATATAAATGTTGCCGGCCTAAAACTGTGATGCTGACGAATTCTTTATCCACAAGAATTTTCAAAAGGGTAGCCACCGTATTTTGATGGGGCTTTGGTGCAGCCATCGCATCGATTATCTCTCTTAAA
>Ga0247795_1000219_pt1 | contig 9532 bp, 10 predicted proteins | sample UWRJS016104C6_FD_179636 | JGI IMG/M metagenome (GOLD analysis project Ga0247795, IMG submission 179636) | Soil microbial communities from Arlington Agricultural Research Station in Wisconsin, United States - UWRJ-S016-104C-6 | ecosystem: Environmental > Terrestrial > Soil > Agricultural land...
ACTTTTGTTCCTTGATTAATCTTTTGTTGCGTCGCACTCTTCAACTTTCTGTTCTTTAATCAACAGTTTAAAAAATAATAGTTCACTTACTGCTCTCTGGGCTGTGAGTGGCAAGTCCCTCCTTCGGAGGGATTTAGGGAGGCTTGGGCTTTATGACTTTAGAAATACTTACACCAGAAAAAAAACTATACAGCGGCGAAGTATACGGCGTGCAAATGCCGGGCATCACCGGAAGTTTTGAAGTGCTGGAAAAACATGCGCCATTAGTAAGTGCATTAAAGCCGGGAAGATTGAAAATTTTAAAAGACAAATCCGCATTATCATCCGGTGGACAAAATCATTTAGCATATTTTGAAATACAGGGTGGCTTTGTAGAAGTATTAAATAATAAAGTGACTGTATTAGTGGAAGGTGCCGTTGCGGTTGAATAAAAACCCCTGTCCCCTAAAGGGGAACTTAGGTTGGTTGTTTACTTGTTTAGCTCTTTATTCTAAGTGATTCAAAATAGTAATTCTCTTACAATTGTCAGGTTGGTGAGTTGGCAAGTCCCCTTTAGGGGATTTAGGGGCAAAAAATAATTTGTGGAAAACCCTTTCCCCCTATGGGATTGTGTTCCGGGATTGTGAAAACAAGTTGAACCCTCTTCAGAAATGGAGAGGGTTTTTTGTTTAATTTATATGCATCCGCATTGGGCTCTGATATTTTTTGCCTTCGAACCAATATTCAAAAAAGGTTATTAGCTTGATTTCTTTACCGAGGCGTAGTTGAAAATTGTATCGTTTATTAAATTCTTTTTTAGTTCCGAACAGAGATTCCTTTCTTTCGGCAAGATTATATTCGGCTTTATTCAAAATTGATTTTAAAGAATCAATTGAGAAAACTTCTTTCTTGTTTGAACGAATGTATGATCTCATAACATAGCTCCATAATGTGTCGTCTGCTTTGAGGAAAAATGAATTGACCGAATCGGGTCGATATATCCCGCGAGCATAGGATGTGTCAAGATCCAAGCTATCAAAGGATAGATGCTGACTAGTGCTTTGCAAGGTTGAGTTTGCAGGCGTAATATTTGAGTTTGTGTTATTCTGACAAGAATAGATTGAGAATAAGAAAGCAAATCCTATAAAAATTTTTATCATGGTTATCTTATTTCTGCTGCGCCCTTCTTTTTAACTCTTCCTCCGCATATCCAAACGCTTTCTTCATCATATCTGTTTTTCTGAATTCATATTTTGTCCTTATCTGTTCTTCTTCATTAGCGACAATACCAAACATTGCATCAATTGCTCTTGCAGCAATAAAATCTGTTAGGCTGGGTTCAAGTGGTTTATTAATAAAAGGGATTCTATTGTAAACATCAGTGATTTGTTTCCAATCCCTGTTTGCTCCTTCGGTTTTTATTGTACTGTCAACTATCGGACGAAAAGCTACCATTAATTCAGGTGACATTGTTGTTTTAAAATATTCTGTAGCGGCATGTGTATTATCAGTAACTAAAATGTTTACAGCATTTTTTATACTCATTTCTTTTACTGATTGGAGAAAAATTGGTTTTGCTGCTCTTACAGCAGATGAAGTTGCTCTTGTAAATTTTCCAGTTACCTGGTCAACCATTTTATCCAATCCAAGATCACGAAGAGTTTTTTCAATTTTAGCAGCATCACCCGGAAATGCAAACCTTACAAGTGGATTTCCATTTGGGTCGGCAAATGCATCAAAGCTCCTGAACAATCCTTGTGTCAGTGCATCTTTTAATCCTGTTGCCATTTCAAATTCTGATGGTACAAGTATCGAAGCAACTTTTTTCAATGTATCGCATGATGCCAGTACTATTAAAAAGCTAAATGCTACAACTAATATTCTTTTCATATAAACTATCTTTATTGAAGTTAAATTAATTTATGAAAGTCTTTAACATCATCTTCTGTCTTCTTTTTGTTTTTTCAGCCGCATTGCAATACAACGATCCTGATCCCTACATCTGGATGCCTATATACATGTATGGCGCTGTGCTTTGCTGGCTGGCATTCAGAAACAAATTTTATCCAAAGGCATATTTAATTGGTATTCTCATTTATTCAGTTTATGCTATTGGATTATTTTTTTGGAAAGACGGTGTGTTGGATTGGATGAACAAACACAATGCCGAAGATATTGCTGCAACCATGAAAGCCGAAAAACCATGGATAGAAGAAACCAGGGAATTCTTCGGATTAATAATTCTTATAGTTGTATTAGCAATAGATTATTTCTATGCAAAGAAGACAGCTCACAGATGATACGGATTTTCACAGATAAAATTTCTGTGTACATCAGTGTAATCTGTGAGACATAAAATCATTCTTTATAATCAATCCGCGATAACCCGGAATCTTTATTCTTAGTAAACCAACCAAGACCGTATTCAAGTATATAAAGGTGTCCATCGGGCCCAAGTTCTATATCAACAGGTGCTGCCAATTTTGTCCCCTCCATAAAAGGTTCCATTTTATAAAAATCACCATTCGGTTGTAAAGAAACTACCCTGATAATATTTCTCATCCACTCGTAGATGAAAAGTTTTCCATTATAATAATCAGGTAAGCCATTTTTGCCCGGATAGAGATCGGAATAATAAGTGGGTCCTGCCATAGCAGTTCTTCCACCATCACCCATCTGCGGAAAATCTTGTGATTTGCCATAAGGATACCAGATAAATGCTGGTGAGATCGCAGGCAATTCTTTTATACCAGTATTATTTTTTGAATCATTGATCGGTTTTGCCGGATCGAATGCCGGTCCACTTTTTCCAGTATAATAATCATAAGAATGATAAGGATAATTTTTACCTATAAATAAAGGCCAGCCAAAGTAACCAGCCTTTCTTGCCTGGTTCAATTCATCATATCCCTGGGAGCCTCTTGTATCCAAACTGTCTTTATTTGAATCAGGCCCAACATCACCCCAATACACATAGTTATTTTTTGGATCTACTGATAAACGGTACGCATTTCTTGTTCCCATCGCATAGATCTCCGGTCTTGTTTGCTGCTGACCTTTTGCAAATAGATTTCCATCAGGGATACTATAAGTTGCATCATCATTTACTTTGATACGAATAACTTTTCCCCGCAGATCATTGCTGTTGGATGCGGTCCTTCTTGCGTCATATTGTTCAAGACCTTTACGATTATCCATTGGTCCAAATCCATGATTGGCTATGGGTTGATTGGGTACATCAAAAGGAGTGGAGTTATCGCCGGTTGATAAATATAAATTTCCATCACCTCCAAATGCAAGGGAACCACCGGTATGACAGCAAATTTCTCTTTGCGAATAAAACTGCAAAACAATTTTTTCTGATGACATATCGATCTTATCATCTTTCAATGTAAATCTTGATAAACGATTCACCGATGTATCACTCGGCGAATAAAAAATATACACCCAATTATTTTTTGCAAAATTTGGATCCTTGCATATACCCAGCAAACCTTCTTCTGCATTTACAGTAGTATCAATTTTTGTTTTCCAGTAAACATCCAGTTTGCCAGCTGGTTGAAGTTTTTTAGCGTCATTTTTATAAATAAGGATTTCTCCTCTACGCTGAACGATCAACACATCGAGGTTGGGAAGTATTGTCATTTCAGTTGGCTCAAAGAATTCTCCAACTGAAAGCTGGGTTTTAGTAAAAGATTTCGGATCGGGTGGAAATTGAGTTTTTGCTTTAGAATAATCTTTTTTGTTTTCACCCATTGCATACTGAATTCCACCAAGAATATGCTTCAGGTAACTTGAATCAACATATGATTCTTCTGTATGCCCAAACTCAGTATAGAAAGCACGACCACCATCATACTCATGATACCACGCCATAGGATGATCGTCGCCCATCTTTCCTCCTTCATAACTTTTTTCATCGATCTTAGCTAATACATGAACATCCTTATTCACATTTTTGAAATTATACCATTCGTCAAATCTTTCCCATGTATCCGGCAAATTTTGTGTTGATGGATGGTTTTTATCCACGACATTGATCTTTGCATTTTGAGGTTTCGGGTGACTTTCAAAATTTGCACCAACAAGTTTTGCATACCATATCCAATCATATTCGGTGTCAGTAGCTGAATGAATACCTGTATACCCGCCGCCGGCTTGTATGAATCTTTCAAACGCTGCTTCCTGGCTTGTATTAAGAACGTTTCCGGTTGTATTTAAAAAAACAACGGCTGCATATTTTTTCAAATTGTCTTCTGTAAAAACTGTAGGATCTTCAGTAGTATCAACGTCAAAGTCATTTTCTTTTCCTAATTTTTGAATAGCAGCTTTGCCATTCGGAATTGAACTATGTCGAAACCCGGCTGTTTTTGCAAACACTAAAACTCTTCTGCCACTTTTGGACATGGTTGTTTCATCTTTGCAGGCGGATAACAGGATACAGCTTAGCAAGCTGAAAAATACAAGTTGTTTTTTCATTTTACAGATATTAAGTTTGAAAGCGGAACTAAATATAAATGCAAAAAATGAGATGGAGTAAAACGAATTAGTTTAATTGAGGATCGATCGGAAAATTGATCATCATTTCATAATCACCGCCAAGTTGTTTCAACGCATCTTTCCAGATCTCTTCATGTTTTTTATGGAATACAAGTTTTCTTATCGCCTTTACTGTAAGCCATGATTTACCGGTCAATTCTTCACTAAGCTGGCCTTCACCCCAACCGGAATAACCAATAAAGAACCTGATCTTATTCGCATCAATCTCTTTTTTTTTGATCATTTGCATTACCATATCAAAATCTCCACCCCAATGCACCCCTTTTATCACTTCCACTGATCCGGGAATTTCTGCTGGGTATTGATGCAGAAAATGAAGTGTATCCGTTTGTACAGGCCCGCCATAATAAACGGGTAATTTATAACCTTCTAATTCCGGAACGATCTCATCAATTGTGTTCTCATATTTGCGATTCAGCACAAAACCAAAACTTCCCTGTACCTGGTGTTCGCATAGAAAAACAACCGTTCTCATAAAATTCGGGTCTTTAAGGAATGGATCGGAGATGAGTAATATGCCTGCGGCTGGTTCAATCATATACCTAATTTAAGATGAATTTTTATTTTTATAAAAGTTATCTTACCCACGCTATAAACCTCTGTTAAAATCACAGCCGGTGAAAAAACTAGGATACCAAAAGAATATTTGAGGTATTATCTTTGCCCGTCTGCTTAAAACTGCCATCAAGTAAACGTGAAAAAGACCTTTCCAATAATTATTGCATTAATACTCCTTTCACTTATCGGCATCATTTTGATCCAAATATCATGGATCAAAAACATGATCGTAGTAGAGGAAACGCAGTTCAGCGAAAAAGTAATTCGTGCCACAACAATTGTTGGCGCTGAGTTGTCTGAATACAAAGGAAATATGCTTTCACAACAAGGTGGGATCTTATATCCCTGGAAACAGGATCAGCCTACGCTGGAAATGCTGCGACCTTCTACCGTGGCCAGTCGTTTCACGACTGCACAGTTATCTGATAAGATCAGGCGAGCATTTGTTATTAGCGGGCTGGCGAAGATCCGTTTTGAATTTACTTTAGCAACTACTAATCCATTTGGAGAAGTGACCTATTTCGAACGGCAGTCGGGTGAGTTTGGAAAATTCTGGGAGGATAGTGCGAATAATATTCAATTCATGTATCCGATCGAACCAATGAGCGGAAGCATTGCAGAAAATCTTTCACCACGAGAACTTTTATGGGTGATCGTTCCAAACAGCAGCGGGGTTGTATTAAAGGAATTGAGATGGAGGATCGCCATTGCAGGATTATTTACCCTGATCATTTTTGCGGCTTTTTATCTTACTGTAAATACAATGTTGCGGCAGAAGAAACTTAGTGAGATAAAAAATGATTTTATCAATAACATGACGCATGAGTTCAAAACTCCATTAGCTACTATTTCACTCGCGGTAGATGCAATGAAGAATGATAAAGTAATTGGTGATAAAGAAAAGTTGAATTATTTCAGCAGCATTATCAAAGAAGAAAATCAACGGATGAACAGGCAGGTGGAAACAATACTAAAAGCTGCATTACTTGATAAGCAGGAAGTGAACCTGATGCTGAAACCGACACATGTGCATGATGTAATAAAAGATATTGCTGATAATTTCACCTTACAACTCAATGATAAAAATGGAAAAGTGGAAATGGACCTGGAGGCAACAAACGACCTGATAGATGCAGATGAAGTTCATTTTCCGAATCTGATAAATAACCTGATCGATAATTCAGTGAAATATGCAAAGGAAGATGTGCCTCCGGAGATCAAGATCACCACAGCTGCTAATGGAAAAAATATGACCATAAGACTTGAGGATAATGGCATAGGGATGGCCAAAGAAACCGTAAAACGGATATTCGAAAAATTTTATCGTGCCCATACCGGCAATGTTCACAATGTAAAAGGATTTGGCCTTGGGCTTAGTTATGTGAAAACAATGGTGGATGCACACGGTGGAAATATCAAAGTTGATAGTATGCCGGGTAAAGGAAGCACTTTCACGCTGGAATTACCATTGAAAAGGAATTAAGAATTTCTCCATAAGAGACTTCCATCTCCATAACTCAGGAAGCGAAAATTATTTTCCAAAGCATAGTCATAGACTTTTTTCCACCCGATAGTTATCGGATCTTTCCCAATAAATGCAGCAACAAGTAAGAGTAATGTTGATTGTGGTTGATGAAAATTTGTGATCAAACCGTTTACAATTTTAATTTGATAGCCGGGTGCTATGATGATCTGCGTTTTGGCAGTTAAATTATCCAGGTCTTTTGCCGCCATCCATTTTATTAAATTTTCTAAAGCTTCTTTTGCTGAAATCTTTTTTCCAATACTATCATAAACCTCCCATTGAGTAATTTCTGTCGTCTGTGGTCCGTGGTCAGTCGACTTCTTTACTCCAAGCCAATATAAACTCTCTAATGTTCTTAATGAAGTGGTTCCAACCGCAATAATATTTTTATCAAGGTGGTCAATTAAATTTTGGATCAATAATTTCGAAACTGTAAAATATTCTGCATGCATTTCGTGATCTTTCATCACTTCAGTTTTCACTGGTTTAAATGTTCCGGCACCGACATGAAGAGTTACAAAATCTTTATCAATATTTTTTTCTTTTAATTTTTTGAAAACGGTTTCAGTAAAATGTAAGCCCGCAGTTGGTGCGGCTACTGAGCCTTCGTAATGAGCATAAACAGTTTGATATCTTTCTGCATCACTGATTTCTACCTCTCTTTTAATGTAGGGTGGGAGCGGAATAGCGCCGAAGAGATGAAGTATTTCTGCAAAGCTTAATGATAGATCGTTCCAGGATAATTCGACAATAAAACTATCACCAGTCTTTTCAATATAACGGGCATTTAAAATAAGTTCTTTTGAATTGTAGTTGATCTTCTTTTCAAGTACTTGCCCATGTTTCCATTTTGATGCGCCACCAATTAAGCAATGCCACAATACCTTTTCATATTGAAGCATTGCAGTTGTAATATCCGGGTATTGTTCATGTGGCTCCAAACAAAAAATTTCAATAACGCCTCCTGTAGATTTTTGAAATAGCAATCTTGCTTCCACAACTTTTGTGTCATTAAAAACAAGGATAGAATCTTTTGGAATATGCCTATCAATATTCCTGTAAATATCTTCGGCAATAATTCCTTCTTTATAAATGAGAAGCTTTGAAGCATCACGTTCTGCCAATGGATATTTGGCGATCCTTTCTTCAGGAAGTGAATAGGTAAAATCTTTTATGGAGAGTGTTCTTGGGTCTGTCATAACACAACCAACTGTTGTATTGAAATGTACTCAGGGTTTACTCATCAAACGTAAGCTTTTTTGTTTTGTAATCGATACTAAACGATTTTTTTATACCGGGGCAACATCTTCCGTCTGAATCTTTGTATTCATAGTATGTTCCATAAAAAGAACTATCTAAGGCACCTTCAATAATTAACCAACCTTTTTTAAACTGACTTTCAATTTTGTCAATGTATGAGTCATTGATAACATGGCCATTTATGTTTGACAAGATGAGGACCCTCACCTGGGCATTCATCAGCGCATTGCCACCATCACATTGAGTAGGATTGAAAGTTATTAATGCATCCAGTTTGTTATCATCATTGATATTTGTAAATGAAATATGAATGTCTGTGGGAATGCCCATTCCTGACCCTTTATATCCAGCTTTTAAAACGGTATCTGGATCGCAATTTTTTTCAGTTGCATAATTCCCTTTTTGGTATTGATCTTTTTTCCATTGCTCAAATTTGTTGACTATTTGAACGTATTCGCTTTTTGTTTGAGCAAAGAAAATTAAAGGGGCGTATAAGAAAAAGAAAATGATGAGTTGTCTAAGATTTGTATTCATAAGATTATTTACGTTTCGCTACCGGCACAACTAATTTCAACCCACTCCATATATCACTCACCGCACAAACTTTTACATCAACCAGGTCATTTTTCAATGCATAATTTCTTATTACATCTTCCGTAATATCAGTTGGGATCTTTGCAGCTTTCTTATACCACGACACCCAGATGATAACAGATGAATTCTTTTTGCAAACACTTTTCAATGCTTTCATTTCGGACTCAAATTCTTTCACTGACTTTACAAACAAATGAATAAAGTCTGGTATTCCATTACTACTGCATGATTGGTCAGTAATATCAACTTCCAATAATTTGTAATAGTCATCCGGTTTATTAATGATCAAAACTTTCATTTCAGGTTTTATCCCGAGTTTTTTTATCAATGCCGTACCAGAATAACCTTCTATGGCCATAGAATAAAGTTAATTGCTTTGTATTTCGTAGGAATTTCTGAACCAATCCCACACTTTCCACAGCTTATCCACTGCAATTCACAGTCTAATCACATAAATTTTCTTCAAGATATCTCATGCAATTGGCCAAACCCTTTACTGGAGTTAGTTACAGCTTATTAAAAGCTGGGGAAAAAATAAAATCCTGAAAATTTGGTTGTTAAGTGGGAAAATGTGTTATTTTGTGTCAATTATTTTAAAATTGTTGCAATCTACTGATAATGACAGGCTTTCTCGGAGAATTCGAAGCGACATTAGACGCCAAGGGGCGGTTTCTCTTGCCGGCAGGGCTCAAAAAGCAAATGCCGGAAGGAGAAGAAAGCTTGTTTGTTATTAACAGGGGGTTTGAACAATGCCTGGCTCTTTATACCATGAAAAGTTGGGAACCGCTCTTTGCAGAAATTAATAAGCTGAATGAATTTGATCCAAAGGCAAGACAGTTTCGCCGTCATTTTTTAAATGGCGCCACACAGGTTGAGCCCGATAGCGCCGGACGCTTATTAGTTCCGCCAAATCTGAAAGATCATGCGGGTCTGCAAAAAGATATAGTGCTGGTATCAGCAGTTAACAAAATCGAAATCTGGGATAGTAGTAAGTACCATCAGCTCTTTGACTCATTCTCTGCGGATGATTTCAGCAATCTTGCAAAGGATGTGATG
>Ga0247795_1000223_pt1 | contig 9498 bp, 10 predicted proteins | sample UWRJS016104C6_FD_179636 | JGI IMG/M metagenome (GOLD analysis project Ga0247795, IMG submission 179636) | Soil microbial communities from Arlington Agricultural Research Station in Wisconsin, United States - UWRJ-S016-104C-6 | ecosystem: Environmental > Terrestrial > Soil > Agricultural land...
CCACTAACGCTTACCGGCCCGAAAAAAGGCGACACGATCAGCTTCGGCAAACGTGACATTGTCGACTGGATGTACATGGATGCCGGCGTTATGAAAGGCAACTATTCCGCGCGTGCCATCCTGAAGGCAGCCCTGCCGCGTGATCGCGCCGCGTTCAAGCGCCGCTTTGGCCTCGAATTCGATTTCTGACGGCTTTTACGCGGTTTGCATAGCTGGCATGGCGGTAATTATTGCAGCCCATGCGGCGTTGTGACTGGCGCAATCAGCCCCATGGCGCTAGCTTATTTAAAAGAGGTTGCGCGTATATCCAGGGGTCGCGTCCATGGTGGAAGTCACCTATGAGATCGTCGAGCACGACGGCGGCTGGGCCTACAAAGTCGACGGCGTATTTTCGGAGCCCTACCCGTCGCATGCGGCAGCACTCGCCGCGGCACAGCGGGCCGCTGCGGAACAGACCGTTCCGGGCCATACGGAGACGATCGAATACGAAGACGAAAAGGGCCGCTGGCACACAGAGACCGCACGCGGCTCCGATCGCCCGCAGACACAAATCAAGGACAGGATCTGACGCGCCGCGCGCGCAACATTCAGGGGAATTGAAATGCTTCAGCTGCGGGTTCTCGCGCTCGCGATATTGCTGGCTCCGGCTATACCGGCCTATTCGCAGACTCTGTTGCCATCGTCCGCTCCAACGATGCAGGACGTCGACCCCGGCGTCGATGACAGCGGACGCGTAGCCGAGCTGTCCCCGGAGTTTCGCCGCAAGTCGGTGCTCTACCGCACCGAACAGCCGGCCGGTACGATCATCGTCAACACCGCTGACCGCTACCTTTATCTGATCATGGGAAATGGCACTGCGCTGCGTTACGGCATCGGAGTTGGCCGCGACGGATTCCAGTGGGGTGGCATCCAGAAGATTACCCTCAAGCGTGAATGGCCGGACTGGGTGCCGCCGCCGGAAATGATCCAGCGGCAGCCGTATCTTCCACGCTGGATGGCCGGCGGCCCGGGCAATCCGTTAGGCGCGCGCGCGATGAATCTCGGCGCGACTGTCTATCGCATCCACGGCACCAATGCGCCGCAAACCATCGGCCAAGCGGTGTCGTCAGGCTGCTTCCGGCTGGTCAATGATGACGTGGCGGATCTCTACGATCGCGTGCCGCTCGGGACAAAGGTGGTCGTGCAGCATCATTAAGGGTGCTGCTTCGATCAGTCCCAGAGACCGTAAGAGCTCCACTTCGATTCCGGGATCGGCTCACCGATCGTGAAATGGAATGCCACCACGCTCATGCGGTCGGGCGTCGCCGTGCAGCGGTAGGACAGCGCGTACCATTTCTTCTGGCTGCGGAATGCGCCGCCGTTGACTTCGAGCGTATTGCCGGAGGTCTTCGGCTCAGCCATGGCATTGGCCACAGCGCGGTCCGGGCGATATTGCTTCGCCTCGGTGCGGATGCGCGTCATCGCGGTGTAATCGCAGAGCTGCTCAAGGCGCTCTTCGGGGGCGAGCATTTTCAGGCTGCGCTCGAATCGCCCGTCAGCGGCCACTGCGGCTGCCCCGAACATCGTCGCGGCAACCACCGCCAGTCCAAACGCACGCATTCGCAATGTTCCCCTCTGCCGCGACGCCCCCACGCCATTTAGGCGAGGCGGCGGGCCAAGGGCAACCCATTCATCGATTTTTCCCGCGACGCTTTGTTCCGTTTATCCGACCGAGACGCCTTACATGGCTCGTTTATAGAAATTACTGGCCCGGCCCCTGCCGCCCGCCACGTTTGGATTGGTGTTGACGAACTCGTCGGCAGTCAGCTTGTCGATCGTGCGCACCTGCGCTTCGCCGGCAAAGTTGGGGTAAGTGCTCGACACGATGTGGTACGTCACCGTCTTCTTCTCCTCGTCCACGCTGTAGGTGCCGAACAGCGAGATACTCCGCCGCATGATTGCCGAGTATTCTTCCGGCGTGCCGGTCAGGCGGTTATTACTGGCAATCTTCGGCACGTCACTGGCGACGTGAATCTGCGCGAATTGCCCGCCGGCGGTGAAGATCAGAATGCCCTTCGGCGTCTCGCCAAAGGGCAACGACTTTTTGCCGTCGGGCGCCACCACTTCGGCGACCACAAAATTCCAGGTTCCCACGATCTGGTCGCGCAGGCTCTTTTGCTGTGCAGTGGCCGGCGACGCAACGAGCATCAAGGCGAAAAGGCCGCCTATTCCAATTTTCATGTCGTCCCCCGAGGTTTTGCGCGGCAACGCGCCGCGTCAGGAATATTTCGGATCACGGTCGAGAAGCTCGATCGAGATGCCCTGCGGCCCGCGCAGAAAGCAGATCTTTATGCCGGGCCGGGGCGAATGCGGCCCCTTGGTGAACTCGACGCCCTTTTTCCTGAGGTCGGCCGCGATTGCGTCGATGCCCGAGACCGCAAGGCCGAAATGGTCAAGACCCTGATACGGCGTGACCGGTGCCGGGTTGACCCCGTCACCGGAATTGACCTGGGCGGTGAAGATCATGGCGCCACCGAGCCTGATGTCCACGCGCGGCTTTCCCTGCTGAGTGGAGCGAATAATTTCAGCGCCGAACATGCGTTCGAACCACTGGGCCGTGGCTTCTGGATCGGGCGTACGCAAATGAACGTGATCCCACTTGAAGTCTGGCATTTGTCTTTCTCCGTTCTGGCCGTGAAAGCCTAGGCAGGGCCGAATGGCGAGCGCAACAGCCTTGTTGCGCGGGCATCCGCGGCTGGACGATAATGAAGGGCGCACGATAATCGGGGGAACAATATGAAAATGCACGACCGTCGCAAATTCCTGCAGCTTTCCGCCGGCATATTGGCGACGCCGATACTCGTTCGCCCGGCGTTTGCGCAGGCGGCATGGCCGGCGGCACGATCGATCCGTGCCATCGTGCCGTTCTCGGCCGGCAGCACCATCGACATCCTCGGACGCATTGTGCTCGACCCGCTATCGAAGCAGCTCGGTCAAACAATCGTGGTTGAAAATCGGGGCGGCGCAGGCGGCAGCCTCGGATCGGCGGCGGTCGCGAAGGCCGATCCCGACGGCTACACCATTCTGATCAATGCAGCTGCACATTCGGGCGCGCCCGCGGCCTATCCGAACTTGCCGTATGACGCCGCCAATGATTTCTCCGCGGTGGCGAGCTTCGGCAATGTGCCGAACGTACTGTTGGTTGCGCCGTCAAAAGGCATCAACACCGTGCAGGAGCTGGTGGCAAAGGCAAAGGCCGGCAACCTCAGCTTTGCGTCGGCCGGCGTCGGCAGCGCCACCCACTGGGCGGCGGAGCGGTTCAACGTCAGCGCCGGACTCAAGGTCACGCACGTGCCGTTCCGCGGCGGTCCGGAAGCACTCACCGAAGTGATGACGGGCCGCGTCGACTACATCTTCATCGGCATTTCGTCCGGGCTGCCCTTCATCCAGAACAAGCAGCTGGTGCCCCTGGCCGTCAGCTCGGCCAAGCGCTCGCCCACCCTGCCGGAGGTGCCGACCACGCTGGAGGCCGGCTACAAGGACTCCGACTTCAACTACTGGAACGGCATGTTGGTCCCCGCGAAGACGCCACGGCCGATTGTCGACCGTCTCTACGCCGAGACCACAAAGGTGCTGGCGCTTCCGGACGTACAACAGAAGCTGAAGGTGCAGGGCGTCGAGCCAGCGCCAATGACGCCGAACGAGATGGATGCGATGATCCGCCGCGAGATCGCGCTCAACCTCAAGATCGCCAAGGAAGCCGGTCTGAAATTCAACTGATGCAAGACGGCCTTGCGACGATTCCACGCGACGGAATTGTGACGGTCCTCCATCCGCCGCGCGAGAGTTGCCCACAGGCCTGCGCGCGCATGCGCATTTCGATGCATATGTCGCCGCATTATTTGCTACACGTCGAACCGCTATGGCGGGCAAGACCATTCACGCTGCCGGCGGCATTGTGGTGCGCAACGGCGCGCGCCCGCTCATCGCTATCGTGCAGCGTGCGAAGGATGAGCTCTGGGTATTGCCACGCGGCAAACTCAAGCGCGACGAGAGCCCGGTCGCCGGTGCGCGTAGGGAAGTCATCGAGGAGACCGGACACCGTGTTCGCGTGCGCGAATTCGTCGGCGCCATCACGTACCGCGCGCGCGGCCGCCCGAAGGTCGTGCAGTTCTGGCGCATGCAGGCCGAAGCCAACCCAAGCCGTGACCTCATGGAGGACATCATGGCGGTCAAATGGCTGCCGCTCTCCACGGCCATTCGGAAGTTGAGCTATCCCCTCGAGAGCCTGTTCCTCAGGAATGTCGGCCGGAATATCCTGCGTTCGAGACGCAAGACGCGCGTCACAGGTCACAAATCGAAATCGCGGCACCGTGCGTCAAAAGCGCACCGACATCGTGCCGCAGCGCGGGGGCGCAAACCCGCAAGGACTTCGGCGGGGGGTTCGCGGGCGACGATGCTGCAGCGTGTGCTCGGGCGCCTGTCACCCTGAAGCGAGCGCGGTCAAAATAAGGCGTGTTGCCCGGAACCCGCCCCAAGTCTTGCAAAAATTTAATCTGCGCGAACCGGTCGCAAACTCAATTCCAAACGGCGCATTCATGGGCCATTCACGGGAAAAACGGGAACCTCCCCGTTACGCCGTTTGTTGATGTTCTGCACAGGAACGCAGGAAGCAAACGCCTAGATCGTTGAATTGTTACGAACCCGGCGAACCGGAGGAGGTGCGCTATGACGAAGACGAAAATACTCACAACCCTGGCGGCCGCTGCGGCCCTTGGACTTACGGCCGTTGCCGCCCCGCAGCCGGCTCAAGCCGGTCATTGGCACGGTGGCGGCGGCGGTGCTGTTGCTGCCGGTGTGATCGGTGGGCTTGCCGCCGGCGCCATCATAGGCTCGGCCGCGAGCGGCGGATATTACGGCGGCTATGGTCCCGGCTATTACGCCTATGCCCCGGGCCCGGCTTATTACGGCGGCTGCTACTGGACCCGTCAGCGAATCTGGGACGGCTGGGGCAGGCGCTTAAGGCGTGTGCGGGTCTGTAACTAGGGCCCTAGCCAAAGCCCGCGAAGTCGCGCAATAAGGTAAAGAAAAGGCCCGGATTCGGTAACGCATCCGGGCTTTTTCGAAAGAGGGGGTGACCTGGCGTTCAACAAAATTCCGACATTTTGGGACGGCCACTATCCTCTGCACGGGGACGCGTTTAGTTTATTCATCATCGCACCTGGTCGGCGCATCTGCCCGACCTGACCTGGAGGGAATACCCATGAAGAAGACGATGCTCGCGCTCGCGACTGTCGCCACCATGGCGGTCAGCACCCTGAGCGTCCCGACCACCGCCGACGCGCGTTGCTACGGCTGTGCAGTCGGTGCGGGTGTGGCAGCCGGCGTCATCGGCGGCGCCATCATTGGCGGCGCGATCGCCAACAGCCAGCCGCGCTATTATGCGCCGGCGCCCGGCTATGTGGTCTATGAAGGCTACGGCGCCCCCTATCCGGCAGGTTGTCCGGGTGGCTACTGGGCCCGCCGGCCGCTCCGCGATGCCTACGGTAACTTCATCGGCTGGAGCAAACCGCGGTTTATCTGCCCTTAAAGATCGCGTAACGAATTTGGGTGGATGATCCGGGCCAAACGAGCAATCGGCCCGAGAGGAACACCCATGAAGCATACGATCATCGCGCTCGCCGCGGCCGCCACATTGGCCGCGGCGTTGCCGTCTTCGGCCCAGGCCCACTGCCGCGGCTGCGGCGTCGCCGCCGGCGTCGTCGGCGGACTGGCCGCCGGCGCCATCATCGGCTCGGCAATCGCCAACAGCGGCCCAACTTATTATGTCGAGCCGGCGCCGGTCTATGCGCCGCCACCTCCCGCTTACATCGGACCGTCGGAAGTCGTCGAAGGCGGCGTCTGCCACATCGAACGCCAGCGAGTCTGGGTGGAAGGCTACGGCTGGCGCTCACGCCGCATCGAGGTCTGCGACTGACGCTTCCGTCTACCGCCGCATGTGCTCGAGCACTGCGGCGGTCGGCCAGCAGTCGACCTTCAGTCCGTTCTTCTTCTGGTACGCGCCGAGCGCTGCACGCGTCAGCATTCCTGCCTTCCCGTCGATCTTGTCCTTGTAGAGGCCGAGCGCGGCGAGCCGCTGTTGCATGGTCTCCACTTGCGTGGTTTTGAGCTGCGCATTCTTGCTCCACGGCGTCTCGAACGGCTTGCCGCCGGCGATGCGGTCGCTGAGATGGCCGACGAAAAGCACGTAGAGATCCGAGAAATTGTAGTCCTTGAGCACGAAATAATTCTTCGGCGCCAGGAAGGACGGTCCGTAACTTCCTTCTGGCTGCAACAGTGACGCATCGAGCGCCAATTCCGCCGAGCTCAGCTTGCGGCCATAGGCAGGAACGAAGCCGAGCCTGACCCACTGGCGGACCGGCTTGATGACCTCGGGCACGCCGATGCTGCAGTCGGCGTTGGCCGGCGCATGCACCTCGATCGCCCAGGGCTCGCCGGCGCGCCAGCCTTTGCCGACAAGCTGTTTCGCCGCAGAGGCGAGCGCATCCGGCACCGAGCGCCAGATATCGATGCGCCTGTCACCATCGAAGTCGACGGCATATTTGTAGAACTCCGACGGCAGGAATTGTGTGAGCCCCATGGCACCGCCCCAGGACGAGCGCAAATCTGCGCGGGGCACGCCGTCCTGCAGCATTTTCAGGGCATGCAGAAACTCGTTGCGGAAGAAATCCTTGCGCTTGCCAACATAAGACTGCGTGGCGAGCACGCGGATGGCGTCCTGGCCGCGAAATTCTCGCGAGAAGCCGCTTTCGCGCGCCCAGATCGCAAGCAAGATATTGCCGGGTACGCCGATTTCTCTCTCGATCTGCGCCAGGGTGTCGCGGTATTGCGCGGCCAGTTCTTTGCCGCGTGAAGTGAACGCCTGGAACGCAGCCTCGCGCAGATATTGCGACGGCGTCTGTACGAATTCCGGCTGCTGCGGCTGCTTCTCGGGCTTGCCCGGAATGGCGAGGTCGGGGAGCGAATAATCGGGCTCGAGGCCGCGCACCGCCGCATCGAAGGTGGCGCGCGAGACGCCGAGTGCCTGCGCATCGGGCCACACCGACTGGACCCAGCGGTCAAATACGGCATCGGCACGGGCGGACACGGCCGAAAGCAGCAGCCACACAAAGACGATAACGGTGCGTCCAGTCATGCCGCCAAACTAGTCCGAACGCGCGCGCTGCTCCACCGGGAGCGGCCCGAATGCGGGCGGAGGAATGCGCCGGTGCGAAGCGGCTTCATAGGATGCGGCGACGTGAAGCAACACGTCTTCCTTGCCCGGCTCGGCGCGAAACACCAGCGAAAACGGCAGGCCGGGCTCCGGGATCGTGGTCGCCTTGTTCGAGGGGACGTAAAGGTAGGACTCTCCATCGGCGCTGAGCCGATAGACCGGATCATAGACGGTTGTCACGAAGCCCGCCGGAATGAGCACCTCGGTAAGCCCGGCATTCGGCCCGCTCAGCGATTCCAGCGTGAGGTTGTTGCGGAAACCTTGCCCGGCGCCGCCTATCTTCCCGGGGGGCCAGGGCGTGTGCAGGCGCACCAACAGATCGAGCCGGTTTTCCAGCATCACCATCATGTCGGCGCGCCGCAAAAGTTCGCGCAGCATGATGCGCTCGGTGATGTTCTGCCGCTCGCCGAGCGGATTTCGCAGATCGGCGACCTCGTCCCAGTTCAGCCAGCTTGCGCGCTGGTCGTCGCCCCAGAATTTCGAGCGCTTGTTGAGTTGGGTGAAATCGATGAGCGTCTCGGTGAAGCCTTCGGCTTTCCAGTCGGCCGCGCGGCGCGACAGGTACTGATTGATGTGGAAACGGAACGCCGTCTGCGGCGCCTGATGCTGGACCGTGGCGAGATCCAAGTTGGACGGCGGCGGGATGCGCCCTTCGGCCATGTCGAGCATGTAATCGATCGGCTTCATCTTGCCGGAGCCGAAGACTTTTCCCGGCTCGAACTCGGTCGGCCGGATCGCTGCCGCGAATTCCTTGAACACAGGCTGCCCTTCCCCGGTCAGCCGGAAAAGGACATCGGGCATGAAGACCGGCACCAGCCGCGCAAGCGCGACCCGATAATCCACTTTCATCTGCTCGATATCGGGATCTCGCTTCCAGAGCGGATCGGACGACTCGACCAATGTCGCGCCGAGCTTGCCGCCGAGGACGGACTTTATTTCCTGTGCCGCTGCGGTCGTAACCGGCACTTCCGTCAAATTGCCCGGCCGCACGGTCATCGACTCGCGGATGACGCCAATCCGCATGCCCTTCAGCGAGTCGGCAGGCTTGGTGTGACGCGCATAGCTGTCGAGCACGGATGAGCGCGGCACCGTCGTGAAGGGATCGCGCGGATCGTAGTAGCCATGGGCCGGATCCTTGAGGGCATCGAGCACCTTGGCTGCATCGCCGATCGTGCGCGCGAGGATGCCGGACCGGTCGACATGGATATCGGCGCCAATCGCGCCACCGTCGAATCCGAGCAAAGCCTTGTGAGGCAGGATGAGCGCGACCGAATTGTGATTGGCCGGACCACGGCAGGACGCGCGCGTTTCCTCGCCCAGGCTGCACATCACCATGTTGGTGGACACCGAGACGCCGGAGCCGGAGCTTGAGCCGAGCGAGGCCGCACGCGTCGTGTCATAGGGATTGGACGGATTGCCCGCCCAGGTGCTGCGTTGATAGCCAAGGGTCGATGTTAGAACCTTGTCGGGTTTGTGCGGCCCGCCGGGATCGTCGGGCCGGCCGTTGTATTCTGTGTTCACTGCCTTGGCGAAGATGATCGCGCCCTTGTTGCGCAGCTGCTCCACGAGAACGTGGTCGCGGGCGGGAAAATCGATGTCGTAATGGGCGTCGCCTCCACCCGTCGAGCGCATATCCTTGGTATCGAACGGATCCTTGAACGAGAAAACGACCCCGTACATCGGCATCTTCTCGAGATCGGGATTGCGGCCATAAGCGGCGTCAAGCTCCGCCGCACGCTCGAGCGCATCGGGCAAATGTCGGAAATATTCGCACACCGGCGGCGCCCCCTTCGGCAACGGCCCCTTCGAGGGATGCAGGTCGAAATCGCCGCGGCATATCACCGAGCGTTCGCCGCGAATGTTAAGCGTGGCCAGCGCATTGACCTGACCGGCGTTCGGCTGGCCGACGGTCAGCCCGAACTGCTGCTGCACCGAAGGATCGGACGCGGTTGCTTCCATGCGCCCGAACTCGAGCGGCGGGCCTTTGTACTTATCGAGATCGGGCAGCAGCTCCGATGCCTTGACGGTTTGTGTGGGAAACTTCAGCCGTGCGCCCCCGCGCACGGTTCCGCGCGCTTCGGGGACGGGCGCACCGTCCTTCGTGACCAGAAGATTGGAAGTGCCGTTAAAGGCGCGCACACGTTTAAGGTAGTGCCGCACGACATCGACGCAGGTGGTCTCACCCGCCTTGATCGCGGCATGCAGTTCGTCGATCGTTACCTCTTCGAGAACGAAGGGTTTTTTCG
>Ga0247795_1000224_pt1 | contig 9484 bp, 7 predicted proteins | sample UWRJS016104C6_FD_179636 | JGI IMG/M metagenome (GOLD analysis project Ga0247795, IMG submission 179636) | Soil microbial communities from Arlington Agricultural Research Station in Wisconsin, United States - UWRJ-S016-104C-6 | ecosystem: Environmental > Terrestrial > Soil > Agricultural land...
GGGCAATTACTAAGCATCGCCCTAGTATTATTAAATTGTTATTGACATTGTGCAATCGCGCAACCAGAATTTGTAGCGAAATATACCTTTCCCGTGTCGGTTATTGTAATAGTGTCAGCTTGCGGGTGTGTTAAATCATGTTGACATGTGAGAATGATTGTCGCACTTACTCCCAAACCAGTAATGTTTTGAACCATAAAAGCAGCATTAGGGTTCATACAAAACAATTTGCGAATATTACTAGGATCTAGTGAAATGGCCTGTCCCCCGCCTGATATCGAGGAGCAATTACCTGGACCAGAATCAGTACATCCACTTGCTCCATCAGATGTTCCACAAAATCGTAGATTAACCGATTGAGTTGTGGGATAAATCTGAACAGAACAACAACAATCACCAATTGGACAATTAGCACATGCCGCAACTGTTCTATTATCTAGTTGCCCATTACTTGCAACATTTCGAGTAGTATTTTGATCTGCAGATTTCTCACAGCTATAAGTCAGCCACAAGAGTCCAAAGCAAATCAGAATTTTATAGAATGCTATGTTTTTCATAGATTAATGCGTTTATATTTTTCAAAAAACCGGCACCCAGGTTAGCTTGGCTCTGCCGGTTTACTAATATAACCGACTAGCCATTTCCTGGACTGCCTTAATTCTGTTTTCCTCCTGATAAAATTTCATCTACATCGTCCCTTCTTAGTCCTACCGCCGTCCGTTTCGGCTGCTTTTTTGAGTATCGTGCAAAGGTGTTCTTTGGGGTGATTTTGAAGTGGTGATCTCACCGTGGTTATCCCCGCCAACTAGTCCGAACACTTGGACTCGATGCGGGTAACCTCTTCACGTGTGGTTAGTGGTATGTGGAATCTAGGTAATACTTGGATTGAAAATGTAGTATGCATAACTCTTACAGTACGGTTATAAATAGGAGAGAACCAGCTTTGTAAGCCTATGATTCCATGAAGCCAAGGAGAGGAATAGAAAATGTGGGTTACCGAGGAAAAAAGTAACTGAAGATTACACTTTAACATTCTAAAAAACCAATGCGAAAACATAACATTAGTATCAAAAAAGAGAACCTAATAATTCAGGAGACAAACTTATAATACTAAGGTAACGAAAAAAATTGAAAATCGCGGATTTGGTATGTTAAAGTTTTTACCAAGCGACCCCTTATTTTCAACTGATATGTCACGAAAGCAAATTCATTTAATAACCTGTACTAACAGTTTCACAAGGGTCAGGAATCTTATATACTGCACGTGGTGCTGTTCCATTGTGCGCCCCAAAAACTCGCAAGGATTTTGAAAAGTTCGTATCGATTAGCTGTACTCCAGTAACACAATCATCTTCTGGGCTTGTTGCAACTTTACTTGTTGTAGTTTGCTCTGCTGGTTTCTCGCATCCGTTAATGGAAAGGACCAAAATAATGCAGTTCAATATTGAGAAAATTGAATACTTTTTCATTAATTATTTATCATTAAATAAGAATGATATTTACAGGTTACCTGACTAGGGTGATGTCCCCATTCATGACTTCTCTACGTCCGTCTTTAAATCGTGCGATCATCTTATACGCAAACACAGCAGGATTCAACTCTAAACCATCACGAGTACCATCCCAAGAATGAGATGCATCATTCGGCTGAAAATTCTTCGCCACAAATACCAAATTCCCCCACCGGTCAAATATCTCCATCGACTCAATCTCTTCAACTTCAGATGCTGCACTGATAACCAATCGATCATTGATACCATCACCATTCGGAGAAAAAACATTAGGGATGTAGATGTCAATATTCTTTTGAATAAATACTACGACGGAATCCTGATCGGAACATCCTTGTGAATTGGAAACTGAAATCGAATACGCTGTGGTGATGATGGGAGCAACGGGTTGTGTCAAACAGGTAGGACAATTTGGATTTAATAATCCTGACCAGGTAATGGTGGATAGTGAATCAAACGGAACATTGACGATCGCTTCAAGGAGAGTGGTGTCGCCGGGAAGGATGATGCGATCCATGCCTAAATCAACATGAATGTCAATCGGCACATTGATCCAGATGATCTCCTGCACATCGCAATCATTCGCATCGATAGCGGTAACGGTGTAAGTACCAGAATTTAATCCGGTGAAAACCGGTGAGGATTGAAAATTAATTCCATCAATTGAGTATCGTATCGGAAGTACTCCACCTGTTTGCATCACGGAGATGCTTCCCTGATTGTGACCAAAGCAATCAGGTTGAGAAACTTCAAAGCCAATTGAAAATTGTTCTGGTTCGGAAATAGAAACTGAGCTATTTGTCTGACATCCGTTACCATCAGTAATGGTGACGAAGTAATCTCCGCTGCTCAATCCTGTGATGCTTTGATCCGGGCTTCCGGTTGACCACAAATATTGATATGGGCTGACACCTGTTACATTCGCGATTGCACTGCCATCGCTTTCGCCGAAGCAACTGATGCCGTAGCCGTTGAAATCGGAAGTGACTTGCACATTCAATTGAGGAAGAGGAAATAATTCAGTGGTTTCGATCACGAGGCTGTCGCATCCGTCCTGGTTGATGAAAGTATTTTGAGTACTTCCGACTTGTGCCGGATCACAAGTTTTTGAAATCAATTGTGTCGTGTCGGCTGGAATCAATGAGACAGTCAAGGTCAGTATGCTATCGCAACCAAATTGATTTTGCAGTGTCGTGATGAATGTTCCGGCTTGTGATGATGTGCAAGTGGTGGAAGAAAGAAATGTCTGACTCGATGGTAAAAGTGAAATAGTCTCATGTACAATACTGTCGCAGCCAAATTGATTGACAAGCAAATGATCGAAATTTCCTGCAGAGGCTGGGTCGCAAGTGGTCGACGAAATAAATGATTCACTTGAAGGCAGTAATGAAACTGTCGTAGTCACAATACTGTCACATCCGAATCCATTAGTTAGCATTTGAATAAATACACCAACATCTGCAGGATTGCAGGATGAACTTGCAATGAAAGTGGAATCCTGTGCTGAAAAAGTAACGGTGGTGATCACTAAACTATCACAACTCTGATCAGTCGTGTAATGAATTTCAGTTACACCTAGACTGGACGAATCACAAGAAGTTTTAAAGATCAAAATTGTATCCGGCATACCTGCAGTGATGGTAGTGATGACAAGACTATCACATCCCATTTGATTAGATAGTAAGTTTTGAAAAACACCGATGCTGGCAGAATCACAAGAGATGCCTGACAAATATGTCGTATCCGATGGCGCCATGATCACCGTTGTGATGAAGATACTATCACATCCATCCTGAGCAATCAGGAATTGAGGAAAGACACCGAGTAAGGAGGAATCACAGGTAGTTTGACTTACTAGTGTCGTATCAGCAGGTGGAATCCAACTTGTAGTCGTGATGATCAGACTGTCGCATCCGGATTGATTCGTCAATGGTAGAGTCGTAGTCCCTACACTTGAAATATTACAAGACAACAAATTTATCAAGGTGGTATCGGATGGCAGCAAAGTCACTGTCGTCGTCACCATCGTATCGCATCCATTTGGATTGTTGAGAAAGGTGATGAATACGCCAGCAGAGGCAGAATCACAAGTTGAGGAAGATTGAGCAATCTGGATCGCTGAAAGAACAGTGAGTGTAGTGCTGACTACACTATCGCAACCAAAATATGTGCTTAGTGTATTTTCATATACACCCGGTGTACTTTCCCAAAAGAATCCAAGAAAAATACTGTCACCAGCACAAATAGAGGCATCAACAGACACAGTATATGTTGGATGCACCTCCACTACCTGAACAGGATCAGTGATCTGAATACAGGCATCCTGTGAGGGTGTCACATTGGTGATGGTGTAAGTTGTAGTTTGAGTTGGTAAATCAGGGAATGGAAAATCGCCATTTACATTGGGAAAATTAAAAGGAGAACCGGGATCTGATGAAATATCAACATTAAGTGGAAAAGGAGTATCAGTATTAATGATAAGATTCGCTTGCTGATTGTCGCAGATCTCGACATCACCGTCGAGTGATACATGGACAATTGGAAGGATATCTAATTCCACTGTATCGTGTCCAGGACAATTGATTCCATCGGAAACAGTCACGATATACTCTCCTGACTCACCTACAGTGATCGTCTGATTATGTGATCCGGTGGACCATACGTAAACTGCTCCAGGAACTCCTGCATCGAAGGTCGCAGTCTCACCATCGCAGGCTTGTTGGTCTGGACCTAAATCAAGGTAAGTCAATGGAAGTTCGGTAACTTCAATGAAGGCAGTTGCTATATTACTGGATTGACCTGACTCTGTTGTGAACTGAACTTGCACAGTGCGTGGACCAGGCGTAAGTGGCTCTGTTGTATTTTGATAAACTATCAATCGAAGTGCGTCTTTGAAGTCAGTTGATTTTGCACCTCCTGCATTTGAAAGTGTGACCATGCTTGTGCCTAAGCCAGTAGCATTGATCCCGGCCACTGAACCTGCCATGGTGAGGATTTCATTTGGAGCATCTGGCACATTTCCAACTATCTGGATCGTCATGGTGGAGATGATGGCATCATAGAGCATTTTGATGTCTTCATCTGCGATACCCACTCCTGGAGCTAAGCAATCATACTCCGGCGAATTGTAATCGGCATCAGTGGCGCCGGAGGAGTCGTTGCAGTCAAGATCTAACATTGATTCGCAATCAGGCTCAGGTCCGAATTCAAGCATAGATGTTATATTAGTAATAAGGGATAAATTACAAATGGGCGTTATTGCTCCATCGATCAAGCTTATTAATACTAAGTGCTGATTAAAAGCATCTATTCCGATTAAAGTATTACAAAAAGGTGATGCGGTAAGTCCTGCTGATATATAATTATTCAAAGGATAAGAAACAACTATATGACTGTTAGATGGTATTAATGTGTCAATCTCCACGATTGAATACATTTGTGGGATTATATTTTTAAACACACGATAGAGTTTCCCTCCTTGCATAGCCATTTCACCCGATTCATTTCCTGTTTGCGTAAATCCAGTTGAACCAACAGGAGTAACTGTACCTGCATTTAAATCCCACCTATACAATACATCAGAAGGGGTAATATTTGAAGGCATAGTATAAAAAATCCCATTTGCAGTACAAACAATACCATACATGTTGGGAAGAGATGAAGGACCAGTAAAAAGTAAAGTGTATTGCGTTGTTATGACATCCACCTTATTAATGGAGAGGTCTTCCAAGGCATATAGATTGCCATCAGGTCCAAAAGTAGTGCCGTATGTATTAGATAATATTGGTCCAATTGTACTATAGTCACATCCACATGCATCGTTATTTATTTCCAATTTATATAAAAACGGGCCAGAGATGTAAAATTCTTGGCCCCATAATTTTGGGCAACAACTTAGTAAAATAAGATAAACAAGGTTAAAATATTTTAAATTACTATAGATAACTATTCTATAAAAAACATTATTATCATTTTTCCCACCTATAAGTTTCATTTTCATTGAGATTATTAAATAATTGAAATATTTATTATGGTTACTAAATTAGGAAATGAGGGGAGTTTGCATCTCCCCTCACTAATGCAATGTCAATTTATTACAAACATTGAGCTACTGCACAGCCAGTATCAGTATCAAAATACAGGGTATTCGCAGTCCCCACAGCAATTGAAACAGTATCCTTTTGAGGATTTGTCAAATCATGCTGACAAGTAAGTATGATTGACAACGGCGAAGGCCCAAGATTTGTAATGGAAAATGCATCTCCTGGATTCATGCAATAAAGCCTCCGGAAGTGAGTATTGTCAAGAGTAAGTGTCTGTCCGCCACCACTTATAGATGAACACGCCCCAGGTCCACTCGCAGTACATCCTGTAGCGCCATCCGATGTCCCACAAAATCTCAACGTTACCATTAGGCTATGATTTAGTAATTCAACAGAACAACAACAATCACCAATTGGACATTGATCACAAGAGGCTACCTCCCTGCTTTCCAATTGCCCATTAAGAGCAACATTACTGGTAGTAGTTTGATCTGCTTTTTCACAACTGTATGTCAGCCATAAGAGTCCAAAGCAAATCAGGATTTTATATAATTCTATGTTTTTCATAGTTTAACATCGTTTATTTGTTATTAAAATCGGCATTCCGGATCCGTTCTGGCAGTGCCGGTTTACTTTTAGGCCTGCCTCCCGTAGTCCTGGACTACCGAAACCCCGTTTTCAATCTGATGAAAGCTTTGCTTTCCTCGTGGTAAAATTTCACATGCATCGTCCCTTCCTACCGCTGTCCGTTTCGGCAGTTGTTTGAGTATCGTGCCTGGTGCCTGTTAGTGAATAGTTGGTATTCTCACTGTGTTATACCTGCCCGATCCTTAACACTACTCCTCAAGGCAGGCATAAACCTCATGGGTCGTAAGAGGGAGATGGTACCTAGGCAATACCTCGAAAGAAGATATAGTATGAATGGCTCCGACAGCGCTCATGTAAATAGGAGAGAACCAGCTTTGAAGCTGAAGGAACCTATAAAGACAAGTATAGTATTTGAAAGTAGCTGTTACCGATGAAAATAGCAACTGAAGGTTAAAATTTATTGTCCTAAAAACCCAATGCGAAAACATAACATTAATATCAAAAAGAAGGAACCTAATATTTCAGGAGACCATTTGCGTGAGTAAGTTACAGTTTCTTTTTAAAAATCGAAAGTATCCCTATGTTAAAGTTTCAGTTTTATTTTCATGGTTTTCAATGTAAATGGACTATTTACATTTACAATATTGGATTAGGCCACAACCTGAATATTGAGTAATGATATATCATTGATCTGTCCGGTTTTTTATGGAAAAGATTGAATTTGGTCGCCTTAAAAGTCCATGTACAAATATGCAACGAATGATGGTTCATTTACTTACAATAATCTTTGTCCCGGGTCTTCACACCGTTCTTGCAAATGGAACATCCTGGCCCCTGAGCTTTTCCTTTGCTTCAAAAATATATCTCTCGATCTTCCTACAAACTTTCATCCCGGGATCCCTCTTACCAAGTTCGATTTGCCTGATGTTGGACTCATCACATCGCATTCTCTTTGCAGCCTGTTCCTGCGAATGCCCTAAAATTTGGCGTGCCTGGCGAAGCCTTTCTCCTAGAGATTCCGGTTTTCCCATGGAGGGGAAATAACCCAAAAACTGAGTAATTCTTTTAACCATCCGAACCTGGGGACTATACCAATTCAGCTCCCAACCAGTTACTGTGTTCGTTGTCACTTTAAGGATTTTGGCTACCTCAGACTGCATTAGACCTCTATCCAGCCGCGCTACTCGAAGATGATCCCCCAGGGTCACTATTTGCCTCGGATAGGCCGGATTTATTGGCCTTTTACACCTCAGGGTCAGGTTTACAAATATGCAACGCACGGGTGTCCCTGCGGCTTCTACAATCATCCCGAAAAAGAATGTGTGTGCGGACCCGGTGTAGTGAAAAAATATTTAAATAAAATATCAGGGCCATTACTAGATCGGATTGATTTGCATGTTGAAGTTACTCCTGTCTCGATCGATGAGTTGTCGAAGTATGAAATTGAATCGGAGCGCAGCGAAGTGATTCGGCAACGTGTGATTAAAGCTAGAAATATTCAGGAAGAACGATTTAAAGATTTGGTTGATGTGCATAGTAATACGCTCATGCCAAGTCATCTTGTGCGAGAGATCTGTCAGATTAATCCTGCAGGAGTTACGCTTTTAAAAACAGCGATGAAGAAATTGCAATTATCTGCACGTGCCTATGACCGGATATTGAAAGTATCAAGGACGGTGGCTGATTTAGCGGAGAGTAAGGATATAGAGATGGAGCATTTGGCGGAGGCAATTCACTTTCGGTCACTGGATAGGGAGGAGTGGTCGGGATGATATCAGAAGGTGAATATTGGTCCCTGAGCTTGTCGAAGGGAATGGAATTGCGTTGGTTTCCCCCGGAGCGGCCCGCGCGCCTTCGGCGCGGGCCGCTCCGGGGGAAACAGTAGTTTCTTTTCTTCCCTTCGACAAGCTCAGGGACCAACATTCTCTATGACAAGCTCAGGGACCAACATTTTCTTAAGCAAGCTCAGGGACCAACATTCTCCTTGATAAGCGCAGGGACCGAACCATAATTAGTAAACCAAATTGAAAACATATGAAAGGATACATGTACATACTCCGTTGCTCGAATGGCGAATATTACTCCGGAAGCACCAATAATCTAGAACTTCGAATTGAAGAACATCACCAGGGAAAGTGCTCCAATTTCAGTTGGAAGTATTTACCGGTTGAATTAATCTACTCAGAAGAATTTAATTCTGAAGAAGAAGCCTTCAAGCGTGAAAAGCAAATCCAGGGATGGAGTCGAGCCAAGAAAGAAGCTTTGATGAGTGGTGACATTGAAAAGTTGAAGTCACTGTCGAGGAATCACACGGATTATAAACACGGAGTTCTAAAGGATAAGAAAACAAAATGAAGAATTAAAGTGCTGGTCCCTGGGCTTCCCTTCGACAAGCTCAGGGCCCAACATTTAAACTCCAACGGATTTCCCTACATTTACCCACTTCCCTCTAAACACCCTCAGCCCTCATCCTTTCCAAAACAAAACTTATTACAACGAACTCACCCCATTTGAGTATCATATTGTAATTTTGTTTGATGCGTTCTATTCTACTATTCGCATGTTTATGCTTTATCGGTGACTTGTGGGGACAAGGCAGTGGCTTTTCATTCTCCTATACGGGCCCAACCCAGATCATCGTCGGTTCTACCTGCGAGGCGCCACTGAATTGGGGCGCCCCGGCCACCCCAACCTGTACGAGTAATATCCCGGGAGGGGTGATCGTCTATTTCGATATCTATTCGATCAGCGGCGGGTTCGAGTATAACGACCCGGTCCCGGGGGGTACGACTGTGACCATCTTCTACCAGGCGGTCGACAATTTCGGCAACAATGCCTTGTTTGGCTTCACGATCAATTTCGTAGATCTTCTTCCTCCCGTATTTGATCCGCTTTCGCTACCACAGAATATCACCCTGAGTTGTTCCAGTAATCTTCCGCCACCGGCTACGGTAGAGGCTTCTGATAATTGTGCTGATGAAGATCCCCCGCTGACCATCACATACACACAAACCGGAACCGTACCACCTTGCGGAGGTGGTGCCATCACGAGAAAGTGGGTCGCCGACGATGACCTGGGTAACATGGCCACCTTCATGCAAACCATCACGATTGTCGCCGATGTCACACCACCGGTCATTGCCAATAATCTTCAAAATGGAACATCGCCTTGCGCCACCGCTATGGCCAGCTATACCACCTGGCTGAATACACAACGTGCCAATTTCTCTGCTACGGATGCAGGTTGTGGCGTGATGTCCAAAACGGACAATGCACCACCACCCTCTCAAATCACTTCCTTTTGCGGAGTCATCATGGTGACCTTCACGGCTAAAGACAATT
>Ga0247795_1000227_pt1 | contig 9427 bp, 5 predicted proteins | sample UWRJS016104C6_FD_179636 | JGI IMG/M metagenome (GOLD analysis project Ga0247795, IMG submission 179636) | Soil microbial communities from Arlington Agricultural Research Station in Wisconsin, United States - UWRJ-S016-104C-6 | ecosystem: Environmental > Terrestrial > Soil > Agricultural land...
CGACGGAACGCGAAGAACCTTACCTGGGCTTGACATGTTGGTGACCGCCGTGGAAACACGGTTTTCCTTCGGGACACCATCACAGGTGGTGCATGGCTGTCGTCAGCTCGTGTCGTGAGATGTTGGGTTAAGTCCCGCAACGAGCGCAACCCCCGTCCTATGTTGCCATCATTTAGTTGGGGACTCATAGGAGACTGCCGGTGACAAACCGGAGGAAGGTGGGGATGACGTCAAGTCATCATGCCCCTTATGTCCAGGGCTACACACGTGCTACATTGGCGCATACAAAGGGCAGCAATACCGCGAGGTGGAGCAAATCCCAGAAAGTGCGCCTCGGTTCGGATTGGAGGCTGAAACTCGCCTCCATGAAGGTGGAGTTGCTAGTAATCGCGGATCAGCAATGCCGCGGTGAATACGTTCCCGGGCCTTGTACACACCGCCCGTCACACCACGAAAGCGAGCAACACCCGAAGCCGGTGGCCTAACCGCAAGGAGGGAGCCGTCGAAGGTGGGGCCCGTGATTGGGGTGAAGTCGTAACAAGGTAGCCGTAGCGGAAGCTGCGGCTGGATCACCTCCTTTCTAGGGAGATTTCTCTAGAACGTCGACCGGGCTCCCCATCAGCTTTGCTGGTGGGAACGCTGCTCAGTTTTGAGAGACCACCTCCGGAGACCCCGGAGGTGCGCCTCGGTGGACCTTGAAAACTGCACAAGGCCAAATTCGAAACCCACTCAGGTGGGTTTCGAGGGTATTTAATTACGATTCACACCTAGTGTGAGTCGCTCACCGTCAAGATAGTAAGAGTTTACGGTGGATGCCTTGGCACCAGGAGACGAAGAAGGACGTGGACGGCTGCGATAAGCCGCGGTGAGGCGCTGAACAGCCATTGACCCGCGGATCTCCGAATGGGTAAACCCGACGCCGGTAATGCGGCGTCATCCGGTGGTGAATACATAGCCGCCGGCGGTGAACCGGGCGAACTGAAACATCTAAGTAGCCCGAGGAAAAGAAATCAACCGAGACTCCCTTAGTAGTGGCGAGCGAAAGGGGATCAGCCCAAACCTGGCAGGTGTAAGCGGGCACGCGTTGCCTGCCGGGGGTTGTAGGGCGTCATGCTCGAGCTGTGCCTAGCTCGACGGCAGTTACCAAATCAGGTGTTAGCCGAAGCGAGTGGAACCTCGCACCACAGAGGGCAATCGTCCCGTAGGCGAAAACGCACTGATCTGCCGATTGACGTTCCTGAGTAAGACCGCACCCGTGAAACGCGGTCTGAATCTGGGGGGACCACCCTCCAAGGCTAAGTACTACCTGGTGACCGATAGTGAACTAGTACCGTGAGGGAAAGGTGAAAAGTACCCCTGAAGGGGAGTGAAATAGTACCTGAAACCGTAGACTTACAAGTGGTCGGAGCACCTTCGGGTGTGACGGCGTGCTTTTTGCATCACGAGCCGGCGAGTTACTCGTCAGTGGCAAGGTTAAGCGATGAGCGGAGCCGTAGCGAAAGCGAGTCTGAACAGGGCGACACAGTCACTGGCGGTAGACCCGAAACTGAGCGAGCTATCCATGGGCAGGCTGAAGCGGGGGTAAGACCTCGTGGAGGGCCGAACCGACCTAGGTTGAAAACTGGGCGGATGACCTGTGGATCGGAGTGAAAGGCTAATCAAGCTCAGAGATATCTGGTTCTCTCCGAAATATATTTAGGTATAGCCTCGAGTAATTGTGTTGTGGCCGTAGAGCACTGTTTGGATTAGGGGCCCTACCAGGTTACCGACTTCAGGCAAACTCCGAAGACCATTACATTTAACTCGGGAGTCAGTGTGCGGGGGATAAACTTCGTACGCGAGAGGGAAACAACCCAGACCATCAGCTAAGGACCCCAAGTGTTAGCTAAGTGGCAAACGATGTCCGAATGCAGAGACAACCAAGAGGTTGGCTTAGAAGCAGCCATCCTTGAAAGAGTGCGTAACAGCTCACTGGTCAAGTGTTCGGGCGCGGATAATTCAACGGGGCTAAAGCTAACCTCCGAAGCTATGGGTGTGCAGGCCTGCGGGCTCTGCACGCGGTAGGAGAGCGTTCCAGTCTGCGTGAAGCGGGACCGAAAGGCACCGTGGAGTGGCTGGAAGTGAGAATGCCGGCATGAGTAACGAAAGTGGGGTGAGAATCCCCACCACCGATTGTCCAAGGTTTCCTGAGTAAAGTTCGTCTGCTCAGGGTTAGTCGGGACCTAAGGCGAGGCCGAAAGGCGTAGCCGATGGCCAACAGGTTGATATTCCTGTACCACGTCGTTTCCGTTATGACCGATGGGGGGACGGGGAAGGGTAAGGGAACCCAGGCGATGGTCGTCCTGGGGCAAGCACGTAGCTAGTCGCTGTAGGGAAATCCGCAGTGGCGTTTTGACGCGAGGTGCGATGCCAGCTGGCTTGACCGCCGGCGAGTCCCCGATCCCATGCCTCCAAGAAAAGCCTCTAGGCAGGATTCGCGTGCCCGTACCGATAACCGACACAGGTGGACAAGTAGAAAATACTGAGGTGAGCGAGCTAACTCTCGTTAAGGAACTCGGCAAAATCGTCCCGTAACTTCGGGAGAAGGGACGCCCCGGTAGGGTGAACTCCATACGGAGGGAGCCTGAGGGGGCCGCAGTGAATTGGTCCAACCGACTGTTTACCAAAAACACAGGGCTCTGCTAAGTCGTAAGACGACGTATAGGGTCTGACGCCTGCCCGGTGCCGGAAGGTTACGCGGACTTGTTAGCGCTTCGGCGCGAAGCAGTGAAGCTAAGCCCCGGTAAACGGCGGCCGTAACTATAACGGTCCTAAGGTAGCGAAATTCCTTGTCGGGTAAGTTCCGACCTGCACGAATGGCGTAACGACTTGGACGCTGTCTCAACGAGAGGCTCGGTGAAATTAAAGTCTCGGTGAAGATGCCGAGTACCCGCAGCTAGACGGAAAGACCCCGTGAACCTTTACTGCAACTTGATATTGGAGTCTGGGGTATCTCGCTCAGGATAGGTGGGAGACTGTGAAGCAGTGGCTTTGGCCACTGCGGAGTCACCCTTGAGATACCACCCTTGGTGCTCTGGGCTTCTAACACCGCGCCGTGATCCGGGCGGTGAACAGTGTCAGGTGGGCAGTTTGACTGGGGCGGTCGCCTCCTAAAGAGTAACGGAGGCGCCCAAAGGTTCCCTCAGCACGGTTGGAAATCGTGCGTAGAGTGTAAAGGCAACAAGGGAGCTTGACTGCGAGACCGACGGGTCGAGCAGGAACGAAAGTTGGGCTTAGTGATCCGGCGGTAGCAAGTGGAAGCGCCGTCGCTCAACGGATAAAAGGTACTCCGGGGATAACAGGCTTATCGGTTCCAAGAGTCCACATCGACGAACCGGTTTGGCACCTCGATGTCGGCTCGTCGCATCCTGGGGCTGGAGTAGGTCCCAAGGGTTGGGCTGTTCGCCCATTAAAGCGGTACGCGAGCTGGGTTCAGAACGTCGTGAGACAGTTCGGTCCCTATCTGCTGTGGGCGTTGGAGAGTTGAGGGGAGTCATCCCTAGTACGAGAGGACCGGGATGAACATGCCTCTGGTGTATCTGTTGTCCTGCCAAGGGCACCGCAGGTTAGCTACGCATGGAACGGATAACCGCTGAAAGCATCTAAGCGGGAAGCCGTCCTCGAGATAAGCTCTCCCATCCCCTTGAGGGAGTAAGACCCCTGGTAGACCACCAGGTTGATAGGCCGGCGGTGCAAGCGCAGTAATGCGCTCAGCCGACCGGTACTAATGGGTCGAGGGCTTGACGGATATTTATTTACTCTTGGTCTTGTGCGGTTTTCAAGCTCCACCGGGGCTGTCTCGCAAAATTTCCGGTGGCGCATAGCGAGAGGGAGACACCTCTTCCCATTCCGAACAGAGCAGTTAAGCCTCTCAGCGCCGATGGTACTTGGAGGGCAACCTCCTGGGAGAGTAGGTCGCCGCCGGTTTTTAGGTTTTAGCGTTAAGCCCGGGCCGCGCACGTGCGCGGCCCGTTTGCGTCCGGTGCAGATGGCCGGCGTGGGCTGCGGAAGAGGCCGGATTCCTCGAGGAGGTTGCAGTTCGCGCTGCGCGCGATCGCTCGGGTGCTCGGAGCGGTTTGGCGCTTGGCGGTTGCAGGCTCCCCACAACCCTGGCGAGTTCTCCCAACGGGCTCCAGCCCGTACTCGCCGAGGGTTGCGAAGTCGATCATGAGGTCGACGGCGTCGGTCAGCCGATCGGTGATGTTGGTCTTCGAATCGAACATGGGTTCGTAAAGGTAGGGGGCACCTCGGACGGCACCGGGATTCTGCAATGGCTTATGCAGTGGATACCCGGAAACGGCTCTGGCAAGCCAAAAGCCTCACGGCATGCCGCAGCGCTACTGGCCGCCAGTAGCGCTGCGAACCCCAGAAGCGCGTTTTCGGGGACGTCTCAGGAGCTTCGCTGCGGCTGCTTGCCGCGCTCCGTGACGTCGCGCACAGAAGATCCTATGCCCTCCGAGCCCTTCTCTGCAAACCGCAGGACCAATTTGGCGACCAGCCCGGGCCGCTCGACGTTGGGGGAGTGGCCTGCGTCGGGGATCAGATGGGTCTCGGCGCCGGGAACCCCCTCCGCGTACTGGTCGAGGGCGCGCTGGGGGTCGTCGACGACCTGCTCCTCGGCGCCCATCAGAACCATCAGCGGCTTGCCCGTCGCCGCCATCCGCTGCTCCAGCGGCTCTGCGTTGAGGAAATCCTCGTTGCCGCTGGGGGAGCTGTCATAGGCGCTGTAGGTCAGCCGCTTGACGTCCTCGACGAAGGCATCGGGCACGTCGAAGCCGGGGGCGAAGGCGACCTCGAGGCCGTCCCGGACCGAGAAGTCGGGCTTGATCTTCCACAGCGCCTCGCCGATCACCGGCTGGAAGGCGAGGCCGGCGATGAAGCCGAGGTCGCCGTAGGAACTGTCGGGCGGCATGTCGATGATCACCGCCCGGTTGACGAGGCGGGGGCTCTGCTCGGAGAGGGCGACGGCGACCGAGCCGCCGAGCGAGTGGCCGACGACGGTCGCGTCTGCCACGCGCAGTCGCTCCAGGGCCTCCGCCACGACCTCGGCCTGGTTTTCGGGGGTGTAGCCGGAGCTGGGCTTTTCCGAGCCGCCGTGGCCGAGCAAATCGACGGTGACGACGCGGTGGTCGCGCTCGAGCAGCGGCACCATCCCGTCCCACCAGTCCATCGCGCAGCTGAAGCAGTGGATCAGCACGATCGGGGGCTTCCCGCGCGGCCCTGCTTCGTCCACCTGGATGTCACCGCCCGGGAGGTCGAGGACGCGGCCGCCCGCGACGGTGACCTCGGCCCCCTCGGTCTCGCCGTCGACGACGAGGGCGTTGAGGACCAGCAGCGCGAGCAGCGCCAGGACAATTCCGATGCCGACTTTCAGCCGCGTCCCCATGGCGGTCGTTACCCTAGCCGGAACGATGGAGAAGTTCGTAATCCAGGGCGGCGCTCCCCTCTCCGGGGAGATCACCGTCGCCGGCAACAAGAACGCGGCCCTGCCGATCCTCGCTGCCTGCCTGCTGACCGAGGAGGAGGTGCTGCTGCACCGGGTGCCGCGGATTCGCGACACCGAAGCGCAGATCGCCCTGCTGGAGAACCTCGGGGTCGAGGTCGCCTGGGTCGCCGGCAACAGCGTCCGCCTCTGCGCCCGCGAGGTCGCCGGCGGGTCCGTGGACGAGGAGCTCTCGGGCAAGATCCGCGCCTCCTTCCTGCTCGCGGGGCCGCTGCTGGCGCGCTTCGGCGAAGCGAGGATGCCGCCGCCGGGGGGCGACTTCATCGGCCGCCGCCGCCTCGACGCCCACCTCGACGCCTTCCGGGACCTGGGGGCGAGGGTCGACGGCAGCCGCTGGATCGAGCTCAGCGCCCCGACCGGCCTGCGGGCCTGCGAGATCTTCATGGACGAGCCCTCTGTGATGGGGACCGAGAACGCGCTGATGGCGGCGGCGCTGTGCCCCGGGGAGACGCAGATCTCCAACGCCGCCTGCGAGCCCCACGTCCAGGACCTGGCGCGGCTGCTGGCGAAGATGGGCGCGCGGGTCGAGGGAATCGGCTCCAACGTGATGACCGTGCACGGCGCCGAGAGCCTCGGGGGGGCCGAGCACACGGTCTCCTGCGACCACATCGAGGTCGGGAGCTTCATGGCGCTGGCCGCGGCGACGGGCGGCGAGCTGCGGATCCGCGACGTCGAAGCCGGCGACCTGACGATGGTGCGGCGCCAGTTCAAGCGGCTCGGGCTGCGCTCGGAGATCGAGGGCGCCGACATGCTGGTTCCGGCCGGCCAGCACCTCCAGGTCGAAGCGGACGTCGGCGACGCGATCCCGAAGATCGAGGACGGGCCCTGGCCCGCCTTCCCGGCCGACCTCACCTCGATCGCCCTCGCCCTCGCCACTCAGGCGGAGGGGGAGGTCCTGATCTTCGAGAAGATGTTCGAGAACCGTCTCTTCTTCGTCGACAAGCTCGTCGCGATGGGCGCTCGGATCACGCTGTGCGATCCCCACAGGGCGATCGTCAGCGGTCCGAGCCGGCTTCACGGCGAGCGGGTCGAGAGCCCCGACATCCGCGCCGGCATGGCGATGCTCATCGCCGCCCTGGCGGCGGAGGGCACCTCGGAGATCGGCAACATCCGCCAGATCGACCGCGGCTACGAGCAGATCGACGAGCGCCTGCGCGCGCTCGGCGCCCAGATCGAACGCGTTTCTGCGGAGGTCCCTGCTTAGCAGGGATTTTTCTCCTGCTCTCGTAAGGTCGGGCCGATGATCTATCCGATTCCGCCCGGAACGCGCGATGTGCTGCCCGACGAGATGCGCGAGCTGCGCAAGCTCCAGCGCGCGCTGATCGAGGTCTTCGAAGCCCGCGGCTACGGCGAGGTGGCGACGCCGGCGCTCGAGTACGACGAGGTGATGGCGCGCGGGGACGGCCGCGCGGCCGGCTCGTCCTACCGCTTCTTCGACGAGAGCGGCGAACTGCTGTCGCTGCGCTCCGACATGACGGTCCCGATCGCCCGCCTGGTCGCCAGCCGCTTCGCCGGCGGCGAGCCGCCCTACCGGCTCTGCTACCTCGCCAGCACCTACCGGGCGGTGCGACCCGGCAGCGGGCAGATGCGGGAGCTCCTGCAGGCGGGGGTGGAGCTGATCGGGGCCTCGCCGGTGGAGGGGACCGTCGAGGTGATCGAGGTCCTCGAGGCGGCGCTCGACGCCGCCGGCCTCGAGCGGGCGGTGATCGGCCTCGGCGACGCCGACCTCTACCGGCAGCTGCTGGAAGAGCTCGGGGTCGAAGCGGGGGCGCGGGAGTCCGTGCTCGCCAGCCTGGCCGCACACGACCTGGTCGGCCTCGAGCAGAAGCTGGTCGAAGCGGGGATCGGCGCCGAGCGGGCGCAGACCTGCGTGCAGCTGACGCAGCTGCGGGGCGGCAAGGAGGTGCTGGAGCGGGCTCGCGGGCTGGGAGGCGCAGCGGTCGAGCGGGCGCTCGCCCGCCTCAGCGAGACCTATGGCGAGCTGGAGCGGCGCGGGGCCGGCGAGCGGGTTCAGATCGACCTCGGGCTGCTGCGCGACCTCGGCTACTACAGCGGCGCCATCCTCGAGGTCTACGACCCGGCCCTCGGCCACATCCTCGGCGGTGGCGGCCGCTACGACGGGCTGATGGAGCGCTTCGGCCTCGACCTCTCGGCGGCGGGCTTCGCCCTCTACCTGGAGCGCGTCCACACCGCGCAGATGGAGGAGTCGAGGCGGGGGGAGGGGGGCTCGTGAGCGCCCCGGCCGCCAGCCGCGCAGGAGGCGACGAGCCGCTGAAGCTGGCGGTTCCCCGCGGTGCCCTCTTCGGCGAGACCCTCGACCTCCTCGACGCCGCCGGCGTCGACACCTCGGAGCTGCGCGGCGACTCGCGCTCGCTGATCTTCTCGACCTCGGGCTTGACGCTGGTGACGGTGCGGCCCTCCGACGTCCCCACCTACGTCGAGGCCGGCGCCGCCGACCTCGGCATCACCGGCAAGGACGTGCTGCTGGAGCAGTCGGACCGGGTGGTCTACGAGCTCCTCGACCTCGGCTACGGCCGCTGCCGGATGGTCCTCGCCAGCCGCACCGGCAAGGACCACCTGGCCGAAGCGCAGCGGCGGCTGGGGATGATGCGGATCGCGACCAAGTACCCGCGGATCGCCGGGCGCTACTTCGAGTCGACCGGCCGCCAGGTGGAACTGGTGGAAGTCAAGGGCTCGGTCGAGCTGGCGCCGCTGATCGGCCTCGGCGACGGGATCGTCGACCTGGTCGCGACCGGGAGGACGCTGGAAGAGAACGAACTCGAGGTCCGCGAGGAGATCGTCGAGTGCACCGCCCGCTTCGTCGCCAACCGGGTCGCCCACAAACTGCGCGCGGCCGAGATCGACGAGCTGACCGCGAAGCTGCGCGAGGCGAGCCAGCGATGAAGGCCCGCCGCTTCGGCTGGGAGGGGGCGGCGGAGACCGCCTGGGCGCTGCGCGAGTGGGCCGTCGCGGAGAGCCCCGACGTCGACGTCCGGCCGATCGAACGGGAGGTGCGGACGGACGGGGACGAGGCGGTGCTGCGCCTGACCGCGCGCTTCGACGCGCCGGCGGCGAGCTTCGGTTCGCTGCGGGTCGATCCCGCCGAGACCGCCGCGGCGCTGTCGGTGCTCGAGCCGGAGCTGCGCGAGGCGATGGCGCTCGCCGTCGCCAACGTGCGCCAGGTCGCCGAGGCGCAGCTGTCCGAGGACCGCCGGGTCGAGCTGCCGGCGGGGCAGGCGGTGAAGCTGCGGGAAGTGCCGGTCGGGGCGGCGGCGATCTACGCCCCCGGGGGCCGCGCCGCCTATCCCTCCAGCGTGCTGATGTGCGCGGTCCCGGCGCGGGTGGCGGGGGTCGAGCGGATCGCCCTCGCTTCGCCCCCCGGCCCGGACGGTCGCCTGCACCCGCTCGTGCTCGCCGCGGCGGCGCTCTGCGGGGTGGAGGAGATCTACGCGATGGGCGGGGCGCAGGCGATCTTCGCCCTCGCCTACGGAACCGGGACGATCGAGCCGGTGGACGTGATCGCCGGGCCCGGCAACGCCTGGGTGCGGGAGGCCAAGCGCGCCGTTTCCGGCCAGGTCGGGATCGACTCGCTGGCGGGGCCCTCGGAGCTGATGGTGATCGCCGGCCACGACACCGACCCGGAGTGGGCGGCGCTCGACCTCTGCGCGCAGGCCGAGCACGGGCCGGAAAGCCCGCTGGTCCTCGCCGCCGTCGAGGAGCAGGTGCTGAACGCGATCGCCGCCGCGGCCGAAGCCGCCGCCGCCGCGCGGGAGAGCGTCGCCGAGGCGCCCCTGGCCCTGGTCCAGGTGCCCGACCTCGAGGCCGCGATCGACCTCGCCAACGCTTACGCGCCGGAGCACCTGGAGCTGCTCGAGACCGACGCGG
>Ga0247795_1000238_pt1 | contig 9193 bp, 10 predicted proteins | sample UWRJS016104C6_FD_179636 | JGI IMG/M metagenome (GOLD analysis project Ga0247795, IMG submission 179636) | Soil microbial communities from Arlington Agricultural Research Station in Wisconsin, United States - UWRJ-S016-104C-6 | ecosystem: Environmental > Terrestrial > Soil > Agricultural land...
CGCTCTACGTCACCCTCGAGCCCTGCGCGATGTGCGCCGGGGCGATCGTCCTCGCTCGTATCCCGACGGTCGTCTTCGGGGCCCCCGACCCCAAGGCCGGCGCGGTCGGGAGCGTCCTCGACGTCCTTCGGGAGCCGGCGCTCAACCACCGGCCGGAAATCGTCGGTGGCATCCGCGAAGCCGAGTGCGCGGCGCTGCTCCGCGACTTCTTCGCCAGCCGCCGTAGCTGAGCACCCAATACCCTGTGGGGACCCGGAGAGGTGTCCGAGTGGCTTAAGGAGCGCGATTGGAAATCGCGTGGGCGGGGTTAACCCGCCTCGTGGGTTCGAATCCCACCCTCTCCGCTACGCATAAGTAGCGGGTTGCCCCTCTGGGTACGCCCCGGTCCGATTGAGCTCAACTCTATACTCCCTTGAGTAATGGAGCTCTTGATGCGCTTCGTTGCACCCTGAGAGGGCCGGCATTTCTTGGCCGATGATGCCGGTCCTCTCCCTCTCCCTGCGCAGCCGGTTCAACAAACCGGTGCGTAGGTCAAGAGTAGCGATTCAGGCTTGCCGCAGTGCTGGGATCGACGGGCGCCGGGCAGCCGGCTCGGAGCGGTAGTCGTCGAGGGAGACGACGATCGCCTCGGACTCGGGCAGCGGTGCTGCGGGTCGCTCCCCACGCAGCCGCTCGTGGCTGCAGACCACGTAGCACCACTCCATCAGCTGCAGCCTCGCGTCGGGGTCGATTTCGAGGATCGTCGCCCCGACCAGGAACCGCCCTTCCGCTTCGCGGCAGGTCCTGACTTCCACCCTGGCGGCCACCTCGTGCTGCTTTCCGGCCGCGTCGGCCAGCTCGAGCAGGGCAGCGGGCTGGCTGCCCACCGCCATCGGTGCCGCCGCGACCATCCCGAGGCCGGCGGCCGAGGCGTCGACCAGGCGGGCGGGGGTGTGGGCCTCGTTCGTGTAGAGGTTCGCTTCCGCGTCCCCCTCGAAGCGGTAGACGAGCCGCCGCTGGCGACGCCGCCCCACCGCCAGCGTCGTCGCCAGCAGCCGGCGCAGCTCGAAGAGCCCGAGCAGGGGAACGACGACGGCGGCGATGCCCGGCAGGTCGGGCAGCGGGCCGACGCCGGCGAGGTCGAGCAGGCGCAGCAGGGTTCCGACCCCCAGCAGCGCCGTGCAGAAGAGGACCAGGTGGAGCTTGCGCACCGCCTCCAGGCCACCGCCGTCGCGTCCCTGCTTCGGCGTCACCTTGAAGGCGGTCTTGCCGGGGACGACGGCGCAGCGCAGGGCGCGGGTGTAGATCTCCATCGTCAGCAGCTCGTAGTGGACGGACTCGGGGATCCGCATGTAGCCGCGGGCGAGCGCCGCGCCGGCGCCGAGGTTGAGCATCAGCGAGGGCACCCACAGCGCCGCCAGGGCGGCGACGCTGATCTTCATCGGCAGCTCCCCGGTCCAGAGCACGAGGCCGAGCGTGAGCAGGAGCAGCAGCCGCATCGGCGGCGCCAGGTAGGCGAGCAGGCTGGCGAGGAAGGAGAGTCGCTGCAGCGGGCTCAGCGATCGCGCCCGCAGCGGCGACTCCGGCAGCCTGAAGACGGCGAGGTTCCCCCGCGCCCAGCGGTCGCGCTGGAGCAGGTAGCCGTCGAGGTCGTGCGGCGCCAGCCCCTGCACCAGGACCTCGTCGTGATAGCGGCTGCGCCAGCCGTGGCGCAGGAGCCGGATCGTCGTGTGGAAGTCCTCGGCGATCGTCTCCGTCGCCACGCCGCCGATCGCGAGCAGGGCGTGGCGGTTGATCAAGGCCGCCGAGCCGCACCAGTAGGCGGCGCCGTGGCGGTCCTTGCCGGGGCAGATGACCCGGTAGAAGAGCGATTGCTCATGGCGGCCGACGACGTAGTGCTGGACCGAGTCGTGGTTGAAGAAGTCGTGCGGGGTCTGCACGATCGCCATCCGCTCGTCGTCGAAGTAGCCGACGAGGGCGTCGAGCGCGTCGGGCATCGGCACGTGGTCGGCGTCGAGGACGAGGACGAGGTCGCCGTCGGTCCGCGGCAGCGCCGCGTTGATGTTGCCGGCCTTGGCGTGGGCGTTGTCGGGGCGGGTCAGGTACCCGGCACCGGCCAGCTCGGCCAGCTCGCGCATCTCCGGCCGCCGCCCGTCGTCGAGCAGGTAGGTGGTGTGGGGGTAGGTGAGCGCGCGGCAGCCGGCGAGGGTGGCCATCACCACCTCGGCCGGCTCGTCGTAGGTGCAGACGTAGACGTCGACCTTGCGGCCGGGCGTGGCCGGGGGCCGCTGCTGAGGCTGCCGCGACCAGGAGAACCAGGTGAGGACGGCGAGCGCGTAGAGGCCGTAGATCTCCGTCGCCAGCAGCATCGCGAAGGCGATCGGGTTCGCCCCCTCGCCGCTCCAGCCGATCCGCCAGGTGAGGTAGCCGAGCCCCCAGATCAGGGCCAGCAGCGCCAGCGTCCGCAGCAGGCGGGGATGGCGATCGAAGAACTGCCCCAACGGCGTCTGCCCATCAGCGGCCACGTAGAGCTTCTCGGCATCCAGGAGGTGCCCCTAAAGGGCGACAAGGCGGGATGCGAGACCGCGGCTGGCGACAAAACGGAGGGGGTGGGATTCGAACCCACGAGCCCCCTTACGAGGGCCAACGGTTTTCGAGACCGCCCCGTTCAACCACTCCGGCACCCCTCCAGGAAGCCGCGAAGGGATTCTAGGGTCGCGGCGAGTTCGGGGCCGAGACGCCAGGCGCGGAGGCCCACAGCGCCACCGCCGGCGCACCGACGAGGAGGCCGAGGGAGGCCAGCTCGCCGAGGGCGTCGGCCGTCCCGAAGCCCTCGAGATGGCTGGCGTGGAAGATCAGGTGGAGGCCGGCGGCGAGCAGCCAGGCCGTGCAGGCGGCGCGGACGAGCCCTCGCTCCAAGGTCCAGGCCGCCCAGCCGAAGAGGACGGCGAAGCCGAGGTAGAGACCGCCGACGTCGGTGACGAGGTGCTCGTTGTAGGGGGGTAGAAGGTCGACCCAGTGGGTAAGGAAGGGGAAGTCCTCGTAAAAAGTCCTGGGCGCGAGAGTGGCGGTGAGACCGATGGCGAGCGCCGCTAGAAAGACGAGGCTCAGCGCGCAGCGAGCGATTTGAACGCTCCTCATGGACCTCGACATCAAGCGATGTAGCCGCTGTCAGGGCTGAAAAAAAGGCTGTACTTGTTGTCCAATTTTAGTACTCTGGATCTAGTTGACCGCGAAAGCCTCATTAGCCGCCTCATGACCCTCGTAGGGAAGAACCACGAAGTACATCAGCGAGGGAAGAAGGGATTCCAGCTGACCGTACTCCTGCTTGCAGAGTCGAGAATAGAGCAGAGATTCGACGCCGCCGACGATTCCGGAGGCCGTCAAGGCGGTCTGGGTTCGGCCCTGGGGGAGGAGCTCTTCGGCTTGCGATTGGAGGCAGCGCGCGAAGTCGTCCATCAGTTCGACACGACGCCTAACGGCCGCCGCGCTTGCCGCCCGCGCCTCGACCACCATCATGCGAGCGGTGTCGGGCTCGCGGCTGGCGAAGCGAAGCAGGGCTTCGAGCGCGAGGCGGACCCCGTCGCGCCAGCTGTCGCCCCCCCTGCGGGCGGCGGCTTCGACCTTTTTGCGCAGCCGCTCGGCGCTGGTGTCGAAGGCGGCGAGGAAGCAGTCTTCTTTGTTGGAGAAGTGTTCGTAGAAGGTTGGGCGGGAGACCCCGGCGCGGTCGATCACGTCCTGGACGTTGGTTTCGAGATAACCCAGTTCGGCGGCGGCGTTGAGCATCGCCACGATCAGCCGCTCCCGCTGGATCGCGCGGATCAAATCGGAGGGAAGCTTGCGAACTCCCGAGGGGAACTTGCCGCTGCTGTTGGCGAGCAGGTCGAGAGCCGCCTGGACCTGGTCGGGAGGCCAGTCGTCACCGATCGCAGCGAGGAGGGTCTCTTGGCTCAGCTGAATTCGATCGAAGGGCACCGAGGAACTCACAAGTTTCCATTAAAAACAACGCAAGTTTTCTCACGGTACCAGAACATTGGTGGGCGGGGCCGGCCATTGGGGGCCGGTGCTATTCCTCGATTTGCAGAGGGGGTGCCGCGATGACCTCGACGCGCCCGGAGCTGCCCCGCGAGTTCGTCGCCAGCCACAAGCGACGGCGCATGATGGACGCGGTCGCCGAGCTGACCGCGGCCCAGGGATACGAGGCGACGAAGATCGCCGACATCGTTCGCCGTGCCGCCGTCGCCAGGAAGACCCTTTATGACAACTTCGACGGCAAGGAGGATCTGTTCCTCTCCGCCGTCGATTCCACCCTGAACGAAATGAAAGTCGTGGTCGAAGGGGCCTGCGAACGGACCAACGGGTCCTCCTCTCGCGAGGATGCCATCGTCGCCGGTCTCGAGGCGCTGCTCGACTTCATCGCCACGCACCCCGCGGCGTCGCGGATGTGCATGGTCGAGGCGATCTCGGCCACGCCCAGCTCGGCACGTTTGTACGACGCTGGAATGCGGGATTTCGTCGAACTGCTGCGCAAGAGTGCGCCCTCGAGGACGGACCTGCCGGAGACGATCGAGGAGTCGCTCGTCGGCGGCGTGGCCTGGATCCTGCAGCTGCAGATCCGGAAAGGGGAGGCCGAGCAGGCGGTGGGGCTGCTGCCCGAATTGTCTCAGTTCGTCTTGTCGCCGTACCTGGGTGTGGGAAAGGTGGTGGACACCGGGAGGCGGAAGTGACAGTACGGTGGCAGACTCCAAGACTGGGATGGACCGACTACCGCGGGGACGCCACGGCCTTTCGCCTGAGTTTGTCGCGCGAAATCAGCGTGAGCGGCTGATTGCGGGCCTCACCCAAGCTCTATACGAGGTGGGGTACCACAAAACCACTGTGTCACTCATCGGGCAGCGTGCGGCGGTTTCCAAGAGTGACTTCTACAAGCACTTCGAAAGTAAGGATGACTGCTTCATCGCCGCCTACGACGCGGCGATCGAGCGAATTCGGGAACAGGTGGTCGCGGCTTGCGAGAGCGCCGAGGATGAGGAGTGGTCGCGGCGCGTGGGCGCCGCGATCGACGCGCTGCTGAAGCTGCTCTCCGCCGAGCCGGCTCTGGCCAGCATCGCCCTGGTCGAAGGCCTGCGCGCCGGGCGGGGTGTTTACGACCGCTATCAGGCGGCGGTGGAGTCCTTCGTCGGCTATCTGCGGGAGGACGCCCCCTCGATGCCGGCGGGGGGTGGGGTGCCGGAAGCAACCGACGAAGCGGTGGTGGGCGGGATCGCCTCTCTGCTCGGGCGGCGCGTTCTGGCCGGCGAGGCCGAACGATTGAGTGAGCTTTTTCCGGAGATCCTTGAATTCACGCTGGCCGCCTACCTCGGCGAGGAGGAGGCGCGGCGAATAGTCTCCGCGGGATGAGCGAGCCGAAAAGCGGCGTTCTTCCCTCGCAGGTGCTGAACGAAGCGATCGCCGCCGAGTGGATCAGCTCCGGCGACTACCGGATTCGGCCCGAGGCCGTGCAGCCGGCGAGCATCGACCTGCGTCTCGGCGATTTCGCCTGGGCCCTGCGCTGCTCCTTCCTGCCCGACGTCGACTCGACGGTGGAGGAGAAGATCGACGGGCTCGCCTTCCAGCGGGTCGACCTGCGGGACGGCGCCGTGCTCGAGCGCGACCGTCCCTACCTGGTGCCCCTGATCGAGGAGCTGAACCTGCCCGAGGACGTGCGAGCGAAGGCCAACCCGAAGAGCTCGACCGGGCGCCTCGACGTTTTCACCCGCGTCATCACCGACCGCCATCACCGCTTCGACGACATTCGCGCGGGATATCGAGGGAGGCTCTACCTGGAGATCGTCCCTCGCTCCTTCGCGATCCAGGTGAAAGCCGGCCTCTCGCTGAACCAGCTGCGGTTGGCCCGGGGCGACGTGCGGTTGTCAGACGAGGAGATTCGCGGTCTGCAGGATGAGTTCCCGCTGCTCTACCTTGACTCCCACGCGCTTCGTCAATCGGAGCTGGCCGTTGCCGACGGTCTCTTTCTCAGCCTCGACCTTTCCGGCCCGACCGATCGCGTCGTCGGCTACCGGGCGAAGAAGAACAGCCTCCCGGTCGATCTCTCGCGGATTCGCGCCTACCGCTGGACCGACTACTGGGACCCGGTCTATCCGGAGCCGGGCGCTCGCGTCGTGCTGGAGCCGGAGATCTTCTACCTGCTGCTCTCGGCGGAGGGGGTTTGCATCCCGCCCCAGATCGCGGCCGAGATGATGGCCTACGACCCCACCGCCGGCGAGCTTCGCACCCATTACGCCGGCTTCTTCGACCCGGGCTTCGGCTACGACCCGGAGGGCGGCCGCCACGGCAGCCGCGCCGCGCTCGAGGTGCGCGCGCGCGACGTCTCCTTCATGGTCGAGCACCGCCAGCCGGTCTGCAAGCTCGGCCTCGAGTGGATGTCGGCGCCGGCGGAGCGGCTCTACGGTGCCGACCTCGGCTCCAACTACCAGGGGCAGGTGACGATGCTGAGCAAGCACTTCGAGGAGCAGACGGCGGGCGCCCCCGTTCCCGCCGACGCCTGACGGCATCCTCCCATGGCCGAGCGAACCTGGCGCGTCTACCTCTCCGGCGAGATCCACAGCGACTGGCGCGAGCGGATCGAGGCGGGGGTGCGGGAGGCCGGGCTGCCGGTCGCCTTCTCGGCGCCGGTGACCGACCACGCCGCCTCCGACGACGCCGGCACCGGCACCCTGGGAGAGGAGAGCGAGTCCTTCTGGCGCGACCACAAGGGAGCGGGCGTCAACGCGATCCGCACCCAGACCCTGATCCGCGACGCCGACGTCGTGGTCGTCCGCTTCGGCGACAAGTACCGCCAGTGGAACGCGGCCTTCGACGCCGGCTTCGCCGCCGCCCTCGGCAAGCCGATCGTCACCCTCCACGACGAAGAATTCGACCATGCGCTGAAGGAGGTCGACCGCGCCGCCCAGGCGACCGCGCGGACGGCGGAGCAGGTGGTCGACGTCCTCCGCTACGTGATCGAGGGCCGACTCCCGAGCTGAGTGCAATCATCAGTGGGACGGAGGGCGTGGGATTCGAACCCACAAATGCCCCTCAGCATTCCCCGGTCCTTAGTCGGGGTGAGTTCACCTTTACTCAGGCCCTCCGTCATCCCCGTGCCTCGTCCTGCGAGGCGCGAAGCTCATCTGGAGCCAAATAGACGCCAACGCTCTCCTTGTCGAGCTCGCCGTCCCGGTACATGCGAGAAAGGTTGACCTGCACCGAGTGGGTGTTGCCGGTCCATCCGCGCTGGAGAATTGCTTCCAGCATCTCGGAGATGGTCCACCTTCGCTTCTCCGGCGTTTCTTCGATCACTTTGCGGATGGCATCCCGGCCGCGGAAGGGGGCATTGGGCGAGAAGACGCGCGTCTGTCTCACCGGCCAATTTCCCCGCGCTTGATCTCGTCGCTCGTGGGTGAAGGTGCGCTTCATCGTGAGCGCCTGTTCCCGGATCTCGATTCCGCGGTTGATCTCTTTGGCTTTGTGCCGGAGCTGCTCCAGCTCCGCTTCGATCGACTCCTCCGGCAGCGATTCCAGCCATTTCTCGACCTCGTCCGTCATGGGCGGGGAATCTAGCACACACCCACAAAGTGGTGGTGGTGAACTGATAAGCCGTGAATTCCAGTCCGGGCCACGTGCGAACATGAGTTCGTATGAGATGGGATGAACAGAGAGTCGAGAAGGAGGAGGCAGGCAGGCTGTTTGGTCTGGCTGAGGAAGCGGTGACGCGGACCTTCGACGCCCCCGAGGCCCTTGGCATTCGATTCCACGAGGTGCGCGCGAAGTCGGCCCTCAATCGGGTGCCCGGAGGCCGCTATGGGTTCGAGTGGACGATCAACCCCTTCCGCGGCTGTACCCATGCCTGCCGATTACCGCTACTGCTTCGCGCGGCGCACCCATAAATACCTGGACCTCGATCCCGGCGAGGACTTCGAGCGCGAGATCGTCGTCAAGGTCAACGTGCCGGAGCTGTTGCGGGCGGAGCTGGCGCGGCCGAGCTGGAAGCGGGAGCTGGTGGCGCTGGGGACGAACACCGACCCCTATCAGTGGGTCGAGAGCCGCTACCGGATGATGCCCGAGATCCTCGCGGCGCTGGAGGCGGCGGAGACGCCGGTCTCGGTCCTGACCAAGTCGCCGCTGGTGATGCGCGACGTCGAGATCTACGAGCGGATGGCGAAGAAGCTGCCGGTCTCGGTCAACCTCTCGGTCCCGACCCTGGACGAGGAGGCCTGGCGGGCGACCGAGCCGCACACGCCGAGCCCCGCCGCGCGCCTCGACGCCGTCGCCGAGCTGCGCCGCCGCGGCATCGACTCGGGCGTCCTGATCGCCCCCCTGATGCCCGGCATCAACGACGCCCCCGACCAGGTCCGCCCGATCGTCGAACGAGCCAAAGCGGCCGGCGCCACCTTCCTCGGCGGCGTCGCCCTCCACCTCCGCGGCGAGGTCAAGGACGTCTTCTTCGCCTGGTTGGAAGCAAAGCGCCCCGATCTCCTCCCACGCTACGAGGCCCTCTACCGCGACCGTGCCTACATGCGCCCCGAGCAACGCCGTCACGCCACCCGCGCCGTGAAGGGCTGGGGAAGGACCAGGGTCAGAAAGCCGTCCAAACAAGACGCTCCTCGGGCGGGTGGCGACGATCGGGAGGACTCTCCCGGTAGGGAGAGCCCCCGATCGGAGACAGGACCCGCCCGCCAGGAAGCTTTGTTCTAAGTCATCCCTTCGTCAAGCTGATCGAACCGGCACTCGGACGGCCGTTTGTCGTCCCTGAACCGGTGGAACCGGGCCCCATGCCGAATCCTCCCCGAGGCCGCGTGGTCATACCCCACCTCGATCACCAGCTCCGGCCTCAGCTCGACCCACTCCAGATCCCGCCCCCCGGTCCAACGGCTCGGCTCGGCGGCCCCGCTCTGGCCCGTCTCCAGCGGCGCCAGCATCGTCCGCATGCTCTGTTTTGCCGCTTTCGAGAAGCCGGAGATGTGGCCGACGGTGCGGAGCTCGTCGCCGTCGTAGAGGCCGAGGATCAGCGAGCCGACGGTGCCCTCCTCCTTGCCGGGCCGCCAGCCCATCACCACGCAGTCGATCGTCCGCTCGCGCTTGATCTTCGCCATCCCCTTCCGTTTGCCGGGGACGTAGGGGGCGCCGAGGTCCTTCGCCATCACCCCCTCGATGCTGTTCAGCCAGCGCTCGGCCT
>Ga0247795_1000242_pt1 | contig 9135 bp, 9 predicted proteins | sample UWRJS016104C6_FD_179636 | JGI IMG/M metagenome (GOLD analysis project Ga0247795, IMG submission 179636) | Soil microbial communities from Arlington Agricultural Research Station in Wisconsin, United States - UWRJ-S016-104C-6 | ecosystem: Environmental > Terrestrial > Soil > Agricultural land...
TAATCGTCGGCCCCGAAGCCGAGACCCTTGACCTTGTCCTCGATGCCGGCAAGGCCGGAGAGGATAAGAATCGGCGTTTTAACCTTCGACACCCGCAGCGAGCGCAGAACCTCAAATCCCGACATGTCGGGCAGGTTCAGATCGAGCAGGATGATGTCGTAGTCGTAAAGTTTGCCGAGATCGACACCCTCTTCGCCGAGATCCGTCGTGTAGACGTTGAAACTCTCGGACTTGAGCATCAATTCGATTGATTGTGCGGTCGCGCTGTCATCTTCAATGAGTAGAACGCGCATTTAAGTCCCCTTCTCGCCGCAACCGGGCCATGAGGTCACGCCGCAATCCCGCGGCGAGGCTGAAAAAAACGCGGTGGGACAAACCGAATCGACACTATCGAGGCATGGTTAACAAAACCTGATTCTTCCACGCAAGCGTGCCGTAGGCAGAGACGCCCGAATCGGCGTAAGATCTTGCTGGAGAGTGGTTTTTTGGCCACGTCCTGTCTAATGCCCTAGTTTAAGAATCGGGTCTAACCGACTCTAACGACTCGCCCCTTCCGTCCTGGCTGGGCGACTCACAAGCCTTAAGTCCCGTGGACGCATGACCCAATGATTAACGACCCGGGTAAACACCAAGTTAATGGAACTGCTTTGGCAGTAAGCCTAAGGGGTGGTTTATGGGGCTACGGGATTCGCGGGTCGGTCCGCGATGACGGCCCCCGGCCATGAAAGCTCTCGCTGAGCAGATCGGCGATATCGACGGCGTCGAAATATTCGGCCGAGTTGTTGCCGTGCGCGGGCTGATGGTCGAGGTCGCCGGGCCGATCCATGCGATGTCCGTCGGCGCGCGGTTGACCATCGAGACGGGCGGCAAGCCGATACCGTGCGAGGTCGTCGGCTTCTCCGGCGGTCATGCGCTTGCGATGCCGTTCGCAGCGCTTGACGGCGTGCGCCGTGGCTGCAGAGCGGTTGTCTCGAGCGCGGCAGGCACCATTCGTCCGTCCGAGCGCTGGCTCGGGCGCGTCGTCAATGCGCGCGCCGAGCCGATCGATGAATTGGGGCCGCTGCCGGCCGGCCCCGCGCCATATCCTTATCGGGCCTCGCCGCCGCCTGCGCATGCGCGCCGCCGCGTCGGCGAACCGCTCGATCTCGGCGTGCGTGCACTCAACACGTTCGTCACGGTGTGCCGCGGGCAGCGCATGGGCATTTTCTCGGGCTCCGGCGTCGGTAAATCGGTGCTCCTGTCGATGCTGGCCCGCAACGTGTCGGCGGACATATCGGTGATCGGGCTCGTCGGCGAGCGCGGACGCGAAGTGCAGGAATTCTTGCAGGACGACCTCGGCGCCGCCGGCCTCGCGCGCTCTGTGGTCGTCGTGTCCACGTCCGATGAACCGGCGCTGATGCGCCGCCAGGCCGCCTACCTGACGCTCGCCATCGCCGAATATTTCCGCGATCTCGGCAAGGACGTGCTGGTGCTGATGGATTCGGTGACCCGCTTTGCGATGGCTCAGCGCGAGATCGGCCTTTCAGCCGGCGAGCCGCCGACGGCAAAAGGATATACGCCAACGGTCTTTGTGGAGCTGCCGCGGCTGCTCGAACGCGCTGGCCCCGGAACGGAGCAGGGTACCATCACCGGTATTTTCAGCGTGCTTGTAGACGGCGACGATCACAATGAACCCGTCGCCGATGCGGTCCGCGGTATCCTCGATGGTCACATCGTCATGGAGCGCGCGATCGCCGAGCGCGGTCGCTACCCGGCCATCAACATCCTGAAGTCGATTTCACGGACCATGCCGCGGGCGGCGGACCCGACCTTTCTGCCGGCGATCAATCGTGCGCGCCAGGTGATGGCGACCTACTCGGATATGGAAGAGCTGATCCGGCTCGGCGCCTATCGCCCTGGCTCCAGCCCCGAGGTGGATGAGGCGATAGCCTTGCATAAGCCGCTGGAGACCTTCCTGGCCCAGCTTAAGGAAGAGTCAACTCCTATGGCGGAGGGCTACCAGCAGCTGGAGCGGATTCTAAGAGGCGAAGAAACACAAAACTAACGTTATTGAGGGACACTCGGCCCTGAATAGTCCGGAATATGGGCGCGCGGCCCTGGCGGGATCGCCGAGCCGCCCCCCACGTATTCGGGGCTTCGGGGAGTACCTAGTCGATGAAGTCACGCGAAACCCTTATCCGTCTTAAGAAATTCCAGGTCGACGAGAAGCGGCGCAAGGTCGCCCAGATCGAGGCGATGATCGCCGAGTTCGACCGTATTGCCGGCGATCTCGAGCGCGAGATCAAGATTGAGCAGGATCGTGCGGGCATCCACGACCCCGCTCATTTTGCCTATCCGACCTATGCGAAGGCAGCGACGTCGCGTCGCGAAAATCTCAAACACTCAACCGACGAACTGCGCGTGCAGCTTGACGATGCCAAAGCCGCTCTTGGTGAGGCATTCGAGGAGCTCAAGAAGGTCGAAATGCTGGATGAGCGCGACCAGCAGCGCGAGAAGGCGGAGGAAAATGCGCGCGAGCAAACCGAGCTCGACCGGATTGCCGCGCTTCGCTTTAACGCAGGTGGCGCGCCGGCCTAGCCACTCAGCATCGCGAAAAAGCGAGCCGCCGCCGGTTGCTGCCGACGGCGGCTCTTCTCGTTGGGTGACCCGTCGACCTTTGAGCCGGCGAAATTTTCTGCTGCTGCAATTCGACGCACCGTTGAGCTGCGGTGCCAATCAATATTTTTTTACGCGCGTCGTCGCTCGAGCGACGCGATCATATCAGCGCGTCCAGCATCGAATTTCATTTGCCACGCGCGGCCATGTGGGACGCTTGTATTAATACATTCACATACATTTCCTTGCATCCCAATTTCAGGTGCCCTCTAATTCATTGGCGTTGCGCGGCGAAATTTGCAGCCAATCGCGTTGGGGGCACCTTCAGATGATGGCAAAAAAATCTCCGAACCCTACGGACAAGTACGTCGGGTCTCGCGTGCGTATGCGCCGGCTGATGCTGAGCATGAGTCAGGAAAAGCTTGGTGAAAAACTCGGACTGACTTTTCAGCAGGTGCAGAAATACGAGAAAGGTACGAACAGGATCGGTGCGAGCCGGCTGCAGCATATCTCCCAGATTCTCAAAGTGCCGGTGTCATTCTTTTTCGAAGGTGTGAGTGGCGGCAAGCAATCCGAAGATGGATCGTCTAAGGCGCCCGTTGCGGATTATGTCTCCGACTTCCTGTCGAGCTCCGATGGACTTGCGTTGACCAAGGCCTTCACCAATATCAAAGACTCCAAGCTGCGCCGCCGCGTCGTCGACCTGGTCGAGGAAATCGCGGGCGATCAACGCTAACAACAGCATTCCTAGAAAGCATTCGCCAGATCGCGCGCGCCCTGCGCCTGCGCGCCACGCTGCATCTTGCCTTCCATGTCGGCGACGAGATTGGCCACGACGGCGGTCCGTCGTGCGACAGGGTTTCGCTCATAGCCCTGCTGCTGGAAGAAGTTTGACGTCGGCACGCGCGCCCGCATTTCATGCGGCATCGTCACAATATCAAAGCCATTGCCATCGCCGGTCAAATTCATCACTTCCAGTTCGGCGGCGGTAAGCGGCGCCGTATATCCTTTCGCGCGTGCAAAACGCAATGAATCCACAAGCTTCTGCACCTGCAGCAGCGGCCCGATATCGATGTCGAGCACAGCCGCGTGAATTCCAAAGCCGCCCGCGGTCGTCTTTGCGAGGCGGTCATGCTCGCTCCAGCGACTGGGCACCGAGCGGCTGAACACGATCATGCGCTTGAAGGCTTCAATTTTGCGCTCCATGGCGATCTTTGCGCTGCCGCTCAACGTGTTGGCCTTTTGCCGCAGGATGCCAGTCAGTCGCCCGCCGTGTTCGGCCAGAAGCGAGACCGAATTCGTGCTGAGCAACTGGTTGTATCCGACCGCAGGGGAGATCGCGCGCGCGCCGGGTCGGTAGGGCACCAATCCCGCCTGCGAGTCGTAATTGCCGTTGCCTCCTGTCTCGAAGACGTAGACGCCGACAATCTGATCGCGCGTCAGGCCTGAGGCGAGTGCCGCCTTCGCATAGGCGCGCTTGAAGTCGAGTTCACTCGCCGGGCGCTGTGGAACGAAACCGAATTGCTCGGAGGCGTTCTGGAGAAAGTCGGCGACAACCGGAATATTGGGGTGCTCCGGTGGCGGTTGCGTCGGTGTTCGCGGATCGACCGGGCGCGGTGGCCCCGAATAAATCGGGGGCTGCGCAAGCACATAGTCATTGAGGTCGATTGGCCGGTGCTCGCGACGTTTCGCGTTGCGAATGCGGCGCTTGGCCGCGATTGCATCCCAATAGGCATCGGCTTCGGCCTCATAGGGAGCCCGTGCCGCCTGATATTGCGCGAGCTTTGCCTGATAGTCGGCGAGCGCAGCAGGCGAGACCGCTTGTGCCCATGTCTGCGGCCCAAGAGCAGACAAGCTCAAGACGATCAGGAATGCCCAAGCATGTGGACCGGTCTTCATGCGGGATGTTGTCGGCCATTTTGGCCGATTCTGCCACTTCACAACAAAACGCGCCGCATGTGCGGCGCGTCGAACTGCAGGCGAAATCGAAGAAGCGCTAACGGACTGTCGGCGCGTTGCGGTCTGTGAATACAACCGGTCCGCCAGCCTTGATAACCGACGGGCTCTGCGCAGTCATAATATCCACGCCAAGATTCAACTGGCGCGCCGAGATGCCGATCACTGCAATCAGTAGGGCGGCAGCAAGCCCGACCACCACGATCTTGAGATGGGTACCGCGGTCTGCGGTGTACATGGACCAGTTCATGACGTCCTCCGGGGCTCCTGCTCCTCTGTCTCCCCGTTCCGACAAAAGGTTCACTGGATCGAGCATTTAACGTAGTTACGCCGCCACAGTTCCCAAGGACGCATCACGGAACGTTGAATCCCTGTGATTGGGAGGCGATTTGCCTGCAGGCACGGCACCTTAGGCGCGGCCAGCGGCGTTTCGCCGCGAATCCGGGTTAAGGCCGGCTAGATGCTGCTTACGGTCTTCAGGCGCGAGCGAGGGTGGATCTCGCTTTGCGAGAGAACCGGCGTCTGCGCCCGGAACCGTTCGACGATCCCGCGCACATAGGGGCGGATGTTCGCCGAGGTCACCAGCACCGGCGCTTCACCTTCGCGCGCCGCTTCTTCGAAGCGCTCGCGGACGAGGGTGATGAACTCGGACAGGCGCGAGGGTTGCATGGCAAGTTGCCGGTCATCGCCCTGGCCGACCATCGACTCCGCGAAGGCCTGTTCCCATTTTGCCGACAGCGCGACCAGTGGCAGATAGCCGCCGGGGCTGGTGTGCTGGGCGCACAGCTGGCGCGACAGGCGAGCGCGCACGTGTTCGGCGAGCATGACCGGGTTGCGCGAGCCCGCGATGCCGTCGGCGATCCCTTCCAGGATCGTTGCAAGGTCGCGGATCGATACGCGTTCGGCGAGCAGAATTTGCAGAACGCGCTGGATGCCTGAGACCGTGATCAGATTTGGCACAAGATCCTTGACCAGGTCGGACTGTTCCTTCGGCAGTTCCTTGAGCAGCTTCTGCACCTCGCCGTAGGACAGCAGCTCCGCCATGTTGCTCTTCAGCAGCTCCGTCAGATGCGTCGACAGCACGGTGGCGGCATCGACCACCGTGTAGCCTTTCATTGAAGCATCTTCCTTGTGCGAGCCGTCGATCCACGTTGCCGGCAGCCCGAACGTCGGTTCGGTCGTGTGTGTTCCGGGCAATTTCACCTGCCCGCCGGCCGGATCCATGACCATGTACTGGCCAGCCCAGACCTTGCCGCTGCCCGCCTCGACCTCCTTGATCTTGATGACATAGGTGTTGGCATCGAGCTGCACGTTGTCGAGCAGGCGCACCGCCGGCATGACAAAGCCCATCTCGACAGCAAGCGAACGCCGCAGGGCCTTGATCTGCTCGGTCAGGCGGTCGGAGCCATCTGGCGCGCTGACCAGAGGCAGAAGCGCGTAACCGAGCTCCACTTTCAGGTCGTCGATTTTGAGCGCGGCCGCGATAGGTTCGTCCGCGGCCTCGCTCTTGGCTGCGGCTTCGGTCTTCTGCGTTTCCGCTGCAAGTGTGACCTTCATGCGCCTGTCGACGATGAAGGCCAGCGCCGCCGCCCCGCTGCCGAGCGCCATGAATGGGAGGATCGGGATGCCGGGCAGAAGCGCCATTACGATCATCACTGCGCCCGACATGCCAAGCGCCTTGGGATAGCCGGAGAGTTGGCTGAGCAGCGCCTTGTCGGCGGCGCCAGCGACGCTTGCCTTGGAGACCAGCAAGCCTGCGGCGGTCGAAACGATGAGCGCCGGCACCTGCGTCACCAGACCGTCGCCGACGGTGAGGATCGTGTAGGAGTGCGCCGCGTCGGCAAAGCTGAGGCCCTGCTGCGCAATGCCGATGATCATGCCGCCGATGACATTGATGAACACCACCAGCAAACCGGCGATGGCGTCGCCGCGCACGAATTTTGAGGCACCGTCCATGGCACCGAAGAAGCCGCCTTCGTCTTCCAGTTTCTGCCGGCGGCGGCGCGCCTCCTTCTCGTCGATAAGACCGGCGGAAAGATCGGCATCAATCGCCATCTGCTTGCCCGGCATGGCGTCCAGGTGGAAGCGGGCGGCGACTTCGGCGATGCGGCCGGAGCCTTTGGTGATGACGACGAAGTTCACGATGACGAGGATCGCGAAGACGATAATGCCGATCACGAAGTTGCCGCTCATCACGAAATTGCCGAAGGCCTCGATCACGTGGCCGGCGGCATCAGTGCCTTCATGGCCGCGCGAGAGGATCAGGCGCGTGGAAGCGAGGTTGAGTGCCAGCCGCAACATCGTCGCGATCAGCAGCACGGTCGGGAAAGCTGAAAATTCCAGCGGCGTGTGAATGAACAACGCTGTCATCAGGATCAGCACCGAGAAGATGATCGAGATTGCCAGCGAGAAATCGAGCAGCAACGGCGGCAGAGGCAGGATGAGCACCACGAGAATGGTGAGCACGCCCACGGCGAGCGCCAGGTCCCCGCGCTTGAAGAAAGCGCCAACGTCGCCGAGGCCGGGCAGCTTGATGCCGCCGATCGTGTTTGTCGTCGTCGCGGCAGTAATGTCGCTCATGCTCAACGTCGTGCTCGGCGCGAGACCATTTGCAGCTATTGGGGAACACGCAGGATCAATACGAACGTCATCAAACCGGAAGGGGGCACCATCGCCGGTGCCTGAGTAGAGAGCCGCGCGGTGGGCCTTTACCCCTTACCCCCGGCAATATTTGCCCATTTTATGGTTAGCGCCGGGTTAACGGTACGGTGCTGCCGCCAAAAACCGGACGATCCTCTCCCCGGGGACAAGGAGAGGACCGCCGGGCGGCTTTATGGCCGCTTTGCCGGGCGTCAGAGGACCAATCAGCCCGGCAACAGCACGGTGTCGATGACGTGAATGACACCGTTCGACTGCTTGACGTTCGCGATGGTGACGGTGGCTTCATGACCCTTGCCGTCGATCAGGACGATACTGTCGCCCCTCAGCTTGGCGGTGAAGGTGCAGCCGCCGACGGTCTTCACCGGGTGCATGCCGGCGTCATCCTTGATCATCTTCTTGATCGCGGACGACATCGCATTTGCCGATACGACGTGGCAGGTCAGGATCTTGGTGAGCTGCGCCTTGTTTTCCGGCTTCAGCAGTGTCTCGACCGTGCCCGCCGGCAGCTTTCTGAAGGCGGCGTTGGTCGGCGCGAACACCGTGAAGGGGCCGTCGCCGGACAGCGTCTCGACCAGGCCCGCGGCCTTCACGGCCGCCACCAGCGTGGTGTGGTCCTTCGAGTTGACCGCGTTCTGGATGATGTTCTTTGACGGATACATCGGCGCGCCGCCGACCGTCACTGTCTTCTCGGCAGCGAAGCTCGGAGCGGTTGCGTTCAGTCCAAGGCTGAGCGCAAACACTGCGGCTCCGGCCAAAGCGAGGGCAGAAATACGTTTCATGGCTCTCTCCGTTGCTCTGTTTGCTGTCCCCTAAAGCGGAGACATCGAGAGCTACGGAGGGCCTGAAATTACGGATGCAGGCGCGCGGTCACAGGTTCGTGAGCTTGCCGGTGCCGATCACCGGGCCGGTCGGCAGGCCGGTGGTCGAGCCGCCCGGCGGCTCAAGCGAAACCGCCAATACCGCATTGTTTTTTGCCAAACCGGCGAGATCGCCGGAGAGCGTCAGCGTGACCGGCGCATCGGCGCGCAGCAGGCCCACTGGCCTTGGCCTGCCATCGGGCGGGATCAACCAGAGCTCGGGCACGCGCGTTGCATCGGCGCGGAAGGCGGCCGGGACGATGGCGACGGTGCCGCGCTTTACGTCGATGGTCGCCACGAAATGACGCTGGCCGCCGCCCTCGATCGTTGCGACGAGCGGCTCGGGTTGCATGAACGCGCCGAAATAAACCAGCGCGGCGATGCAGGCTGCGGCGAGGGCCCCGGCCGCGAGGCTGAACCCGCGCCAGAATGCGAGGCTCTGCCACAAGCCGGAGCGGGGAGTTTGCGGGGGCAGGGCGCCAGCAATGCGATCCCAAACATGCGGCGCCGGAAGCATTTCGGGAATTTCTGCGGCCCATGGCGCAAGGCGCTGCTCCCAGGCCTCGACCTGGCGCGCAAAGCCCCGGTCACGCGCAATGCGTTGTTCGGCCGTGGCGCGATCCAAGCCGTCGAGCACGCCCAGCGCGTACTCAGCCGCGAGCAGTTCGTCTTCGGGCAAGCCGCTATGGTCGAATGTGTCGCTCATTGCTCCAGGCATGCCTTCAGCTTGAACATGGCGCGGCGGATCCAGCTCTTCATGGTGCCGAGCGGCACCTTCATGCGCGTGGCGAGATCCTCATAGGTGCTGCCGTCAAAGAACGCGCCGCGCAGCGCGGCGTGCTCGTGCGACGCAAGGCCCTCGAGGCAACCGTGCAGTTTTGCGTGCTCCTGGACGCTCTCCAGCGCCACGTCGGCGCGAGGTGTGGTGTCTGCAACGTCAGCAGCGACGTCGATGGCCTCCATGTTGCGGCTTGTGCGCGAGGCGCGCAGCCGGTCGATCGAACGATTGCGGGCTATGGCAATCAGCCAGGTCATCGGGCTCGCCCGCCTGGCATCGAAATCGGCG
>Ga0247795_1000244_pt1 | contig 9126 bp, 5 predicted proteins | sample UWRJS016104C6_FD_179636 | JGI IMG/M metagenome (GOLD analysis project Ga0247795, IMG submission 179636) | Soil microbial communities from Arlington Agricultural Research Station in Wisconsin, United States - UWRJ-S016-104C-6 | ecosystem: Environmental > Terrestrial > Soil > Agricultural land...
AAGCTGCTGAAGATCCATAGCAATAATTTTTCCCGGGTATGGTGAAGCGAAAAATACTTTTTTCTTTCCCTGGCCAGTATTGGTAAATGCAGTCATAAACAGGCTTTCACCGGTGAGTACTCTTTTGCCTGCACTCATAAGTTTACCTAAAAATCCTTTCTCCTGTCCTCTCCCATCACCAAAGATCGTTTCCATCTGTATGCCTTCGTCCATCATCATAAAGGCGCCAGCTTCGGCAACGGCAGTTTCGTTTGGATCGAGTTCTATTTCCACGCATTGCATCTCTTCGCCGCGAATGAGATAATCTATTTCATGATTGGTCCTTGTAGCTGTACTCATTTTTCTAAAAAATTTTATCAAAGTTAAGTGTAAGAAAATACTGCTTTCATAAGAAAATTATAAATGAAAAACAACTGGTCTCCTGTTCTCCAAATAAATAAAAAGACATTTTTGATTCCCGGAATAATTCTAACTTAGCCTCCTGCTTGCTATGAACAGAACTGACGACCTTATTAGTCTGGGCGAACGCATTGCCAATAATGACCAGCTTGCTTATCGCCAACTCTTCATTTTATTTTACAATAAACTGGCCCGTTTTGTTATGGGCTTTACCAAAAGCAAAGAGTTAACCGAAGAGATCGTTTCTGATGTATTTATTAATATATGGCGCCGCAGAAAAAACATAGAAGAAATTAAGAATTTGAAACTTTATCTCTATGTTTCGGCAAAAAATATCACGTTCAATTATCTCAAAAAACTTCACCGCGAAAATCTCACTGATCTTGACTCCGTAGAAATAGAACCCGAAGATCCTTTTGCCGACCCCGGCGCTGCAATGATAACCCGTGAAATGAATCTGAAATTAAAAGCGGCAATTAATGAACTGCCCCCACGATGCAAGCTGATCTTTACTTTAATAAAGGAAGATGGCCTCACCTACAAACAAACCGCAACACTGCTCAATATTTCCGAAAGTACTGTTGAAAATCAGCTTTCTATCGCTCTTAAAAAGATAAGCGGCTCTATTCGGTATACTTTCAGACATAACTAAAAAATATTTCAACTTCTTTTGGGGGAACACCTGGCAAAATTTGTCCTTAGATGGTAATGCTTAACCAACGCGGCTCATCTCAACACGAGTTTTGGAATCTTCTATCAAAAAAACTCTCCAACGAAGCAACTTCTGAGGAGTTGGCAGAACTTCAATCCGTTTTATTAAATAATCCTGATCTGCATCACCAGGCAGATATGCTTACAGAAATGTGGCAACAAGAGATAACAAACATGAGTCCTGTAAGCGAAGCTGCTTACATGCGGCATATAATGAAACACAAGGATGAGTTTTTTGTGGAAGAAAATCCCATAGAAGTTAATACTGATGACACCGTTTCTGAAACAAACCCCGGGTTTTTCCGTAATCTCTTTTCCAAAAAGAGATCGACTGTTTTCTCAATTCTTGCTTTCATGATCCTCACAACAGGCGCCATTTACTTAATTACACAAAAAAACGATACTAAAGTACCTGCTGAGCAGGCAATAAGCTCCGTTGTTACAAAAAATGGAAACCGTACAAAGATCGTATTGCCCGATGGCTCACAGGTTTGGCTTAATGCTGGCTCAAATCTTGATTACAATAATTCTGTATTCAACAAAGATCTACGGGAAGTTACATTGAATGGTGAAGCGTATTTTGATGTGACAAAAAATGCAGAGAAGCCATTTATCATTCATACAAAAAAAATGGATGTAAAAGTTATTGGCACAGCTTTCAATGTTCGTTCATATAGCTACGAAAAAACTGCTGAAGCATCCCTGATAAGAGGATCGATAGAGGTAACATTTAAAGACAGGAAAGACCAGAAAATCATTTTAATCCCCAATCAAAAAATAAGCGTTGCCAATGATGAGATTGAAGCGCCGGTTGAAAAACCTCGAAAAACATCGGTCATTAAAAATGATGTAAGATCCATTCCCCAGTTCGTAGTGGATGAATTAAAGCCGAACCCTAAATATGATATTATTCCTGAAATAGCATGGACACAGAACAAGCTTTTTTTTGAAGATGAAAGCCTTGAAAACATAGCACCAATGCTGGAAAGATGGTTTGGGAAAAAGGTAGTGATCGCAAATGCGTCATTAAAAAATCTGCACTACTATGGAAATTTTGAAAATGAAACTATGGAAGAAGTGTTATCATATTTGAAATTATCAAAGCCTTTTAATTTCAAAATAGAACCTGATTCTGTTGTGATCTATTAAATAAGACAGGATTCCGCGGGGGCGGAATCCCGTTAGAAAAATAGAGTCAAGTAAACTCTTTACTGTTCGAGTTTGTTTTATTGCTTAACCCTAAAACCGAATTTATGCCAAAACGGGAAATTCTTAACTGCTTTTTGAAAAAGCCCTTAAAAAGGGAAAAAATTCTGCGGATTATGAGGATAACCACTTTATTACTCCTCGTTGTAAGCATTCACGTATCCGTGTTTGCAAATGGCCAGGATAAGATCACCGTTGTTCTAAGGAACACAGTGTGGTCAAAGGCATTAGCTGCTGTAGAAAAGGCCTCAAGCTATCGATTTGTTTACAGCTCTGATGTCGCACCAATAAATAGAAAGATCGACCTGGTAGTTCGTGATGCTGATCTGCCTGAAGTAATGGACAAGCTACTTGCCAGCACTACTTTGTCATATAAAGTAATGCCTGATAAGCTGGTTGTTCTTTTTGCAAAAGAGGAAACTGAATTTGAGATCAGGGTTAGCGGCCGCATAACTGATGAAAGTGGGGCACCATTGGCCGGTACCAGTGTTAAAGTAAAAGGAAGCAGCGCAGGTGTATCTGCAAATGCAAATGGTGAGTATGCGATAACAGTACCTGATGATGCTGTACTTATTTTTTCTTATGTAGGATATGATGAAAAACAAGTACCAGTAAGCGGACAGGCTACGATCAATGTTTCATTGAATCCATCAGTTAAAATACAAGACCAGGTGGTTGTTATCGGTTACGGAACTGCCAGCAAAAGAGATCTTACTGGGTCTATTGTAAAAATTCAAGGAAGAGAGGTTGCTGATAAACCAAATGCAAATCCGGTTGCTTCATTGCAAGGTAAAGTAGCCGGTTTATCAGTTGTAAATTCTGGCGTGCCGGGACAGGAACCAGATATTCGTATCAGGGGTACGATCAGCCGTTATCAAACAAAGCCATTATATGTAGTAGATGGAGTTTTTAATGATAATATCAACTTCATTAATCCAGCCGATATTGAATCAATGGAAGTTTTAAAAGACCCATCATCATTGGCGATTTTTGGTGTACGTGGAGCTAATGGTGTTATCATCATCACTACAAAAAAAGGAAAAACAGGCGTGCCAACAGTTAATTTCACATCAACTATAGGCTTTAAAAAGATCGTTGATAAACCTGAACTAACTGATGCTGCTGGATTCAAAACTTTGTATGATGAGCAAAGAGCAAACCAGGGAGCAACTCCTTATCCTTATTATAATTTGTTCCAGGGGAATACAAACTGGGTAGACCTGATAGCAAACGAGAATGCTTTTGTTACTAATAACAACCTAAGCGTTTCAAGCGGTACAGACAAAAACAAATTTTACATGGGGGTTGGTTATATTAAAGAAGAAGGCTTGATAAAAAATGAAACACTTGAAAAAATATTGGTCTCTATAAGTGATGAGTTGAAATTATCCAAAGCGCTCAAAGTTGGTTTTAATTTCAATGGCTACAGAGGCAAGTTGCCCCAGATGCATAATTTTAATGCAGCTATTATCGCCACTCCAATTGTTGAACCATTCAATACCACTCACGGAGTTTACAATAAACTCCCTGAAGAGATTGGTGGTCCCCAGATCGGAAATCCATTGATGGGTGTAGAAGCTACAAAGAACACCAGCCTTCCCCGGGAGTACAGGGCGGTGGGAAGCATGTATGCTGAAATAAATTTTCTTAAAAACTTTACTGCAAGAGCTACTTTTTATGGAGACATGGGCTTTAGTGATGGGCGCAATTATACTCCATTAATAAATGTATATGCTGCAGAAATAAACCAGGTAACCCCAATGGGAGGTTTTACAAGAACTTCCGTAAGCCAGTATAAAAACACCTCTTCAAAATACCAGCAAGATTATTTGCTGACATATAAAAACAAATGGGGTGATCATAGCTTCACAGGCATTGGAGGATTCACTACTTATTACGAAGGCTTTGAAGGCATCAGCGGCAATGTGCTTCAATACAATGGCAGGGACCCTATTCCATATGATAAGAGATGGTGGTACCTGAATGTATTTCCTTATGGCGATCCAACTTCAAGAACATCCAATTCAGAACAGTGGGAAAGAACGACTGTCTCCTATCTTTTCAGAGGATTGTATAGCTACCGCGGAAAGTATATGCTGAATGCTTCATTCAGAAGAGATGGTTCATCAGAAATTTCTCCAAGCAATCGTTTTAAAGACTTTTATGCTATCGGCGCTGCATGGGAAGTTTCTAAAGAGGACTTCATGGCAAGCCAGGATCTTTTTGATTTCTTAAAAGTAAAAGCATCATGGGGTGTATTGGGTAATCAATACACTGGCATACATTATCCATATTATCCAAACTACCAGGTAGGTCCTACTGCGGTATTTGGTGAAAATATTTTACCTGCTTATGTGCTTGCGTACAGGAATGATCCCAATCTAAAATGGGAAAGCGTTGAATCAATTGAAGGTGGTGTCGAATTCAACATATTCCAAAATCGACTTCATTTTGAAGGAGCTTACTATCATAAAATGACAAATGACCTGTTAACTTTCGTTGACAACGGTTCAGAAAAATTTTATATCAACTCGGGAAAGATCAGGAACCAGGGTTTGGAAGCATCAGCAACATGGTCTGATAAAATGAAAAATGGTTTGGGATACAGCATCGGTGGTAACATCACCACACTAAACAATGAAGTAGTAGAAGTTTACACAGCCGGATTTACGATCATTGAAGGTTCTTCAAGAACGATCGCCGGATATCCAATAGCTCATTTCTTTGGATATGAGCATGATGGCATTTACCAATCTTATGCTGATAAATTAGGCTCTCCTGTTGCATCAGCGCTTGGTAATTATGGTCCTGGTGATATTAAATTTAAAGATCAGAATGGTGATGGCAAGATCGATGTGAATGACAGAACAGTGATCGGTAACCCAACTCCTGATTTTATATACGGAGTAAACTTAAGCGTAAACTATAAAGGATTTGATCTTGGTATCGATTTCCAGGGAGTATATGGTAATGAAATATTCAGGAACTGGGGCAATGGTAACTCATTTGCACAATTCAATTATCGCCAGGAACGTCTGGGCAGGTGGCACGGTGAAGGCTCTTCAAACTGGGAACCACAGGTAAGTGATATAGCAAGTATCAACCGGGAGAATTCCACTTATATGATAGAAGATGGAAGCTATTTCAGGCTTCGCAATTTGCAGGTGGGATATACATTTGGACAGTCATGGCTTCCAAAAGCACACATCAAAACACTCAGGGTGTTTTTCAATGGTCAAAACTTAATAACATGGAAAAACAATTCAGGATTTACGCCTGAAGCTGGTGGATCTGCTATTCGTTTTGGAGTTGATGATAGCGGGTACCCGCTCCCTGCAATATTTTCATTTGGAATAAATGCATCATTCTAAAATAATCTTGTTTATGAAAAAACATATAAACTTAATTTGGTTACTTATAGCAGCAATGCCGGTATTGACTGCTGTATCAGGATGTAAAAAATTCCTGGATAGAAAGCCATTAGGTAGTGCAACAGAAGGAGACCTCACCCAGGGAGGTGTTGAAGGAAAAACCTATGGTTTATACGGTCAGCTAAGGACCGTAGAAGGAATGACAACTATGGTACGCTTCTGGTTTCAGAGTATTCGGTCAGATGATGCTGTGAAAGGCAGCACAACTGGTGACCTCGCTGATGCCGGAAACTGTATGGAAAATTTTCAATACACCAAAGACCATTGGTTGTTGAATCAAAACTGGGATGGTCATGTCACATTTATTAATGCAACGAACGATGTAATCCACGATGTTGATTCATTGAACCTCACAGACCCCGGAAGTATAACAAACAAAGCAGAAGCAAGATTTTTCAGGGCCTTTGCTTATTTTGATATGGTTAGAGATTATGGTTCTGTACCCATTTACAATTCTAAAGTTTACACTGCTGCTGATGGTAATAAAGCTAAATCCACTGTTGCAGAAGTTTACCAATTTATAGAAGATGACCTTAATTATGCAGCAGCAAATCTACCATCAACATGGCCGGCTGCATATGTTGGCAGAGTTACTAAAGGGACAGCAAATAGCTTCCTGGCAAAAGTTTTACTCTACCAGAATAAATGGAGTGCTGCCTTAGCTAAGTGTGAAGAAGTAATAAACTCAGGTCAGTATTCTCTTTTATCCAATTATTCGAATTTCTTTAAAGAAGGCGGAGAGAATTCTAGTGAATCAATTTTTGAAGTTCAGATGTATGAAAATACTAATGGAAGTCAAAAGCTTGGAAATAATTATAATGAGACACAAGGAGTACGGGGTTCGGGTGATTGGGATCTTGGCTGGGGCTTTAATATTCCATCAGCTGCTTTTGAAGCTTCATTTGAAACGGGCGATCCACGCAAAGCCGCTACTATTCTTTATTCAGGGCAACCAGATGGAATTTACGGAAGAACTGTTCCTGCATCGCCGCCATTGGTACATCCTTATTGGAATAAAAAAGTATATACAGATATTGCCCGTCAGCAAGCAACAGGTGACCGCTTTAGCTATTGGTTAAATATCCGTTTGTTTCGTTATGCGGATGTTATATTAATGGCTGCCGAAGCTGCTAATGAAGCTGGCGGGGCTACAAATACTACAAAAGCATTGGCCTGGCTTGAAATGATACGTGCAAGAGCAAGAGCGGGAAATAATACAATATTGCTTCCGGTTGTTGCACCAATAACGCAAGCTAATCTGCGAATAGCAATTAAAAAAGAAAGAAGAGCAGAGCTTGGAATGGAGAATCAACGATTCTATGACCTGGCTCGCTGGACTCCTGCAGCTGATGGTATAGATGCACTGACAGTTTTAGGTCCATCAGGATACCTGGCAAAAAATAAATATTATCCAATACCACAACCCGTGCTTGACAGAAACAACAAGATCACTCAAAACCCAGATTACCCATAATAGTGAATGAGTAAAAATTTTAACCAATAAAAAATTGCGTTATGAAAAATAAACATCTTCTATTTTTAACTCTAAGCTTTTTGGCGATTGCTTTGTTTAGTTGTCAGAAAATGGAGAGGCCTGATTCGGGAAATTATCTAAAAGACTCAAACCCTCCCGGTGGTCCTTTAAATTTCTACGTTGCGTTTGATGGTTCCACTTCCGATCCACTTAGAAATGCTGTTGATAGCATAAGGGCAAACTTCGCATCAGATAATCCTTTGACATCTACTACTGGCATTAGTGGCAAGGGCCTGAAAGGTGAAAATAAAAAGTTTGTCAAATATGCAAAGCCTAATGATTGGGCTATACAGGCAAAGAGTTTTACTATATCTGTATGGGTAAAGAGAAATGGACAAACGCAAAATAATACAGGGACAAATGGCCCTGAATATCCGTTTAGTTTTAAATCAAGTAACGGACATTGGTCTGGCGGAAATATGTTCCTTCTATTGGAAGGTAATAATGCCGCATGTGCAGTAAAAATGGTTGTTGTTGACAAGAACATGGGCGATAACTGGTTTACATGGGAAGGAGGATTTACTGTAGCAGGCTTACTTGATAATAACTGGCATCATTTGGTCTTTACCTATGCTGCTGAATCAAGTACCATGACTTTTTATAAAGACGGCGTTGCAAATCCTAACTTAAGAACATGGGGAACACATGGCAATATAAATATTGATAATTCCGCGATCAGCGAGTTGCGAATAGGCGCCGGGCCTGGTACAAGTTATAATACTGATGATTGGCTTTCTACAACATGGAAAGGCGACCTTGATCAATTCAGAATGTATAGCACAGCATTAACTGCTGCACAAGTATCAGCTCTTTATGCAAGTAAATTATAACATCGTTTACATATAGCAAGCAGTAGACAAGCAGTAAGGGCTGAATTTATTCAGCCCTTTTTAATATACCTGCTTACCTTAGAAAAATGATTTATAGAAGATCAAATACCCTTTTAGTTATTGCTTGCATTTTCATTTGCGGGTTGATGATCGCTTGTAAAAACCGTAACACATTATTTACTGAAATTTCTTCTTCCGAATCAAATATTTCTTTTATCAATGAGCCAGAAAAAAATGATCATTTAAATATTTTATACTACCTCTATTATTACAATGGCGGCGGTGTTTCCGTTGGCGATATCAATAATGATGGGCTTCCTGATATTTATTTTACGGCCAACAGCAAAGGACACAACAAGCTTTACCTGAACAAAGGAAATTTTGTTTTTGAAGATATGACTGATAAAGCCGGGGTCGCAGGAAGTTCGGATTGGTGCAGTGGTGTAACGATGGCGGATGTAAACGGCGATGGCTTTCTTGATATTTATGTTTCTGCCGTAGCAAACTATTTAGGATTGAAAGGGCACAACGAACTTTTTATAAACAACGGCAATAATACTTTTACAGAAAGTGCTGCAAAATATGGCCTGGATATAATTGGTCTTTCAACACAAGCTGCATTTTTTGATTATGACCATGATGGCGATCTTGATTGTTATATTCTTCGCCATTCAAAAAAACCTCATGCAAATATTGTAGACACCAGTCATCGTTTAATTAAAGATTCAATTTCCGGTGACCGGCTCTTCAGAAATGATCTTTCTCTTTCAGGAAAATTCACTGACGCTTCAAGTGAGGCTGGCATCTATCAAAGCAATCTTGGTTATGGATTAGGACTTGCTGTTGCTGATATTAATAACGATGGATGGGATGATGTATATGTTGGCAACGATTTTCATGAAAACGATTATTACTATGTCAACAATGGCAATGGCACATTTACAGAAAGTGGCGCTAAACATTTCCGTCATTACAGCAGGTTCAGCATGGGTAACGATATAGCAGATTATAATAA
>Ga0247795_1000264_pt1 | contig 8960 bp, 4 predicted proteins | sample UWRJS016104C6_FD_179636 | JGI IMG/M metagenome (GOLD analysis project Ga0247795, IMG submission 179636) | Soil microbial communities from Arlington Agricultural Research Station in Wisconsin, United States - UWRJ-S016-104C-6 | ecosystem: Environmental > Terrestrial > Soil > Agricultural land...
TAAGAAACTATCGCTCCTGTATAATTCATGTTTAATTGTGCATCTCCACCGGAAAGTATTGTAATTGGATTAGACGCTGGTATCGCAGTAGGAGCGGGAACAGCATAAACGGGATGATAACTTGTATCAGCACATCCAAGTTTGTTGGAGGCTATCAACTGAATATTATAGTTTCCGGTATTTGCATAAGAAGTTACTGCATTTTGTAATTGAGAAGAATTTCCATTTCCAAAATTCCATGACCATTTAATAGTCGAATCGGGTTGAGTTATAGAACCTAAGAATGTTTCCGGCATATTCAAACACAAAGAATCTTTTCCTGTAATTGATAAAACAGGAGTTTTATATACTCTTACTGTATCAACAAATGAACTGGGACAACTTTGTTGAGTGTTTACAGAAAGTTTAATAAGATATGTTCCCGGCGATGTGAAATTATGAACTGGGTCAGTTGCATTGCTCGAGTTGCCATCTCCGAAATCCCACACAGTCGATGTAATTGGGTCATTAGAAAGCGTATAATTAGTAAATACTACTAGTCCATTATCGCAAAATTCTTTTTTATTAAGTCCAAAAAGTGGTAAAGCTCCATATACGTTGACAGTTGCAAAAGGTATGAACGCTTCACAACCGTATTTATCGGGTATTACCATGTAGGGATAATAATTACCAGGGCCGGTATATTTATGAGTTATATTAGTCTGCCTGGTGCTATCTAATTTCCCATCTCCAAAATAAAATATATATTTAAAACCGGGCGGCGCTGTTATCGTGAAATTTACAGTGATCGAATCACAGCCTGATGCAGGTGCAAAATTTACGTGTGTGTTGGCAACAGGATCATAAACATTTACAACCGACTGGGCTGAATCAACGCAACCTCCAGGCCCTTCTACGTACAATTTAGGAGTATACGTTCCGTATGAACTATAAAAATGCGAGGGATTTTGTAACGAGCTTGTTGAGCCATCACCAAAGTCCCAGGAAAAACTTGCGTAATTGGTTCCCTGGAAATTAAAACTTGTTTGCAACGGCAAACAAATCCCAGTGCTGTCGATCATACTGAAAGCAGCAACTGGTTTCCTGATCTTGACGTAACCTGTTTTTGTCACTGAATCTTCACATCCTACAAGATCCCTGATCTTTAGTTTTACATTATAAATATTATTCCCGGCTGGATAATTATGTGTTGGATTTTGTAAGGTAGACGTTCCTCCATCGCCGAAATACCAGTTATATGTTAACCCAATACCAGAAGAAGTATCTGTAAACTGCAGTGGAGCGGAGGGACAATAAAATGTATCCGCATAAAATGCAGCTTTCGGATTTGTGATCAACACCGCTCCTGTAATTGCAAATGTATCTGCACAATTCACATTATCTTTTACGATCAGGCTTACAGTGTAACTTCCTTCCTGGGTGTAAGTATGTGAAAAAGGAGATGCAGTAAATGCCTGTTGCGTACCATCGCCAAAATTCCATGTCCATTGAGTAATTGGTGCTAATGTAGGAGTTGAAAGATCGTTAAAGCTCATGGTTTTGTTTAGACATGCGCCGGTGCCATTAGGAGTAAAGTTTGCGATCGGGCCGCTTACAACAATGAAATTATTGATGGTTATTGAATCCAGGCAACCATTGATGTCTTCAATTACAAGCTTCACATCATAAGATCCATAATTTGCCATGTTAAAATCAATATTGCGTGTTGTATCTTTTAAGATAAATGTGCCGATCGTCCATGTATAGTCTTTTATGTTAGCCGCGTTACCTGTAGCGGATAGCGTAAACGGTTCACTTTTGCAAACAGTATTCTTGCTGATAGTAAAACCAGCAGATTCATTGATCAATTTTACCGGCTTTGTTATTTGATATGAACAAGGTCCATTTGTAACATTAAGTGTAACATTATACGTTCCCAAAGAAGCATAAGTATGAGCTGGTGCTAACAATCCAGAGGTTGGACTACCATCTCCAAAGTTCCATTGATAAGTTATCGGGCCGTAGATAGCGTTGGTTAAAGAGCTATCAAGAAAAGTTACTTGTAGTTTATTATTACAATCAACTATTTTATAACCAAACTTAGCAACAGGTGGTTTGATCTGTATTGGTAAACTTAACGAATCTGCACAACCGTTGTTTGAGACTATAAACTTCACATTTAAAAATCCTGTATCCACATAAGTGTGTGCCGGGTTTTGCAATGTGGATGTTAAACTGTCTCCAAAGTCCCACAACCACTTTACTATTGCTCCGGGTGTTGTTGTTGAAAGGTCTGTGAATTGGATCGGCGTGCTGGCGCATGTATTATTTGGAGTGAAACTGAAATTCACCGTCGGCGGAGTTCCAGTTAACACACCATTGGGAATTGACACAGTTTCTACACATCCGTTTTGGGTTGTGATTGTAAGTTGGATTGTATAGTTACCAGCAGTTGTGTAAATATGAGTTGGAGATTGAGTTGAATATGTTGCTCCGGGTTCTCCTAAATTCCATGAATAACTTAGAACACTGTCCACAGATTGAATGCTTGCGACGGGTTGAAATGTGAATGGAATGCATCCGCCAATAGGCGCATTACTGATCCGTACAGTTGTTGGACTGATCTTTATGTATTGATATTTTGTAATTGTGTTGCTACATCCACCGGGAAGTGTAATTGTTAATGTTACAGAGAACGCACCCAGGCTAGAATAGGTATGAGATGGATTTTGGAAAGTAGATGGTGCACTACCATCCCCAAAATCCCAAAGCCATGTAGAGGCAGCAGGACTTAAGTCAGAAAATTGAACGGTAAAAGGTGTTTTACAAGACGTCGAATCATTGGCAGTAAAGTTTACTGGCGGTTGCGTATTAACAAATACAGTTTTTGTAATTGAATCAATACAATTACTATAGTTATTAATTAGTCTGACCTGAAAACTTCCGCCAGCTAAATATGTTTTCGTCGGACTTATTTGTGAAGAAGTAGTGCCATCACCAAAATCCCAGACAGAAGACATCGGCGCAGGCGAAGAATTGTTTTGAAATGTAACAGACTGTCCCAAACAAATACTTGCAGGCGCCGTAAAATCAGTTGTTTTGCCGGCTACCACAATATTTTTTGTTATAGTGCCATTACACCCCAAATCACTTTGAACAGATAGCTGTACTGGATACGTGCCAGGACTTGCATAAGTTACGGTCGGATTACTTACCGTTGATGAAGATGGACTACCACTCCCAAAATTCCATAGATAACTTAATGTTCCCGGACCGCTTGACTGATCCTGGAAACTGATGCTAAAAGGTCCCTGGCAAGTTGTAGGTTGTGAATAGACGAAATTAGCGTCAATACCATTAATGATCCTGATATATCGACCGATTGAAGCATAACTCTGGCACCCCGTGCTACTCGTAATCGATAGTGAAACTGTATAAAACCCTGCAGTTGTAAATTGATGAGAAGGGTTTTGTAATGTTGACGTACCGCCATCTCCAAAATTCCAGCTCCATGATGTAATTGTTCCTCCACCTGCAGGAACAGTGGATTGATCAGTGAACTGAATGGTAGCCGGTACACAGGCCGTTGTAATGCTTGCCGTAAATGAAGCACTTGGCGATGGGAAAACGGTGATATAATTTATTTTTTCCTCTTCATCTATGCCGGCCGCGTTTCTTGCGATTAACTTAACAGTATATGTTCCGGGTGTAGAATAGTTGACTGTTGGATTCTGTAAAGATGATAATTGACCATTCCCAAAATCCCAAACCCATGCTGTTGCAGTGTTTGCAGTATGATCGGTAAACTTCACGGTTAGCGGCGAACAGCCCGAAACTTTGTCTGCACTAAAATCCGCCACCGGGGCCTGGGCAATGGTAATTGTTGAAAAAGCAAAAAGCCCTATTGTTATAGTGCTTAGATAAAGCTTCAGCCGCCTCACTTTTAATAGAATTCTATTAAAAAGTAAACTTATATAGTTATAATAGGGTCGCAAAAATTGTTGGTTTAACAAAAAATAGTTGAATGATTTAAAAAATGCAGGATAAAGGATCAGGCTAGCAAAAGTCTAAAAATAAACAAGGTCACTATTGACCTTACCTATTGTTTTTCGTTTAAAAGATCAACTATTACTTGTTGATCAAGGTAGGATAGGATCTATTTTACTGTTTATCTAATCGTAAGGTCTTTACCTCTGTTCCGTTGGTTTGTTTTGCTTCTACATATGTCCAGCCACTGTCTGTAATATTCCAGGTTCCATTTATTAGTGAAATCGGGTTGGGAGCCCCGGCAAAATTGGCCGAAGTGGTCATGGTGCTAGCATTCCCATCCCAAACGCCGGTTCTTTCTGTCACTCCGTTCAAAATAGCATCGACCGTTTTATTACTATAATATTGAAATTTATAGCTAGAGAAACTTGAGGTTATATCAGTACTGTTTTGGGTAAATTTTGTGATCTTCCATTGACCATCCGTCATGGCTTTGATCACCAGGTCTTCGCCGATTTTTTCAACTGCTTTATCACAGCTGCCTAGTAAGATCATTATAAGGAATAAGGGTATTAGTCTTTTCATAAGTGGTTTTAAACGAAGAGGCAAGATAATTATTATCAGCGACCCATACAATAGTAAAAAAGGCATTTTATAAACACAAAAACCGCTCCGGGAGCGGTTTTTAATTATTTTTTTTAAGGGAGTTTATTTTGGAAAGCCAGCGGCGGTCTTTACTTCGTTTAATTGCTGCACATGACGATCAGTGTGCGAAGAGATCAGAAGAGTAAGCTGGTAGCAATCAAGCAGGCCAAAAGGCATTTGTACAAAATGATTGCGCAGATCTTCAGAGGTCGCTTTTATGTATTTAATATGAGCGGCTCTTGTAGTTTTGAAATCATTGATGGCCTCGTCAAGACTTTTGTAGGGAGTATTTTGCGGCTCCAGGGCAGAAAAGGTCTTTACCTTATTTGTCCTATCCTCTGTCATTTTTATTACTTGCTCATCAGTCACTTTGAGATCTTTCTTTTTTTCTGGTGTCGGACCTGCATTCATGCTCGTTTCGAGCATGGTCCAAAGTGTTTTTTCAGATATGGCTATATGATAAACACATTCCTGCACTGACCATTTATCAGCAGATGTTTTATATGTTAATTGCGCTGCACTGAGCCCTTTGATGGCATCCTGCAATTCAACTTTTGTATTTTTCATATGCTCAGCAGCAAATTTTCTTTCTTTTTTTGAAAGAACATCGTTAGTTGGAGTCCCTGCTAAACCTGAAAAAACAATAAATAAAAGAAGTAGATAATTGTACGTTTTTCTCCTTGGCATAGCAAAAATTTTATTCAAAATAAAAAGGGGGCCGGGAGCAGTTTCTTAGGGATAGAGCAGAAAAGTTACGAAAGCATTTCAAAACAGCTGTCATTTTTTTTACACTTTTCGCGAAAATATGGCAATTCCGGCTTTATTATCTTTAGCCTATGAAAATAAAAGATGTCATTACATCTCTTGAAGGGATAGCTCCGCCTTCCTTACAGGAAGGTTATGATAATGCTGGTCTTATTACCGGTGATCCGAATACTGAGTGTACCGGAATATTGATCTCATTAGATGCAACAACGGCAATTGTAGAGGAAGCAAAAAAGAAAGGCAGCAACCTTATTGTGTCACATCATCCAATTGTTTTTTCGGGGCTAAAAAAAATTACCGGGCAAAATTATGTTCAGAAAACGGTGATCAGCGCCATTAAAAATGACATAGCTCTTTATGCAATTCATACAAATCTCGATAATGTATTAAATGGGGTTAATGGGAAAATTGCTCAACTATTGGAGTTGAAAAATGCATCAGTGCTTGTGCCAAAAGAAAGTCAACTCAAAAAATTATACACTTTTGTACCCCTCATTGATGCTGATAAAGTGCGACAAGCAATTTTTGATGCAGGCGGTGGCCATATAGGGAATTATGAAGAATGCAGTTTTAATGCAGAAGGATTTGGAACATTTAAAGGGGGCTTGAATACGCATCCTTATGTTGGCAAACCGGGAGAGATTCACAGGGAAAATGAGATAAAGATTGAGGTAATATTTCCTTCCTGGCTTGAAAACCGGATATTAAAAGGCTTGCTGGCAGCACATCCTTATGAAGAGGTGGCATATGATATAATTGGATTGGGTAATCGATCTTCATCTATGGGTTCAGGTGTGATCGGAGAGCTAAAAGAGCCTGCTGATGAAAAAACGTTTTTGAAAACCTTAAAAGAAAAATTCAAGCTTAAGGTAATAAAGCACACAGGGTTATTAAATAAGCCTATCTCCAGGGTAGCAGTATGCGGAGGTGCTGGAAGCTTCCTGATTTCCAGCGCCTTGTCGGCGGGAGCCGATTGTTTTATTACTTCGGATATTAAATACCACGAGTTTTTTGATGCCAATGATAGAATGGTTATTGCTGACATCGGTCATTACGAAAGTGAACAATTCACCATCAACCTTTTGCAAGAATTTTTGGAACAAAAATTCCCTACCTTTGCCGTCCTTAAAACAGAAGTGAATACGAACCCGGTTCAGTACTTTTTATAGCGTGAATAACGGACAGGAGGTACAAGAGTGCGAATCTTCCACTGGAAGATTCGAAGGCAAGGAAAGTTTAATAGTAGTCTAAAACCTGGGTTCATAAATAAAACTATCAAACAAAAACAATCATCAATAAATGAGTACAGTTAAAGAATATTCGGTTCAGGAAAAACTTACCAGCCTGGTAACGCTTCAGAAAATTGATTCGAAGCTGGACGAATTAAAAGTATTGAAAGGTGAACTGCCAATGGAGGTCGCCGATCTGGAAGATGAGATACAGGGTTTGCATGCAAGACAAACTCGTATTGAAGAGGAAATAAATGGCATCACAGAATTTATTGAGCAGAAGAAAGAAGCCATCAAAGAGTCGGGAGGACTGGTTAAAAAATACGAGAAGCAAAGCAACAACGTAAAAAATAACCGTGAGTTTGAAGCGATCAATAAAGAGATCGAGATGCAGCAACTGGAAGTTAAACTTGCTGAGAAGCATATTAAAGATGCTACCGATGAGATCTCAGAAAAAGCAGTACTGCTTGAAAAGGCTAAAAAAACAATTGGAGCTAAAGAAGGCATCCTGAATACAAAAAAGGAAGAACTGGAAAAGATCATTGGTTCTACTGAAAAAGAAGAAAAGCATTTCAATAAAATGGCAGCGGAAGCAAAAGAATCAGTTGATCCACGCTTACTGACCAGTTATACTAAGATCCGTCATAGCTACCGCAACGGGCTTGCTGTTGTACAGGTGGAAAGAGATGCTTGCGGAGGATGTTTCTATGCGATCCCTCCTCAAAAGCAAAGTGAGATACGCCAGCATAAAAAGATCATGGTTTGCGAGAACTGCGGTCGTGTGTTGGTAGATAACGATCTTCACGCTGCGATCGAGATAAAATAATTTACAAATAGATTTTTTTTTACCCCGTTCTCGCCTTGGGCGAGACGGGGTTTTTTGTTGCTTCCTCATCGCCTCGTTCTGACTCCAATAACGGGCAGAGTTAAAAATATCAGATAGCGTTTTTGTTTTAAATTGCGGTTCATGCTGAAACAACTTTCTATTCAGAATTACGCCATTATCGATGCTATTGATATAAAATTCCCTGGAGGAATGAATGTGGTGACAGGGGAGACAGGAGCTGGAAAATCCATCATCATGGGTGCACTAGGATTGATACTTGGTGACAGAGCGGATTCTTCTGCATTGGTGAATAAAGAAAAGAAGTGCATTGTAGAAGGGGTTTTTAAAACTGATAATAAAGCCGGCGTAAAAACTTTTTTAAAAACCAATGAACTTGATGGCGAAGAAGAATTGGTAGTAAGAAGAGAAATTGCGGTAAATGGAAAATCACGGGCCTTTATAAATGATACGCCGGTCAACCTTGAACAATTAAGGGAACTAAGCAGCCTGCTTGTAGATCTTCACCAGCAATTTGACGCATTACAGCTGGGAGAAAATGATTTTCAGCGGGAAGTAATTGATGCCCTGGCAGGTAATAAAAGTATCATTGGAGAATATAGGATCGTTTATAGTGAATGGAAAAGAATTCAACAGGAGCTTGATGAATTGAAGAATCAAAAGAAGCAATTCGATAAAGAAGCTGATTATAACCGGTTCCAGTTTGCAGAACTTGATGAAGCAGGCTTTCATGAAAATGAACTGGAAGAAAAAGATGCTGAATTGAAAATGCTGAACAATTCTGAAGGAATTAAAAGTGCCTTATCAAAAGTATATGTTGAATTAAAGGAAAATGAAAGCCCTTTAGTAAATCAATTAAAAGTTTTATCAAATCAATTACAGGTTTACGCTTCCTTTCATTCGCAACTTCCCGAACTGATAAAAAGATTACAGTCTGCACAATTAGAATTGGAGGACATTGCCGGCGATCTAAATAGTATTAGTGATCATATAAATTTCAGTCCTGAAAAAATCGAACAGTTAAATGACCGGCTTTCGTTGGGATATAAGCTGATGAAGAAACATGGAGTAAAAACAACCAATGAATTGCTGGCAATTCAAAACCAACTCCAGGAAAAATTACAGGCAGTTTTGAATATAGATGATAGTATTCAGCAAAAAGAAAAAGAGCTGAGAACTGCATATAAAAAAGCAGTAGAGTTGGCAAATGAAATTTCGGAAGGGAGAAAAAAACAAAGCAAGCCACTTGAAGAAAAAGTAAACAAGCTGTTGGCTCAAGTGGGAATGCCGAATGCGAAGATCAAAGTTGAGATAAAAGAGGAGGCTGAATTGAATTCATATGGAATGAATAATATTGAATTTTTATTTGATGCCAATCGTAGCAAACAATTTTTACCTGTCAGAAAAGTGGCGAGCGGTGGTGAGCTGAGCAGGTTAATGCTTTGTATAAAATCTTTAGTGGCACAAAAACTGGATATGCCTACGTTGATATTTGATGAAATTGATACGGG
>Ga0247795_1000265_pt1 | contig 8940 bp, 6 predicted proteins | sample UWRJS016104C6_FD_179636 | JGI IMG/M metagenome (GOLD analysis project Ga0247795, IMG submission 179636) | Soil microbial communities from Arlington Agricultural Research Station in Wisconsin, United States - UWRJ-S016-104C-6 | ecosystem: Environmental > Terrestrial > Soil > Agricultural land...
AAAAAAGTAATAGGGGAGGGGGACCCACAAACAGAAACCCGTAACATCACAGATTTCTCCGGGGTATCATCCAGTATTGGTGGAAAGATCTATTACAAAATTGATCCCGTCTATAAAGTTGAAATAACAGCACAACGGAACATACTCGATGTAATACAAGCCACCAGGTCAAACGGGCACTTGCTATTAAAAGTGAAAGATGGTGTAAGAATAAAATCAAACGAAGAGATCATTGTCAATATCAGTGCGCCGACGGCGGATTACTTTCATGTAAGTGGTTCCAGTGACCTGATGGTAGCCGGGAATATCAATGCAACTGATATTGACATGAACATCAGTGGTACCGGAGATCTTACATTGTCTATGTTATCGATTGCCAACAAAATGAAAGCTACGATCAGTGGGACAGGAAATATCAATGTACTGGCGGGCTCAGCGAAGAACGAAGAGTTAAGCATCAGCGGAAGTGGAAAATTGTTATTGGAAGCTGTTGTTGCTGAAAAAGCAGAAGCAACGATCAGTGGTTCGGGTGATATCAAAGTAAATGTATCGCAATCACTAGATGCAACAATTAGCGGAAGCGGTTCTATTTATTATCGTGGGAACCCGCTGATCAGCACAAGTATTTCCGGTTCAGGAAGAGTGAGGCCGATATGATTTAAAAAGATAAAATAGTTATTTGTGTTGACTGAAAAGGCCAATGATGTTTCTTCGTGGGTCGATCAGCATACTGGTTGCAATAATATTTCCAATCGATCCAGAAGGAACTCCTCGTATTAACCGACTGGACTATTTAATTCATGAATGGCCTGATTAATAATTCAGCATCTAATTACTTTTTACATTTATTCTATTGGATTTAAAACTGTTTCATTTAATCTTTTTTCAACATCTGCTCTTGCCCAATTTAAATAAGAAATCAGTTCAATTATTCTTCGTTCAGCAAGGTTGCCTAAGTCAAGTTTTTTGTACGATTCAATAGAAAGTTTGTAAATTTTAAAAAGCATGTTAACTCCAGCTCCTTTGTAGAAGCTGTGATTGTCAGTATTTTTAATATCTTCAATACATCCATTTAAGTAAGTATTAATGTTTTCAAATTGTCCTTTATTGTAAAAGTTGAGGGCATTGTTATAAGAGCCCTTACAAACTTGTCCTTGCACTTGTGTTGTGGTAATTAAGGTTACTAAAAGCAGAGAGGCTATCAAAAACAACCTGCAGAGAGATTTTTTATTTGAGTTCATAACAAAGATTTTAAATAATTAGAAAGGGGTAAGATATTTTATAAATATTTATAGATGGTCGCACTTATAACTATGGTATAAATTTATACTAACTAGACTCTTTAAAAGTATTAAATTTTCTAATCCACTCATCCGCTTTTGGATCTTCAATAGATGTATAGTATTTAATAATTTTTTGATAAGACTCGCTCAATGTACTTTTACATCCATTGTTATCAATTTTTTTAATTTCACTGATCAAGCTATCTTTCTTCAACATTAATTGTGTATCTAGATTTGTAAATGCTGCTTTGCTGGTTGAGTCGTTGGCACTTTCCAAATTCTTTTTATTTTTTTCTAAATCTCTATCCACTTCCCGAATACTGTTGTTTAAACTTTGCAACAAAGTGATTTGTCCCTTATAATAAGTATATAGATTGTCTAGGCAAGTTCCATAGTCATCAACCTGCCCAGTTGGAAAGGTGCTTTTTCGATTATAGTCATCTAATTTTTTCTTGCAATCCACTTGCGCATTAGAGTTCGCAGCACCAAGAAAGAAAAAAAATATGATCAGTAAATAATTAGTAATTATCCTGGTCTTTTTATTCCTGTAATGCATATTTTTTTATTTTATTTTTTCTCAAAACGGCAATTGTACTTGTCAAATTTTTTAATGTCGAAATCCTGTTTCATGACTTTTTTGATCACGCCTGTATCTAATCCTGAGGTTACATTACCACAAATAAGATCAGCCAATATATCTGGGTTTACAGGCCATTTCAGAATTTTACCGTTCCAGTAACCTGACAATGCATACTCATTCTTGTCACTGAAAGCCACGCAATAAATATTCGTTAGAATATCGGGCGATAAAAAAAGCAAAGGGGTTAAAGAATTCCAGTTATTATTCATATTCCAGACACCAATCGTATGGTCATAACTTGCAGATGCCATATAATTTCCGTCTTTGCTGAAAACAATGTCTGTTATCCTTGCTGTCTGAAATTGATTAAATTCTGTGCTAAAATCTGCTAATGACATCCGATAAAGTGTACCGAGTGTATTGCCAATAAATAAGTATTTACCTGAAGGATCGAATTCAATTGCTGTAGGACTGCCAATATCATTTGATTTGATTTTGAAAACCGAGTCTTTGTTAATTAGAATTATGACAGAATCAGCACCTATAGCGATCTTATCCTTGAAAACGGCAACACTACTAAACTTCCCAGTATTACTTCCTGATTCAAAATTAACATTCCCTTCGAAGGCGGTTATATTTTTTGGTGGCATTTGTTTTTTATTGTCTACCTCGATTTGTACTTTTTGATTCCATGAATTTTTTTTCCATGAATTAATTCCCCAATCAATAATTGCCGAATCTAACCGTAAAATCAATCTGCCATCTTCTGTAAAACAAACTGATTTACCACTTCCAATTGTACCACCCGCATGCAGGCTAATGGGATTATCTCGTTCTTTTATCAGATCAAAGATTTTAACGGAGTCAGAAAATCCCGATACGGCCAAGAATTTTTTATCTGGACTGATCGCTATACTGGTTAATCTTGTTTTAAAATCGTAAAACAACTGTTCGGGGCTGTTTATACCATTTTTCCTGAAAATTTTCCCATTTGTGCAAGCAAAGTAAAAAATATCATTGCCAGTATTAACGATATCTCTTATTGCGGTGCTATCAACACTGGCAACCTCAAATTTCAACAGGGTATACGAATATTTGTACATGGAGTTGTAAAAATCAATATCGTTACCGCCATTATTCGCTTTATTTATAAAATAAGCTGCTCTTGAGATAAGTGCTGCTGTTTGATCATCGGCATAAGCATTTGAAACGGTGCTGGCCGTTAATAATAACTTTTTTGCGAAAGCTAAATTTTCATATTTTTTTTCGTTCTTTTTATTTTCGCTTGCTGTTTTCCACAGAAAGAATATTAAAACAGGTATCATTAATAATATGATATTCCTGGCTATTCTATTTCTTTTACCCCTATCCAATTCAACTGCTCGTTTAACTGCTTCATTTTTTTCTTTTTCCTGCAGCTCAATCATTCTTTTGTCCCTTCTTGCTTTTATAACCGGCGTTAATACATCGTGGATCAGTTCTACATATTCAACCCCATCTCTTAGCTCTTTTCGAATGATCCTTTTTTCGATCAGTTGCTGAATTTCATTGTTGCTTATGTTATATTCTGATTCAAGTTCTTCAAGAGATTGGAGCTTTCGAAAGCCTCCTTCGGTTAACATCGAATCTTCAATACCCTGTTGAACATTTTCACTAAATCCCTGCATCGTTTTAGTATAATAAGAAGTGATCACATCTGAGATGTCAAATTGCGATACCAAATCCTGGTTGATCTTATCCAGTTTTTTTTCGATGCGTTTTTCGTTGATCTCATAACAAATGAGACTTAATAAAAATGGTTCAACTACGAACCTTTTTACATTTTCCAGTTCTGAACCCGTAGTTTCAAAATCGAGCGGAGAAATTCCCGGTAGTTTCTTGATGATCTCGGCGGCGACATCTTTTTCGATTAAATTTTTTGCCGGTTTCATTACAGCGTCCATAGCTTGTAACGCCGTCATTTGAACTACCCGGAAACGACTATCTTTTATGGAGGGTAGATATCTCTTCAGGCTTTCAAGCTGTGCCAGGTAGTCTTCACGCAAACTGATGATAACATGAAAATTTTGCTGACCGTAAAGTGGCGAAGTATATTCTGATTTATTTTGACGTAATTCCTGGACCGTCATTGGAACCCGGTTCTCAGCCAGGTCAGAAAATTCGAGTATAAATTTCTGAACATTGTTGTTTTTTTCTTTTCCGATCGTAAAAATCTCTTCGAATTGATCAAAGATCAATACGGGTGTAAGGAGGCCATCAAATAATTTCTGCGTGTTGAAATATTCCCATAAAGTAAGTTCACCGATTTCGGATATAGTGGCATCAGCTTTCTTCAACCTTTCATAAATTAATTCTTTCGCCTGGTCAAGCGGTTCTTTTTCAGAAGAATAATCGATCCTGATATAAACAGGGAAAAAATAGTTCTTCTGTAATTCCGGTATAAGACCTGCATTGATCAAAGAAGTTTTTCCAATACCTGATTTGCCGAAAACAATAGTGAGCCTGTTAACTTCAACTAAAGTGAACAGCTCCCTGATCTCAGAATCACGGCCTCCGAATTGCGCTTTATTTTTTTCTTCATAAGAACGCAATCCCTGGAATGGACGTTGGACATCCATTTGTTCGGTCTTTTGCTTTTCGTAAAGGAGCTCTTCCATTTTTATTATGTTATTTGAGTCAGGCTATTTTCCCGTATAAACTTTTGTACAGTCCTTCCGAGATCCTCAAAATTTTTTATCGTGTTAATGTTAAGGTTTCGGATCTCTTCAGGAATACGGGCATCGTTAGGATTGGTTTGATCTATTATGAACGGTCGTATATAGGAATGATCTTTGAAAGAATTCAGTACGATTGCAGTTCGCCATTCTTTATCATAAACATAACGGGCTTTGTCATTAATAGCATTCTCCGAAATAAGAGCTACAAAATAATCACAATCTTTAATTGATTTCCTGATAACCTCATTATACCGGTCGCCAATTTGTAGCGTGTCATCGTCAAAAAATACTTTCAGCCCGTTCCTTTCAAATTCATTCCTTAATCTTTCTGCCAAAGATTTATCATCACGACTATAACTGATAAAAAGTATTTCTTTGTACCGGGGATCATTTGGTAGCTCAGTTCCGCCAACACCACATTGATTACAGATATCAATAATGAATTCAATGGAGTTTTTATAAACTTTATTCCCATTCATAGCTTGCTCTGTTGAGCCAATTGGGATAACCTTTACCGAATTGTTTTCAAGGAACGTTAATAACTCCTTGTCCTTAAGAGTGCAATCACAGGCAATGTATTTATCTTTCAAACTATCTTTATACCGTTCACTCGAAATGACCCGGATGAATAAACGCATAAACCAATCAGGAGTACTGCATCCGGCAAAGAGGGTATTTTTTTGATAAGTCGAATCAAATAATTCTTTAGCTATTGCATCATTCCCTTTTTGCAGAGTGAATATATATTCAAAACATTGCTCATCTGTAAGTGCAAAATTGTATCCTTCAATATTGCCCATCAGGTTAAATATGCTGGGTATAGCTTTATCTTTTTTATTGCCTGGATCAACAGCCGTTTGTGGAATTGAAAAATTAAAAGACTTATTTACGTGCTTATTCTCAGCGGCGAATGCTCTTTCCAGGAAATTATCAATATTTACTGTTATGAAAGTCTCAAACCTGTTTATTCTTACCAGTTTTCGGAGTGGTTCAAGTATTATCTGCTCATCTGTGAGTGAAGTTATTTCCTTCCTGATAGCATTATTTATGTCGTTATCCTTAGTTTTAATTTTTTGCAAGGCCAGTACAATATTGTTCATTGTAGCGGGTAATGGTAAATCGCCTTGTCCCAAAATATCCCATAATTTAATAGGAAGATACTTGTACAGGTTAATACAAAGATCCTCACCTTCAAATTTGCCTGCACTAACAAAAGCATCATAGCACTGAGATTTGGAAATGAAATCTTTTTTCAGACGAAGAACTGACAAATCGTTCCCAATTACCAAAGAGATCACCCTGTTATTGATATTCCACAAAAATGATCTCCAGTTGAACTGACTTTCCATTTGCAATATATTGTAGATTCTAATAAAATTATTAGTCTATCAAAATTGACGGATGTATGCTGCTATTTAATCAGGGTTTAGTTCTGTCGGTAGAACTCCTTAATAGAAAACATGTTTCAAAGGGAGAAGTAAGGGGTTGTTACTGTACTAAATATACAATTTTTTATACATGATTTTTTATTTGGTCCATAGATTAAGGATAATGATACTTTGATTTTATCTGATATGAGACCCATCTGGAGGAATTAAACAGGGAAAAACATAACAGGAAAATTATATAACTCATTCTCTATCAAATATTCAGTCCCGTTGCCGCCTTAGAAATAAATTACAATAAAATTCTGCTTAAATTCATTCACCTCACACCTTACAACTCAAACTCCCAAACAGTGCGATACACTCCGTATTTTTCAATATACGTTAAGAATGCATTGTAAAAAATATCGGCTCCGATAGTAGCGCTGTCGCCGATAACAAAAAGCTGATCTTTTGCACGGGTGATAGCAACATTCATACGACGATAGTCTTTTAAGAAACCGATATCACCATCTTCATTGCTGCGAACTAATGATATGATAATATTCTCTTTTTCCTGTCCCTGGAAACTGTCGATAGTGCTGATGCGCAGTTGTTTTGGTAAAATTTCTTTTGCTGCGGCTACTTGCCCGGCATAAGGAGAAATGAATGCTGTCTTTAATGGATCAAGTTCTTCTGTTTCCAATAATTTTTGAACGATGGTCAACTCACCTTTGTTTTGAAGACTGCTGCCATCAGCGCCATGCTCTTCATTATGACCGGAACCAGCAGTATCAATAAATGTAATATGAGTTCCTGTATTCTGTAAATGTGCAGGGCTCAACAATTGATTATTATAAAAGTAATTACTGCTGAATCCTGCGATCACTTCTTTCATCCTGTATTGTGTGTTGAGTAAAAAAACAGTGTCAATAGTTTTTATCGCTACTTCAAGTATCGAACGATTAAATCCGAGACGTGCTGCTTCATAGCTTAATACAGTAGGAGGGAGTTGCCAATGGTCGCCAGCCAACACGATCTTTTCTGCTAATGGAAATATGCACCATGCCAATGGCTCAATACATTGACCTGCTTCATCCAAAACGAGTGTGTGAAAATGAAGATGATCAACTCCGGCATCATATAGTCCTATTGGTGTTCCGGCGATCACATCGGCTTCTTCAAATAATTTTTCTTCGTTATAAGCCTGTAGCTTCTTTATTTCAATTCGTATGTTTTTTACTTCTTTGAACAGGAGTTGACGCTGCTCTCTTTCCGCTTTACCAAAACTGCGCTTGTATTTCAGCGCCATCTTTCGAAACTCTTCGGCTCTTTGTCTTAATTGTTTAATTTCTTTTTGTTGTTTACTGTTGCTTAGTTTTCCTTCAGGAGTATGAGTGAAGATCGTTTCATCAGCTTTACTTGCATTACCAACCCTTAATAATTTCACGCCTTGTTGTATCAAGCCTTTGGCAATATTGTCTACCGCTGTATTACTTGGCGCTGATACCAATATCTTTTCACCATTCCTGATCAATTGTATTATTGCTTCTATCAGTGTGGTCGTTTTTCCTGTTCCCGGCGGACCATGTACTATAGTTATTTGATCGTTTTGTGTGATAGCGGTAACTGCTTGTTGTTGGCTTTGATTTAATTTCTGATTGTGAAAGTTGAGCGAGCCATTTATTATTGAAGGATTTGTAGAAGTTTTTATTTTATCATCATGTAACTGTTCAAATAATTTGAATAAAGATTTATTGTTTTCTAATTCATTCAGCACTTTTTTCATGATACTGGTAGTACGGGTATCGGGAGAAAGTTTAATGCCTACACCATCGTCTTCTATCCAATCAGGAAAGTCGGGAGCAAATAAACGGAACTCACCATTCTTTCCATCCAAACTTATCAATACACCTTTTACTGGTTCTTCGTTTGTAATAAAACATTCAATGGCGGCGCCATCTTTAAACATATTGGCTTCAGGCGGAAAGTTCAGCTTAAAACTTATTTCAGGGTAGTCTGCATAACCAAAGTTTTTCCGGGTGACAATGATCGGATGCAATGCCAGTCCTTCTGCCTTTAATGATCTTAAAGTATGCTGTTGATCAAGACTGAATCGCTGTACCTGTTCTTTTTCCTCAAGCCCGATACAGCGTAATAATGTTTGAATATGCGAGTGCATTCGGTGAAAATAAGATGGAAGGAAAGAATAAAAAAATAAGGGACGCTAATTCCCGGTGCCCTTCAGGCCTGGTCAATAAAAAAATAATTTTGATTGTTTCGGGTGTTTAGGAACTTTAGGGAGCCAAAAACTATTATTCAAAATTTAAAAACGATTTTATGATCATTGTTCATGATATTTTTATTTGCAAACCCGGTAATGCATCAAAGGTTGCTAAAATGTTCAAAGAAGCCATGAGAGGAAGTGAAGAATTGCTTCACATCATGACAGATATGACAGGGCAATATAACAGGGTGATAATGGTAAGCAAATTTGAAAATCTTACTGCATATGAAAAGAGTTGGGAGAAGTACAAAGAGAACACAGAGGAAATGAAGAAGATGAATGAGATCATGAAAGGATACCAGGATATGTATCTCACAGGTTCTCGGGAAATATACCAGGTTTGGTAATTATAATGTTAATCACGAACAAATGAAGACCAAATCATTGTCATTCAAAATTTCTCCAACTATCGGTTCTGTATCGGCTGAATGTTTTGTTCCGCAGAAAAGTAAATGCATTATGACACTGGCTCACGGGGCAGGTGCCGGCATGCATCATTCTTTTATGGTCACATTGTCTCAATCACTATCTGAAGCTGGCATCGCCACGCTGCGTTTCAATTTTCCTTTTACTGAAAATAAAAAAGGAAGACCTGATACTCCCGCTGTTGCTCATCAAACAATTGAAGCAGCAATTTTAAAAGCACAAAAATTATTTCCAAAGCTTCCGCTTTTTGTTGCAGGAAAATCTTTTGGCGGACGGATGTCTT
>Ga0247795_1000268_pt1 | contig 8839 bp, 9 predicted proteins | sample UWRJS016104C6_FD_179636 | JGI IMG/M metagenome (GOLD analysis project Ga0247795, IMG submission 179636) | Soil microbial communities from Arlington Agricultural Research Station in Wisconsin, United States - UWRJ-S016-104C-6 | ecosystem: Environmental > Terrestrial > Soil > Agricultural land...
AAGAGTCGCTGCGCTGGATCGGCGAGCTCAGCGCCGAGCGCGAGCTGCCGGTCCAGATCCACCTCTCCGAGACCGAGCAGGAGGTGCAGGACTGCCTCGCCGAGCACGGCGAGCGGCCGGCCTTCTACCTCGACCGGCTGGGGCTGCTGAGCGAGCGCACGGTCCTCGCCCACGGCGTCTGGCTCGACCCCGACGAGCTGGCGCTGATCGCCGAGCGCGGCGCCACCGTCGTCACCAATCCGGTGGCGAACATGAAGCTCGCGGTCGGCGGCGTCTTCCCCCACCACGCGGCGCGGACCGCGGGGGTGCCCGTCGGCCTCGGCACCGACGGCGCCGGCTCCAACGACTCGCTCGACCTGCTCTCCGACCTGAAGACCTTCGCCCTGGTCCAAAAGCACGCCGCCGCCGACCCGACCGCGATCGAGGCCGCCGAGGCCTGGGCGGTCGCCACCGGCGCCCGCGCCCCCCTCCTCGGCGCCACCCGGCTCGAGGTCGGCGCCCCGGCCGACTTCCTCCTCCTCCGCGCCGACTCGCCGGAGCTCGGGATCGGCGAGCTGACCGCCGACCTCGTCTACGCCGCCTCCGGCGCCACCGTCGACACCACCGTCGTCGCCGGCCGGGTGCTGATGCGCGGCGGCGAGCTGCCGGAGCTGGGAGAGGCAGTTGCCCGCGCCGCCGAGCGGGTAAGGAGACTTGGGCTGTGAGCGAAGGCCAAACCGCCTCCCCCGTCCGCTACGAGGAAGCGACGAAACGCTACGAGGGCGCCGCCGAGCCGGCGGTCGACAACCTGACCCTGGAGGTGCCGGCGGGCGAGATCTGCGTCCTCGTCGGCCCCTCGGGCTGCGGCAAGACGACGGCGATGCGGATGGTCAACCGCACGGTCGAGATCAGCTCGGGCGACGTGCTGATCGGCGAGCACTCGATCCGCGACCGCGAGCCGGCGCAACTGCGGCGGGAGATCGGCTACGTGATCCAGCAGATCGGCCTCTTCCCCCACCGCACGATCAACGAGAACATCGGCGCCGTCCCGGGGCTGCTCGGCTGGAAGAAGGAGCAGATCCGCGAGCGCAGCGCCGAGCTGCTGGCGCTGATCGGGCTCGACCCCGAGCTCGGCGACCGCTACCCGGCGCAGCTCTCCGGCGGCCAGCAGCAGCGCGTCGGCGTCGCCCGCGCGCTCGCGGCCGACCCGCTGGTGATGCTGATGGACGAGCCCTTCGGGGCGATCGACCCGATCAACCGCGAGCGCCTCCAGAACGAGTTCCTCCGCCTGCAGGCGGAGATCCGCAAGACCGTCCTCTTCGTCACCCACGACATCGACGAGGCGATCAAGATGGGCGACCGGATCGCGGTGATGCGCGAGGGCGGCCGGGTCGAGCAGTACGCGACCCCGGCGGAGCTGCTAATGGCCCCCGCCACCGAGTTCGTCGAGGACTTCGTCGGCGCCGACCGGGCGCTGAAGCGGCTGGCGCTGATGCGGGTCCGGGACATCAATCTCTGGGAGGCGCCGCTGGCCTTTGTCGGCCAGGCGACCGGCGAGGTGCGGACGAAGCTGGCGGCGCCCGACGTCGAAGTCCCCTTCCCCCTCCTGGTCGACGCCGAGCGGCGCCCGCTCGGCTGGCTCAGCGAGCGCGACCTCACCGGCGACGTCGTCCCGAGCCGGCCGGACTCGCCGCTGGGACCGGTGCTGGAGCTCGACGACGTGATGCGCGACGCCCTCGCCGACCTCCTCCAGCACGAGACCCAGTACGCGCCGGTGGTCGACCACCGGCGGCGGATCGCCGGCGTCCTCTCGGTCGAGATCATCTCCGAGTTCCTCGCCTCGCCGCAGGCGAAGAGCGACGAGCACCCGGCGGTGGAGCGGCCGCATGGTTAACCCGGCGCTGCTCGCGGCGGCGGGGGAAGTCGGCGGGGACTTCTTCAAAGAACGCACCTCAGACACCCTCCCCTGCCAGGCGAAATCAAATGAGGTCTTCTGCTTCGACTGGGCGCGGGAAAACATCGACCGCTTCGGGACGCCGACCGTGCAGCACCTGGAACTGGTGGTGATCTCGGTCCTGCTCGGCTTTGCCGTTGCTTTCGCCCTGGCGCTGTTGGCCCACCGGCGGGCTTGGCTGCGGACTCCGCTGCTCGCCGCCACGGGGGTCCTCTACACGATCCCCAGCCTCGCCTTCTTCTTCCTGCTGTTGCCGGTAACCGGTATCGGCAGGGACACGGCGATCATCGCCCTCGCGGTCTACACGCTGCAGATCATCTACCGCAACACGATGCTCGGCCTGGGCAATGTCCCGGGCTCTGCCAAGGAGGCAGCGCGCGGGATGGGCTACACCGACCGCCAGATCCTCTGGCGGGTGGAGCTGCCTTTGGCGATCCCGGAGATCGTCGCCGGACTCCGCGTCGCGATCGTCAGCACGGTTGCGATCGCGACGCTCGCCGTCTTCATCGGCGGCGGGGGCCTGGGCACGCAGATCTACGGCGGCAGCAATCTCACCTTCCCGACCAGCGTGTTCATCGCCCTGGCGATCGTGGTCCTGATGGCGATGACGTTCCATATCGGCCTGCTGGTGGCGCAGCGATTCCTCACCCCGTGGCGGAAGGCGAGAGCGCTATGACGCCGGCCCTGCTCCCGCTGGCCTCCTTCGGCGGCGCGATCGAATTCATCTTCAGCGAACAGACCTCCAACGTCACCGGTGGCAAGAAGGTCGGCGGGTTCGAGCAGGCGATGGAATTGATGCTCAAGCAGATCGAGGTCACCGCGCTTGCGCTGGCGGTGGCACTGGTCCTTGCCCTCCCCCTCGGGCTCTACCTCGGACACAGGGGAAAGGGAGAGGTGGTGCTGGTCGGACTTGCCAATGCAGGTCGGGCGCTTCCGGAGCTGGCGCTGATCGCTTTGGTCGCGGCGTTGATCGGCATCGGCCTGGTCCCAGTGACCCTCGCGCTCGCCGTCCTCGGCATCCCGCCGATCGTCTCCAACGCCTACGTCGGCGTCCGGCAGGTCGACCCCGCCGCGGTAGAGGCCGCCCGGGGCATGGGGATGAGCGAGCTCGCGATCATCCTCAAGGTCGAGCTGCCGCTCTCGATCGCCACCGTGATGGGCGGGATTCGCAGCGCCATGATCGCGATCGTCGCGACGGCGACGATCGCCCCACTCGCCGGCGTGGTCACCCTCGGCGACTACATCATCAACGCCAGCATCTACGGCGAAGACGGTCGCCTCGCCGGCGCCATCCTCGTCGCCCTGCTCGCCCTCGCGCTGGAGGGTCTGCTCGCCCTCCTGCAGCGCCGCCTGACTTCCGACGGGCTGAAGTTAAAGACTGTCTAGACCTGACTCACCGACTCACCCAATACACCCACCCCAAGAGGAGGCCACCAAAGTGAGGACCGACCAGACGAGAGCTCGCCTGCTGCTTGCGGCATTGGCGGCGCTCGCGCTGACCCTCGGCATCGCCGCCTGCGGCAGCAGCGACGACAGCACCACTTCCGGATCGACCGAAGGCGGCGAAGCCGGCGCGATCGAATCGAACCCGGACAACGGCAAAGTCAGCCTGACGATCGGCTCGAAGAACTTCCCCGAACAGGAAATCCTCGGCGAAATCTACGCGCAGGCCCTGACCGCCGCCGGCTACAAGGTGAAGAGCGCGCTCAACCTCGGCTCCGAAACCGTCGCCCTGAAGGCGGTGAAGACCGGGCAGATCTCCGGCTACCCGGAGTACGCGAGCACGGCCCTCACCTCGTTCTTCGGCCTCGAACCCGAAGAAGTGCCCTCCGACGCCACCGAAGCCTGGGAAAAGGCGAATGAAGAATTCGAAAAGGAAGGGCTGGAGGCGTTCGAACCGACCCCGTTCGCCAGCGCCAACGCCGTCGGCACGACCAAAGAGACCGCCGACAAATACGAACTGGAAACCGTCTCCGACCTCGAAGGCGTCTCCGAAGAACTGTCGCTCTACGGCTCGCCCGAGTGCCGCCAGCGGATCGACTGCCTGGCCGGGCTGGAATCGCTTTACGGGCTGAAGTTCAAGTCGTTCACCCCGGTCGACATCGGCCTCCGCTACACGGTGCTGGAAAAGGGTCAGGCGGATCTCTCGATCCTCTTCACCACCGACCCGCAGCTCTCGGCCGAGAGCGACAAGTTCGTCATCCTCGAAGACGACAAGGAAGTCTTCCCGGCCGGCAACATCATCTTCGTGACCAAGAAATCGGTCGCCGAAGAAGCGGGGCCGGACTTCGAAGCGACGATCCTGCAGGTGCAGGAAGGCCTGACGCTGAAAGTGATGCAGGAGCTCGACGCTCGGGTCGAACTCGAAAAAGAAACGCCGAAGGCAGCCGCCAAGGCGTACCTCGAATCGGCGGGGTACATCGGTTAAGCAGGCCGCAGGGGTCCGGTGAGAGGCACTCGCCGGACAACAGCGGGGAGGGTCCGGCGAGCACCTCTCACCGGACCCTCCATCGCTTTCAAACGACGATTCCCGCCGAGGCACTCGGTTCGGAGCTGTGGGAGCGGCGGATCCGGGAGAAGCTGACGTGGGCGGCCCAGGCCGCAAGCAAGCCCGATGCTCCGGCCAGGAGGAGCGCTGCTCGGGGGTCGTAGGTTTGGGCCAGCCAGCCGGTCAGGGGGGCGCCGATCGGGGTTGAGCCGAGGAAGACGACGGAGTAGAGGGCCATCACCCGGCCGCGCATCTCCGGGGAGACGGCGAGCTGGAGGGTCGAGTTGATCGTCGCCGCGAAGGTGACGGCGGCGGCGCCGAGCAGGGCGAGCATCAGGATCTCGAGGGCCAGGCTCGGCATCGCCGCCGCCAGCAGCGCCGAGAGGCCGAAGGCGAGCGCGCCGCCGGCGATCAGCCGCGGGCCGGTGCGGCCGCGGTGGCCGTTGACGAGGGCGCCGGCGATCGAGCCGACCGCCATCGCCGAGACCAGGCTGGCGTAGGTCATCGCCCCGGACTCGAAGCTGAACTTGGCGAGCAGCGGCAGCACCACCTGGAAGTTGAAGCCGAGCGTCCCGACCAGCGCCATCAGCGCCAGCGGCACCAGCAGCTCGGGGGTGCGGCGGACGTAGCGGAGGCCGGCGCGGATCGCCCCCGGCTCGGGCGCGGCGACCGGCGCCGCCTGCAGCCGGCGCGGGTCCATCCGCCAGAGGGCGAGGATCATCGCCACGAAGGTGAGCGCGTTCAGGCCGAAGCAGAAGACGACGCCGACGGTTGCGATCAGCACCCCCGCCAGCGCCGGGCCGACGATCCGCGCCGCCTGGACGAGGACGCTGTTGAGGCTGACCGCGTTGACGACCCGGTCGGGCCCGACCATCTCGATCACGAAGCTCTGCCGGGTCGGGTTGTCGATCGCGTTCAGGGTGCCGAAGGCGAAGACCGCGAGGTAGACCATCCAGGGGGTGACCGCGCCGGTGGCGGTGACGGCGAAGAGGCCGAGAGCGGGGATCGTCATCAGCGCCTGCGTCGTCATCAGCAGCCGCCGCTTCGGGATGCGGTCGGCGAGCAGGCCGCCCCAGGCGCCGATCAGCAGCATCGGCAGGAACTGCAGCGCGGTGGTGAGACCGACGGCGACGCCGCTGCCGGTGAGGCTGAGGATGACCCAGATCGCCGCCACCGTCTGCATCCAGGTCCCCGAGAGGGAGATCAGCTGGCCGGTGAAGTAGCGGCGGTAGTTGGCGACCTCCAGCGAGTTGAACGAGTGGCGGATCGCGGCCGTCAAGACCGCTCGCCCTCCCGCATCCGCTCGAGGATCTCCGCCGCCCGCTCGAGCGTCTCGACTTCCTCCGGGGAGAGGTTGCGCATGCGCCGCGCCAGGTAGGCGTTCTTGCGACCGCGCAGCCGCCGCAGCCGCTCGCGGCCGGCGCCGTTGACGCTGACCAGGGCGCTGCGGCCGTCGGCGGGGTCGGGGGTGCGGTCGATCAGGCCCTCGCGTTCGAGGCAGCCGAGGGTGCGGGTGACCGTCGGCCGTTTGACCCGCTCGATCTCCGCGATCTCGCTCGGGGTCATCGGCCCGTGGCGCTCGATCGTCGCCAGCGCCGCGACCGAGGTCGGGGTGAGACCGGAGGTCTCCGCTGCCGCCTCCTGGCGCAGGCGCCGGGCGGTGCGGACGATCGCCGTGCGCAGGTGGGCGGCGCGCTCGCTGAGGGGGATGTCGACTTGGCTCGTCATCTAATTAGCTCTGGTAATTAGTTTAGCAAACTATTTCTCCGCTAGGCTTTGATCCATGGCAACGAAGGCGGGCGAGCACGACGTGGCGATCGTCGGCGCCAGCCTCTCCGGCTGCGCCGCCGCGATCCTGCTGAGCCGCGCCGGGGCGAAGGTCGCCCTGGTCGAGAAGCGCCCGGACCCCCGCGCCTTCAAGCGGATGTGCTCGCACTTCATCCAGGCCTCGGCGGTGCCGACGATCGAACGGCTCGGCCTCTACGAGCCGATCCTCGAGGCGGGGGGCGTGCGCTCACGGATACACACGTGGACCCCCTGGGGCTGGATCGAACCAAGCGAGGAGCGGCACTCCTACTGCCTCAACCTGCGCCGCTAGCTGCTCGACCCGATGCTGCGGGAAGCGGCCGCCGCCGCGCCCGGCGTCGAGCTGATGCTGGGGCAAGGCGCCGAGCGGCTGCTGCGGGACGGAGACGCCGTCGCCGGTGTCGTCGTACGCGATCGAGACGGCGAGGAGCGGGAGATCCGCGCACGGCTCACCGTCGGCGCCGACGGCCGCGACTCCCACGTCGCCGCGATGGCAGCGGTGAAGGAAAAGACCCTCCCCCACGGCCGCATCGCCTACGGCGCCTACTTCGAGGGGCCGAAGCCGAGGTTCGCGCCCGACGGCGCCGTCTGGTTCCTCAACCCGGACTTCGCCGCCGCCTTCCCCACCGACGGCGACCAGGTCTTCTACATCGCGATGGTGGCCAAGGACCGGGCGCCGGAATTCAAGGAGAACGGCGAGAGGGCGCTGGTCGACCACGTCGCCGGCATCGCCGAGGCACCGCCGATTCGCGAGAGCCGGCGCGTCGGCCCCGTCATCGGCAAGGTCGAGATGCCGAACCGCGTGCGGGGGCCGATCGCCCCCGGCCTCGCCCTGATCGGCGACGCCGCCCTCGCCACCGACCCCCTCTTCGGCGTCGGCTGCGGCTGGGCCTTCCAGTCCGGCGAGTGGCTCGCCGACAGCGTCTCCCCCGCCCTGCGCGGTCTCGAGCCCCTGGAGAACGGGCTGCGCCGCTACCGCAAGCGCCACCGTCGCCAGCTCGGCATGCACGCCTTCCTCATCCACGACTCCGCCACCGGCCGCAAGCTGAATCCGACCGAGCGCCTGATGATGTCCACCGCCGCCCGCGACCCCGAGACCGCCGCCCTCTTCGAGGCGTTCGGCACCCGGCGGATAACGCCCCGGCAGATGCTCGCCCCGATAGCAAGGCGGATCGCTGCCGCTAACTTCCGGCGCCTGGTCGGCGCCGGGCCGCGCTGACCCTGCTCTGACCTCCCGCTTACGGCTCCCCCGCAAGCCGATCGAGGACCTCGAGCATCGCCTGGTGGTAGGCGATGCCGGCCCGGAGCGTCGCTTCGGAGTGCGCGTAGCGAGCGTCGCCGCGGATCGCCTCCAGGTAGCTCTCCAGATCCTCGCGCTTCTCCCGATGCCAGGCGGCCCGCTCCGTCCGGATGGACTCCGGCTCCGCCCCCGCAAAGACCTTCAGCAAAGCTTCGTCGCGCAGCTGGGGCGGCGAGGCGGTGGGCTCGGCCGCCCAGGCGGCAAGCGCCTCCCGGCCGGCGTCGGTCAGCGAGTAGACGCGGCGGCGGCGTCCCCCCTCCTCCTGGCGCGCCGACAGGTAGCCCGCCTCCGCGAGCCGCGCCGGCTCCTCGTAGGCCGTCGTATGGGGAACCGGCCAGAAGTTCTGGATCGAGCGCTCCAGCCGCTGCTTGATCTCGTAGGAGGTCGACTCGCCGAACTCGGCGAGGAGCGCGAGCACTGCGTAGGAGGTCCCGGTCAGCCGGATCGACTTGCTTTTCATAATTCGGTACGTATAGTTCGAAGCGAACTATAGAAACCCCGCACAGGCGGGAAGCCAGGAAATGTCTGAGACTGATTCTCCCGAAACAGCCGCAACCGCTCCCTACGACGCCGTCATCGTCGGTGCCAGCCTCGCCGGCTGCGCCACCGCGATCCACCTCGGCCGCTCCGGCGCCCGCGTCGCGGTGGTCGAGAAGCGGACCGACCCGGACGCGTTCAAACGCGTCTGCTCTCACTTCATCCAGGCCTCCGGAGTGCCGGCGATCGAGAGGCTGGGCCTGCTCGAGCCGATAGAGGCGGCGGGCGCGACGCGGCCGCGAGTGCGCATTTGGACCCGTTGGGGGGTCGTCGAAGCACCATCGGAGCGGACCCTCCCCGGCATCAACCTCCGCCGCAAAGTGCTCGATCCGCTGGTTCGCTCCGCCGCCGTGGAGACGCCGGGCGTGGAGATGATGCTCGGCTGGGGGGCCGAGCGACTGCTGCGGGAAGACGGCGCCTTCGTCGGGGTCGCCGTGCGCGGCTCAGGCGGCGAGGAGCGGGAGATCCGCGCTCGCCTGACGATTGGAGCCGACGGTCGCGACTCGCGGATCGCCGAGCTCTCCGAGGTCCCGACCAAGACGTATCCCCACAACCGGATCGCCTACGGCGCCTACTTCGAAGACGCCGCCCCGGCGAATGCCCCCGACACCACGATCTGGTTCCTGGACCCCCAATGGGCCTCCGCCTTCCCCACCGACAGCGACCTCACCTTCTACGGGGTGATGCCGACCAAGGATCGCCTCCCCGAATTCAAACGCGACCCGATCGGCGCCCTCATCGACTCCATCGCCGATCTTCCCGAAGCGCCCCCGAT
>Ga0247795_1000289_pt1 | contig 8538 bp, 8 predicted proteins | sample UWRJS016104C6_FD_179636 | JGI IMG/M metagenome (GOLD analysis project Ga0247795, IMG submission 179636) | Soil microbial communities from Arlington Agricultural Research Station in Wisconsin, United States - UWRJ-S016-104C-6 | ecosystem: Environmental > Terrestrial > Soil > Agricultural land...
GCTTCTTTCTCAGCCGCCCCACTTTGATAACCTTCTAATGCTTTAGCTAATACCTGTGTCCAACTAAGATGAGAGCCAGCTGTACCCATATTTTCAATAGGCTTTAATGATTGCAGCTTCATAGCTTTAGCTAAGTCTTGGCTACTAGCTATTCTATTTTCATAATCTGAATAAGGCATAATATTTTCCTTAGTTATAGAGTTTTCTTGGCATTACTAGTTAAATTAGATACTATTCCAGTAATACCAGCTATATTATTATTTCTACTTCCAACTTTAGTATTATACTTATTCATCTCGCCGGTATAACTATTATATGCTGAGTCAGCTATTGGAGTTTGACCTATCGCCGCCCCGCCGCCTTGTCCACTACTAAACTGTGGCATGAATGGTTGATTTGCATTAGCTACACTACTAGAATATTGTCCAGCGCCACTGCCACTACCTCCGCTCATTCCACTAACTGCATTCAGTTCTCTTAATGCTTGATTCCTTTCTTCATTACCAGCGTCGAAGGCACTTCTATCTAAATCAAACATACCTTGTGCAATATCTGGAATAGCTCTACCTCTCTCAATAGCTGTGGCTAGACCTTGATTAGCACTTTGATTGGCTCCACCGGCTAATTGACTAGCTACTAATGCTTCTCGGCTTTCTTGATCTCTTATTGTATTAGCTTCCCCTACACCTTGTTGTCTAGCGCCTAAGCCCATGTTGAATATTTGAGCTAATGTATTCCCCGAGCCTGTTTCAGCTTCATTCTGTGCAGCTTGATAAGCGTCTGTTCGTTCTCTACCTAAATTCTGCATCTCTCTATCATACGCTGCACTACCTTGAGTAATACCCTGTGCAGCTAATTTAGCATCCATATCACTCTGTGCTTGTTCAAATCTTGGATCTAATCTACTAGCTGCTCGGCCATACATTGCATCAGCTACTTTTTGCCTAGTTTGTTCATCAGCAGTAGGCATTCCTGGAGCTTTATTATAATTGAAATCCTTAGCTTGTGTCTTATTAAAACTGTCGATTGTATTGCCTAATAGTTTATTACCACTCCCTGCTACTCCATAAGCTTGCTCAACATTAGCATTAGGATCATGTAATCTATCATTGGCCATATTAGCATAATTCATCGCTGTCTCTAGAGTTGGAGCATGTCTACTCTCATTAGCTAATATACCAGCAGTTCTATCAGCCAACTTTCCAGTATAATCTGTCATCTTACCTTCTAATGCTAGATTCTTACCTTGCTGATCGAGTATTTTACCCTGTTGCTCTAATTCTCTACCTTGTAGTCCTTGCCCCTGTCCTTGTAAGTCTAATCCTCTATTAGTATTCTCAATAGATTTGTTAACACCCTCCATTATACTAGGATCATAGGTAGTATTTAAAGTATAAGAGTTAGGATTATTAGGATCCGTCTCCCAAGATTGGCTACCAAATGGATTAGTCTCATTATATCTATTTAATTCTGTCTGTTGCCTAGCCGTGTCTAAGTTTGCTTCACCTTGTTGTCCGGCTACTTGAATAGGGTCTGGTGTCTTAGGTGCTTTAGGCTTTTTCCCTACTAGCCAATCGAATATTCCCATTATTTACTCCTTATAATTTATTAGATGTAGCCACCAGATATTGTGGAATATTGAGTAGAAATCCAAGATATAGTAGCATCTTTAGTTTCAATGGCTAGATTTAATGAAAACCACATTCCTACGTTATTAGGTATTGTCACCCAATTGGCATTTATTAGATTACCTGTCCATACTGCATTATCCCATATGTCTTGATCCCAATAACTTATAGAATCAGCAAATGTATTAGTACTATGTGTGTTTAAAGCAGTATCTACCTTAAAGTCTACATCGAAGCCTAGCTTTAATCCCATCCCACCATTTACTTCAATAATAGGCTTGACTAATTTAACATGCTTATTGTATTGTGAGCTACCTAATGTATTAAATGCTTGCTTTGCCTTTCCTCTAATTGGATTACTACCATCTTTATCTCCAACTAATGCTTCATAGACTATATTATGTTTAGCGAAGAATAATCTATTATCAAATATTCCCCAGACTTCGCTAGCCATACCAGTAAATCTACACCAAGAATTATGAGTAGTATTCATTACAAATTGATAGCTATATAAGAAGTTATTAGGATCGTCTCGTTTAAAAGGAACATTAACTAATAACATAGTAGCACCTGGATAGAATAATATCTGCCAACCATAGAATCCTTCACCATTACTAACATAGAAGTCGAATGCTGGTTGGATTTTATATGAAGTAGCTATTTGTTTATTAGTTGTTGCAGATTGGAGAGCTTTGGATAATGGATAGACTCCCTGAACAGTTAATAAGAGTAAATCCCCACCTACTTTAGTTGCACATGAATAGCTTAGAGGTCTACCTATATAATATACACCAACTAATGCCCAATTCAATGCACTTGAAGGATCTGTTCCTTGATAGACAGCTACTTCACCTTCTGATGTAATAAAGATTATATAGTCATCTATTCCTTCTCCACTATCTAAACTCCATGTCTCACAGGCTATTAAAGTTCCACCTTTATCAAATATTGCGCCTAATGGATACTCGGTAACCTTCCCACTAATAGCATTGACACCTAAATAATAGAAACTTAAACTTTCAACAATTACAAGGAATACTCTAGACTTAAATACAGTAGCATTAACTATACTAGATGAGTCTAAATCAGTTAAAGGAGGACTTGAGACAGCATCTATTGTAGTCCATGTTGAGCCATTAAATAGTTGGGCTTTATCTACTCCATTAAATGCGAATAGAAAGTTTCCGGCTGCATTAGATACGCTAATTCCCCTCCATGCTCCGTTAGTTGAAGGGGCTGGATCTATTGTTATATGTTCACCTTCAGTAATATCATAGATTCCAGTCTGATCACATGCGAATAATCTTTTCATTCCATTTGGACTACTATAGCTTAATAATCCTCTAATATCATGTGCCTGTACTTCTGGATTATCTACTTCCAAACTAGCATATTCTACCCAACCTTTTCTTAATCTAACACTAGTCGGAGTAGGCCAAAAATTATCAAGAAATAATGCATCAGTGGCGGGCATATTAGCTAATGAATCTATAACATTCCATCCACCAATAGGAGAGACTATATTAAAATTACTAGCTACGAAATTGATAGCTTGCTTAGCATTGGCAGGTTGTCGCATCTTATCCCCTAATTACTTATTGGCCAGCTAGAATCAGGTATTGATATTCCAGGCTTTAGGCTACTATAACTATCAGCCATGTTTAAGTCTTTAGCTACTCTATCTGTAGATTCCATCATTGTAACTAAGCGTTCATAGTTAGCGAATTCCTCGGCGTATGGTTGACCCTTCTCTCGCTTCCATAAGTATCTTAAACCTTGAATAGCTAATGGACTTTGTAGTAGAAATATATCAGTATCTTTAGTGAAGTATTCTTTGTAACTTAAATCATCAGCATCTTGTATTAAATAATTAGACTTATATTCAAATGATACTATTTCACCCAACTCAGGTACTGGATATAGGAATAGGCTACCTTGCCAGATTCTAAACTTGGAGTATGCTGAAGTGTATTGAGTAGATTTAGCTGATTGCCACTCTGATTCGTCAAATGGGCCAACTATCGGCAAGTCTTTACTTCTATTATACATTGTATTGACTATAATTGATTGATAGCCTGGACACAATACTCTCAATAATCCTTGATTCTCATTAGCTATTGCACTATGCACCAATTCTCTAGTTTGTACTGTCCACTTTGCTCTAGTTATACTTAGATCTTCTATTATTTCTTCTACTAGAGCTACCATTTGAGTTATTGAAGCATCATTAGATAGTATAGCAACCGGTGGCTTACCTAATCCTGACCTAGTAGTAAATCTTTGGATAATTTCTAGTAGATTCATAATATCCTCTAATCTTTTATTGTAGCTCTAATTTCTTCGGATGATGGAATCTTTTCTTGATTGACATACATCTCAGCTTTCTTCTTTAGAATTCTACTATTCATTCCTAAATGTCGCAAAGACTCTTCACTCGCCGCAGCTAATTCTTCAATAGTTGTAATTCTCGCAGCTAAGCAAGCCTTTAGTGTATTAGGATCGGCATGAATCCAACCATTTAGAGGAGTACCAAAGCTAGGCATCGGAGTCCCATTCTTCCATGCATCGTATTTCTTTTGAATCATTACTATCCAATCTTTAGGAAATCTACCTACATTTGCTTGCTCTTTAATATGTTGTAGCCACTCTGTGTATATACGATCAACTGTATCTCTACTACCATGCGGCTTAATTGTTACCATATCTGTTGGAATTCCTACGAACTCACCCTTCTCTAATGTCTTATTCCTATCCTCATACTCATGAATCCAAAAATCTATCATTGGAGGAATATCTTCATTTACACTTACTGGCATATTATTTTCCTTATATTAAATATTAAACTAACTAGAATGAAAAAAGGCCAGCTAGACAATAGGTAATCTAACCGGCCTCATGCTCACTACTAGAAATTATTAACCTAAACCATCAGCGGAAGGATAGCTTAGTTGAACAGTAGCACGACCACCAGCATCTGTAGATTTGTATCTAGCACCATTGATTAGACTACCTGCTACTACTGCATCATCCGTTACGCCTGGAGTTGCTGTACCATATACTGAAGCATTAGCTACTACTGCACTAGAGTTGACTGGAACGCTACCAAATATTGCATACCATCCCCATTGATTTGCTAGATTAGCTGACATAGCAACACCAACTGGGCCTTTAGTAGCTAATATTACTCTAGTTGTTGTCTTAGCTACTGTATCAAATGCTACTAAATCACCTGGTGCTGTTAGAGCTACACCTTGGGCATAGAAGAATTCTGCTTCACCATATACCGGATCGGCTGCTCTAACTCTAGCTCCTGCATTGTGTCTTTGTGTTGTACTAGACTCTGCTATTGGTTGGAATCCTACTACGGGATCTGTTATCTTATAAGCCATTATATTTCTCCTAAACTATTATTTAATTAGACTATGCTTTCAATACACCTTGCAATGAACGATTAGTCTCTACAAGATTACCCATCCACAAGATTGGGATAACTGTAGCATCTTGATTGATTGGGCGAGCATCTTCTAATTCAGTTAGATTAGCATCTTTATGAACTACTAATTTAATGTAATCTGTGTTTAGAAAATACATGTGACTATTTGGAATTCCACTTCCACCATCAAAGATTACATTAGCTGATTTATAGGCTAGAGTCATGAATCCACCTTGAGCTTCTTCGCTAGATGTATATCTTTTCATAGCTACTTGACTTGTTTCGTACATTTGGAAATAGTCATTGCTAGCTACTATTAAATCAGGCTTATCATCACCACGAGTTAGCTGCATCCATAGTGGAAGCATTAAAGATTCAATAGTTGTTGAAGATGGAATAATAGCTGCACCACCGCCTAAAGGAGTAGCTGCGGATTGGACAACATTCTTCCAGAAGGGGAAATTAGTAGAATTAATACCACCAACTATACCAGTACCCGTATCACTAACTAATGCTTGTAGACCATTAATTTGATTAGGCAATGAACCATCACTATATACGTCAACTGAGAAGTTATTCTTGAATGTTTTCATTGCATTCTTAACTCTGGTTTTAACTAAATTAATTAGTTTAGCTTTACCACTGTTAATACGCAATTCTTGACCACTAGCTACAACATTTAATGCAATCTGACGCCAAGGGAATTCTACTGCACTAATTACATCACTAGCTGAAATATCTAATAGATCATATCCACTATAGCGTTGATAAGTTCCATTTTCGGCATATTCGATTGGATAGGTTAGAGTAAGGCCACCATCTTCTTCAATCATATTGCCTTTATTCATTAGCTGACGTAGCAAGGCATTATTCTTGGAGACATTATCTACTGTTTCTTTCTTATGATTACGAAATGTAGTAGATACCAATTCCGTAAATATAGCATTAGGACTAGCCATTATATACCCCTAAAAATTAAAAATTAGATTAATTGAACTAAGCTTATTGAATACTTGAGAATCTAAGATTGTGATGCTATTCTATCAAACTCAGCATCTAGATTTTCTTCCCATGATCCATTCGGCTTGCTCTTACTTATACTTCTACTACCTTGAGAATTTATATTAGATGATGTTAACTTCTTAGCCTTTTTAACTTGTTCAGCTTTAGCCTTAGCATCTAATTCACTTTTCTCAGTAGCTATTCTATCTATTTCTAACTGTCTAACTTTAGGTTCTATATAAATCGCCTGTTCGTAGGCATCCTTTAGACCTGATGCAGTTCCACTACTTATTAATTTAGCCATTATGTGTTCTACTGCTGCATAATGTTTGTTAGCTGGATCATTCTTAAAGGCATCAATTTCTGTGTAGATCTTGTTCCTTTGTTCAGTCTCAACTAACCTGGTGTTATGTGCCTGATTACTTTCTAAAGAAGCTATCTTGTCTCGTAACTCTTTGATTGTATTATCTTGGAACTCATAATCACCAGCTTCATTGAATAATATACCATAATCTTGAGCTAACTTGGCAAATATCTGTAATTTTTCATCATTTGTGCCAGTAGCTAACTGTTTTTCCATCTCCATTACACCTCTAACTAATTGAAGTGTATCGACTCCCCTTGATTTTAATCCATCATGGTAATCTTTAGCTATTTCATGGAATGAATGGCCTAAGTTAGCTGCTACTTTATAATTCTCTATTCCTCTATGGAAGTCTGACTCTCTTTTAGTTATTTCAGCTTGAATATCTTCTGGTATTGTATTCCACTTAGCTACAATTTCTTTATTCCATGTGTTAGGAGCTTGATATTTTCCAGAAATTCCTGCTGTTTCAACTCCTTCATTCTCCTTAGCTGATGTTCCCTTCTCCTCCTCTTCCTTGATAACTGATTTACTTTCATCAAGTCCACTTTCATCTTCTAATTCCTTTTCTTCATTAGGAAATATTGATTCACTAATATCATTTAAATCTTCTTTACTATAGCCCGCTTCGCCTAAAGATTCGCTGATACTTTCTGAACTTTCATTACTATTATTTTCTTCCATCAATATCCCCTATTTTCTAATTATTTTAGCTTCTGCACCGCTACTTATTTCTTTAGCCAATTTCTCTAACTTATCTGATGACATTTTACTTAGCTCACTTTCCACTGTTCTATCTATTTTTCTGTCGAATTCTATTTCTTCTTTAGCTCTTCTTTCTTTGAATTCTCTAGTTTCACCACTCTCAAGTACTCTAGAATTAGTTCTTTTCAAGTTCTCTTCATGTTCTCTACGACCACTAATCCATTTATTAGTTCTTGGGCAATTGTAACCTTCATAATCACTTGCTATGGATACTGGAACTATCACTCTATCTAATTCTTTCTGACAAAAGGAACAATATTGGATATTGCTATAATGAGCTAATGATAAAAGTTTTTCTTCTGTATTTCCACAACTAAGACATTTATAACTATAAGTAGGCATATTATATAGTTTCTAATAATTTATCTTGATTTAGTTTAGCTTGCACCGCTGCTTTCATCTCTAAGTTTTGCATATCTAGATCAAATTTCCTGGTTTGAATATCTTGTTTCTGTGCTAACTCTAATAACTTTAAGTCATGTTCAGCTTGAGCTTGTTTAGCCTTTAACATTCCTGCTGTCTGTTCTTGGTTTAGTTGAGCTTGTTTAATAGCTAAATCTGCCTGAGCTACTTGTTCCTTCAATTGCTGATCTTGTTGTTTATGCTGACTATCTAACTTATGCATTTCTTCTTCCATCTTTAGCTTAGCTTGCATTGCTGCTTCTTTAGGATCTGGCTGTGGGGCAGGAGGAGGAGTCATCTTCATTAGCTGCTCTTCTACTTCTGTACCAAATCTAAATTTTCTAGTTATTGCGAGCATCATTGTCTGAGCTACTTCAAAAGGCATCTGTCCACTTTGAACTAGAGGGGCTACTCCATTTAGAAATTGAGCGAAGGCATTCATGAACTCTGAGACTTCTTGCTTATCTTGACTTGCTTCTACTTCTATAGTTGAATTGGTTTCTATATCTATTCTATACTGTCTAGTAATGTCACTTTTTAATAAAGCTAAGCTACTTTCCCAACTAGGCTGATCTAATATTGCCTGGAGTTTACCTGCTTGAGCTTCTAACTCTTTAACTTGTCCTTCTACTTGTTCGGGAGGTAATTGCTGCATCTGTGCTTGTTGCTTTAGCATATTCTCTTGTTGCTGTAACTGTTGGAGCTGTTGATTAGCCATTGCCTGCTCCATTTCAGTAGGAATCTTTAGATTAGTCATTCCCTTAATAGTTTCCTGACTTAGTTTAGTCATAGCTAATTCAGACATTAGGCGTAGGCAGTCTCTAGCATATCTAGCACCTTCCTTCTGCATGTCTTTTAGTCGCATAGTGCCCCATTGGGATTTTAGTGCTTGTGCCCCTAATGTTTCACTAGCCGCTGAACTTCCTCTCATTATGTCCGCAATT